>ERZ773250.374-NODE-374-length-27510-cov-7.739392_pt1 | contig 27510 bp, 30 predicted proteins | sample MGYA00511258_ERZ773250 | MGnify/ENA primary metagenome ERZ773250 (study PRJEB29015, sample SAMEA2738164) | human oral metagenome | biome: human oral; feature: human-associated habitat; material: saliva | place: China | collected 2187 ... | reverse complement strand
AGATTAAAAGATATAAAAAATGAAGAGAAAATGGTTGTAAAATATTATATTTTATATTAAACTTTATAAATAAATTAGAGTAGTAGAAGGAAATTTTAGTAAATGATTGATAGTAAACAGTTTATAAATACTAGACATAAAAATCAAAAAATTAATTATGATAATGTACTTAAAGAATTAATAAAAGAATGGAAAAAAACAGATTTTAGACCTAAAATTCTAATACATTCATGCTGTGCACCATGTAGTACTTATGTATTAGAATACTTATCTGAATTTAGTGACATAACAATATTTTTCTCAAATTCTAATATTCATCCAAAAGAAGAATACATAAAGCGTATGCTTGTACAAAAAGATTTTGTTGAAGAATTTAATAAAAGAAATGAGAAAAAGATAAAATTTTTAGCTGATGAATATGCTCCAAGTAAATTTATTCGTGCAGTAAAAGGTCATGAAGAAGATAGAGAAGGTGGAGATAGATGTCATATCTGTTATGAGATGAGATTGGACTCATCAGCGCTAAAAGCTCAAGAGTTAGGTTACGATTATTTTGCTTCGGCACTGACTTTAAGTCCAAAGAAAAATGCGACAGTTATAAATGAAGCAGGATATGTTCTTCAAGAGCAGGTCTCAATATACTATTTGCCATCTGATTTCAAAAAGAATAATGGTTATAAGCGTTCTATAGAAATGTGTAATGATTACAATATATATAGACAATGTTACTGTGGATGTGTATTTGCAGCAACGGATCAGGGAATTGATTTTAAAGAAATAAATAAAAATGCGCGTGAATTTAATAGAAACCATGAAGATTATGAGAGATTTAAGTCTATTATAAAAACTGGTGGGGAAATAGTAAAATAGTGAAAGTTTACAATATAAAACTAAAAACTAAACAATTTTTAATAAAATATAGACATTAATTATTAAAAAGAAAGTTATTTGAAAATTAAATAACTTTCTTTTCTTTTTCTTCTATAATCTTTTATTTTATCATTAAATTTATATTTTCATGAAATTTTCATTAGATTTGATTGTAATCAAGTATAGTATTAAAGAAACGGCTTTCTTAATTAAGAATTAAGAAAAAGTTCAACCCTTAGTTAAAAAGAAAATACTTGTAAATATTGCTTTCATATGTTATTATTTGAATGTAAATATTTTTTTAATAAAGGAGACATAAACTATGTTACAAAGAGGATATAAAGTAATCGACGAGACAGGAATTCACGCTAGACCAGCTACACTTTTAGTACAAGCTGCTTCTAAATTCCAATCAACTATTGAATTAGAGTACAATGGACGTAAAGTTAACTTAAAATCTATTATGGGTGTAATGAGTCTTGGTGTTGGTAAAGATGCAGAAATCACTATTTACACTGATGGTGCAGATGAAGAAGAAGCAATCAATGCATTAGAAGAAACAATGAAGAAAGAAGGATTAGTATAATATGTTACAACTAAAAGGTATAGCAGCATCTCAAGGTATATCTTTTGCAAAAGCATATAAATTCGTTGAACCTGATTTATCAGTTAAAGAAGTAAAAATTCAAGATGTAGAAGCAGAAGTTAAAAGATTTGAAGAAGCAATTGAAGTTTCTAAAAAAGAATTAACTATTATTAAAGAAAAAGCTTTAGAAAATCTTGGAGCTGATAAAGCAGCAATCTTTGAAGCACATCTTCTAATTTTAGAAGATCCAGAGTTTATGGGAACTGTAAAAACAGATATAGAATCTAAAGTTATTAATGCAGAGTATGCACTTAAAGAAACTTCAGATATGTTTGTTTCTATGTTTGAAGCTATGGACAACGAATATATGAAAGAACGTGCAGCTGATATTCGCGATGTTTCTAAACGTATTTTAGCTCATCTTTTAGGTGTAGATTTACCAAATCCAAGTTTAATTGATGAGGAAGTTATTATTATAGCTGAAGACTTAACTCCATCAGATACAGCTCAACTTAATAAACAATTTGTTAAAGGTTTTGCGACTAATATTGGTGGACGTACATCTCACTCAGCTATTATGGCAAGATCTTTAGAAATCCCTGCTGTAGTAGGAACAAGTACAATAACTGAAGAAGTTAAGAATGGTGATGTTTTAATTCTTGATGGATTAGATGGTGTTGTCTTTGTAAATCCTGATGAGGCTACAACAGCGGAGTACCGTAAAAAACATGCTAAATTCGAAGAACAAAAAGCAGAATGGGCTAAACTAGTAACAGAAAAATCTGTAACTGCTGACGGTCATGAAGTTATTTTAGCTGCAAATATAGGAACACCTGCTGACTTAGAAGGTGTAAATAACAATGGTGGAGAAGCTGTTGGTTTATATCGTACAGAATTCTTATATATGGGACGTGACCAACTTCCAACTGAAGAAGAGCAATTCGAAGCTTATAAAGCTGTTTTAGAAGGAATGGGCGACAAACCTGTTGTTGTTCGTACTCTAGATATTGGTGGCGATAAAGAACTTCCATATTTAGATTTACCAAAAGAAATGAATCCATTCCTAGGATTCAGAGCTATTCGTTTATGTTTAGAAGAAAAAGATTTATTTAGAACACAACTTAGAGCATTACTACGTGCATCAGTATATGGTAAGCTTTGTGTTATGTTCCCAATGATCGCAACAATTCAAGAGTTTAGAGCTGCAAAAGCTTTATTCTTAGAAGAAAAAGAAAAACTAGTTGCAGAAGGTGTTCCAGTAAGTAATGATATCGAATTAGGTATTATGGTTGAGATTCCATCAACTGCTGTTATTGCTGACATTTTTGCAAAAGAAGTTGATTTCTTCTCAATCGGTACTAATGACCTTGTTCAATATACAATGGCAGCAGACCGTATGAGTGAAAAAGTTTCTTATCTATATCAACCATATAATCCAGCAATTTTACGTCTTGTGAAAAATGTTATTGAAGCATCTCACAAAGAAGGTAAATGGACAGGTATGTGTGGAGAAATGGCTGGAGATACACTAGCAATTCCTCTGTTATTAGGTATGGGACTTGATGAGTTTTCTATGTCAGCTACTTCAATTTTACAAGCTCGTAGCCAAATTAAAAACTTATCACTAGAAAAAATGAAAGAATTAGTTGATAAAGCAATTATGTGCTCTACAACTGAAGAAGTTCTTGAATTAGTAGAAGAATATACAAAATAATAAAATAACACTCTCAATTACTTGAGAGTGTTATTTTATTTAGGCTAAATTTATTATTAAATATCGTATAATAGTTGACATTATGCGTGTTTTATATTATTATTTTAAATATAATTTTTAAAAACGATGATTAAGACGGTATATTGATGGTTTTTAACAGGGAGCAACTTTTTGACTGAGAGAGTTGTACTAACTAGCTATATATTTTCAGCTTATGAGTAATTGTATGAGTGTAATATGAGTACAATCGGGTAGTACCCGTTATTAAACTAACAAAATGTATATTTTGTTTTGAGGAAGCGTATGCTTTGAAGCTGGGTGGTACCACGATTGATTCGTCCCTAAGAATTTTATGTTCTTTAGGGGCTTTTTATTTTGGATAATTAAAAGTACTTATAATCACAAAAGAATATTATAATATGTAAATTAAGGAGGATTTTATGTCTTTAGAAAAAATTAGAGAAGAATATCTTAAATTAGTAAAAGAAGTAAAAGATGAAAAAGAACTTTATGATTTAAGAGTTAAATTTTTAGGTAAAAAAGGTGCTCTTACTGATATTATGAAAGGTGCGCGTGACCTTTCTCCTGAAGAAAGACCTAGCTTCGGTAAATTAGTAAATGAGGTAAAAACATTTATTAACGATAGCTTAGAAGAGAAAAAAGCGGAACTAGCAAAAGCAGCACTAGAATTAAAATTAGCTAGTGAAGAAATAGATGTTACGTTACCTAGTAGAAAAGTAAGCCTGGGTGGGGTAAATCCATTAAATAAAATTATAGAAGAAATTGAAGAGATTTTTATTTCAATGGGATACTCTGTAGCAGAAGGACCAGAAGTTGAAACAGATAAATTTAACTTCGAAATGTTAAACTTACCTAAGGATCATCCAGCTCGTGATATGCAAGATTCTTTCTATATTACTAATGAATTACTTATGAGAACACAAACATCACCTGTTCAAGCTCGCGAAATGTTAAAAGCTAACGGTGAAGGACCAGTAAAAATAATTTGCCCTGGTAAAGTATTCCGTAGAGATAATGATGATGCAACTCACTCTCATCAATTTACACAAATTGAGGGATTAGTTGTTGATAAAAATATTACTTTTAGTGATTTAAAAGGGACATTGGAGCACTTTATTAAAGCTGTATTTGGAGAAAATAAAAAAATTCGTCTTCGTCCAAGTTTCTTCCCATTTACTGAACCATCAGTAGAGGTTGATGTTTCTTGGGGAAATGAAGATGACGAAGAAAATATTAAATGGTTAGAAATTTTAGGTGCAGGGATGGTTCACCCTAATGTATTAAAAATGGCAGGTTTTGATCCTGAAGTATATAGTGGATTTGCATTTGGAATGGGACCAGAACGTGTAGCGATGCTAAAATATGGTATTAGCGATATAAGAAGTTTCTATACAAATGATGTTAGATTCTTACAACAATTTAATAGTGATAGAAACGATTAATAGGAGGTAACAATGTTAGTAAGTTATAATTGGTTAAAACAATATACGAATATAGAGGATAATGCTACTGATTTAGCAGAGAAAATTACTCGTGGCGGAATAGAAGTTGAAGGTGTGGAATATTTAGCAGATAATATTTCTAATGTGGTAGTAGGTTATGTTGAAACTAAAGAAAAACACCCTGATGCTGAGAAACTAAATGTATGTACTGTTAATGTTGGAGAAGAAGATAATTTACAAATAGTATGTGGAGCTCCTAATGTTGATGCTGGCCAATATGTAGTAGTAGCAAAAGTTGGAGCTACATTACCTGGAATTAAAATTAAGAAAGCTAAGCTACGTGGAGTAGAATCACAAGGTATGATTTGTTCACTAAAAGAACTAGGGTTAAATCAAAGTGTAGTTCCTAAAAACTATCAAGATGGAATCTATGTTTTCGAAAGTGAACAAAAACTTGGAGCAGATGCAGTCGAAGTATTAGGTTTAAATGATTATATACTAGATCTATCTATAACTCCAAATAGAGCAGATGCTTTAAGTATGAGAGGTTTAGCCTATGAATTAGGTGCTCTATATAATCAAAAAGTTACTTTTGCTGATAGTGAAGTTGAAGAAAATTATTCTGATACTGAACTAAAAGTAGTTGTTGAAAGTGATTCATGTAAAAACTATTTAGGGCAAGTAGTTAAAAATATTGAAGTTAAAGATTCTCCATTATGGCTTCAAACACGTTTAATGAATTCAGGTATTCGTCCTATTAATAATATTGTTGATATTACGAATTTTGTACTGCTTGAATTTGGTCAACCAATGCATGCATTTGATAAAGATTTAGTTGGAAATAGTATTGTAGTAAGAAATGCAAAAGAAGGGGAAGTATTAGAAACCCTAGATGGTGAAGAAAGAAAACTTCAAGAAAGTGATTTAGTAATTACTGACGGAACAAAACCAATTGCATTAGGTGGAGTAATGGGTGGAAAAAATACAGAAGTAAGTAATAATACTAAAAATATTATTTTAGAATCAGCTTATTTCAACCCTGTTAGTGTACGTCGTACATCAGCTGCTCACGGATTAAGAAGTGATTCTTCTGCAAGATTCGAAAAAGGTATTGATCCTAATATGCAAAAAGCAGCTATACAAAGAGCTGTGGAATTAATATTAGAATTATGTCCTAATGCTACTGTCGAGGCATCAGTAGGTGTAGTAAATAAAGAAGAGGAAAAAGAAGTAGTTATTAGTACAAGTTATATTAACAAATACTTAGGTATTACCTTATCAACTGAAGAAATAACTTCTATTCTAGAAAGTTTAAGTTTTTCAGTGAAAGTAGACGGTGAAGAATTAACTGTTAAAATTCCTACACGTCGACCTGATATATCAATTAAACAAGATTTAGTTGAAGAAGTAATTCGTATCTATGGTTATGATAATCTTGCTTCAACTTTACCAAAATTCTCTAAAACTACAAAAGGTGGTTTAACATATTCTCAACATGCTATTCGTGATTTAAGAAAAGTATATGTTGGGTTAGGATTTAACGACACAATTAATTATTCTTTAGTTTCAGATGAGGAATCAACTCAATATACACTTGATAATCATCATAAAGTAAGATTAATGATGCCAATGACTGAAACACACTCAACACTACGTCAGAGTTTAATTCCAGGATTATTAAATACAGTACAATACAATGTAGCTAGAAAACAAAAAGATTTAAAACTATTAGAAATTGGACGAGTATTCTTTGGTAGTGGTGATGATAATATTCAACCAAAAGAAACGCTTTACCTAAGTGGGGCATTAACAGGTGAAGAAAATAGTACTAAATGGTTAAAAGAAAGTAGTGTTATTGATTTTTATACTGCAAAAGGTTATTTAGAAGTCATCTTTGAAAGACTTGGATTAGATGAAAAAGTTTCATACAAAAAAGCAAAAATTGATGGTATGCACCCAGGAAGAACAGCAGAAGTTTATTTAGGAGAAAAACTTATTGGATTTATTGGAGAAATTCATCCAGTAGTTGCATCTGATAAAGATTTAAATGAGACATATGTATTTGAAATAAACTTAGACGAAGTTATCTCTGAATCAAAAGTTAAACCTAAATATGAAGAAGTTACTAAATATCCAGAAATCACACGAGACATAGCTATGTTAGTTGATTTAAAAGACGAATATCAAAATATTTATGATGTGATTGAAAGTATAAATAGTAAGCTTATTACTAAAATTGAGTTGTTTGACCTATATGTTGGACCTGAGCTATTAGCTGGGAAAAAATCTATTGCGCTAACAATTACATATAGTGATAAACAAAAAACTTTAACTGATGAAGAGGTAACTAAGGTTCATGAAAAAGTACTTAAAGCACTTGATGAGTACGGAGCAATCATAAGGTAGGACAAAAAAATGGTTATGCAAATTATATTGTTTATTGTAATAGCGTACCTCATAGGATCTATTTCTCCTGCATTATTAGTAGGAAAGATATTTTATAACACTGATATCCGAACTATGGGGAGTGGAAACCTTGGAACAACCAATACTTTTAGATGTCTTGGTAAAAAAGCAGGAGTAATTGTATTTGTATTGGATATTTCAAAAGGAATAATAGCAACGATGTTACCGTCTCTTGTTTTAGGAAGAGTTGAGTATCTTTCGATTTTTGGAGCATTTGCAATGATAGGACATGTTTATCCTATCTTTGCAAACTTTAAAGGTGGTAAAGCAGTAGCTACTGGTTCAGGGGTATTTATATTTTTATATCCTACTTTGAGTCTAATACTAGTTGCTATCTTTTTCAGTACCTTGTTTATAACAGGTTATGTTTCACTAGGTAGTATCTTAATATGTTTAACATCAATAGTTTATTTATCAATTTTTGAATCAGGAATAGATAAATGGATAATGATTGTAATGTGTATTTTTGTAATATATATGCATAAATCTAATATTAAAAGATTACTTAATGGAACTGAGAATAAATCTAAAGCAAAGATAAAATTAGGAGCAAAGAAATAAATGGGGATTATAAGTGGAACAAAATTAGCTAAAAAATTACGTGAAGAGATTAAAAACGAAGCATCTCAATTACGTGAAAAAGGAATAACACCAACTTTAGCGGTAGTTTTAGTAGGTGATAATAAAGCGTCAAGAAGTTATGTTAATTCAAAACATAAGGCGTGTATAGAGAATAATATTAATTCTGTAAAGATAGAACTAGATGAATCTATTACTACAGAGCAATTATTAGAAGAAATTGAAAAGTTAAATAATGATAAAAATGTTCACGGTATTTTGGTACAATTACCATTACCTAAACATATAGATGCAGAAAAAGTATTAAATGCAGTATCTGTAGAAAAAGATGTTGATGGATTCCATCCTATCAATGTTGGAAAATTAGTTATTGGAGAAGCAAAACTTATTCCTTGTACACCTTTAGGAATATTAGAGATGATTAAATCTACTGGTGAAGACATTTCAGGGAAACTTGCTCTAGTTATTGGGCGTAGTAATATTGTAGGTAAACCAATTTCTACATTATTATTACAAAATAATGCTACGGTAATAACAGCACATTCACGTACAAAAGATCTTGATAAACTATTAGAACAAGCTGATATAATAGTTAGCTGCGTTGGTAGTGCGCACTTCTTAACAGGTGAGGAAAAAGTTAAAGAAACGTGTACTATTATTGATGTAGGTAATAACTATAGTGATGGGAAACTAGTAGGGGATGTAAATACAGAAAAATTCGTGGATAGAGTAGCTCATATTTCTCCAGTACCTGGAGGAGTTGGACCTTTAACAATTACAATGTTGATGAGAAATACTCTTACAGCAACATACGATTTAACAAAATAAAATCATTAATATTATAAAATAACTATGAGATAAAATCAGAATGATGTTTTGGTTTTATCTCATAATTTTAGAGATATATAATTGAAATGTGATTAAATAAATGATACAATAGTATATTGTACAAGTATGTGCATTTATTTTAAGATTTATAGACTTATAAATTAGACTGTGGTATAATTTATAAAATGAAAATGAGATAAAAAAATTAAAGGAGTGCAGTTAATGTTCAAATTTCTAGGTAAAGTTGCTGCTGAAATGAGAAAAGTAAGTTGGCCAACTTTTAATGAACTTGTTAGAAAAACAGTTATTGTAATTGTTGTAGTTGGAATACTAATGTTATTCTGTTATGCAGTTGATTTAGGTATAACTGCTGGGATTAGACGTTTTAGTAGATAAGAGAGGTTATTATGAGCGATACAGTAAATAAAGAATGGTATGTTATACATACTTATTCAGGATATGAGAATAAAGTAAAAGATAATTTAGAAAAAAGGGTTGAATCTTTAAATATGGAAGATAAGATTTTTAGAATCGTTGTTCCAGAAGAAAAAGAGACTATTATTACTCCAACAGGAAAGAAAAAAGAAGTAAATAGAAAAACATTCCCTGGATATGTTTTAGTAGAACTTGTGATGACTGATGATTCTTGGTTCGTAGTACGTAATACTCCGGGAGTAACAGGGTTTGTAGGCTCACATGGTGGAGGTTCGAAACCAAGTCCACTACTTCCTGAAGAAATTAACTTTATTTTACAACAAATGGGACTATCTAGTGTAGTTGACATCGATATTGAGTTAGGTGATCATGTACGTGTTATTTCAGGTCCTTTTGTTGATATGGATGGTAAAGTTGTAAATATAGATACTAACAATTTCAAAGCTGATGTTATGATTGAACTAATGGGAAGAGAAACTAAAGTTGAGCTAGAACTATATAATATAGAAAAATTCTAAGAAAGGAAAAACTATCATTGATATAGATAGTAGGAAAAAGAGTGGAAAAAATTGCTGTTTTAATAGATTCTACATCATTTTTATCTGAGGAATTAAAAAAAGAATTAGATATTAGAACTGTTTATTTAAATATAGTTATCAATAATCATTCTTATAAAGAGATAATTGATATGACTGCCGATAAATATTATGAATATCTAAGAGATACTAATAATTCATTTCCAACTACTTCACAACCTGCTATAGGAGAAGTTGTTGCTTGCTTAGAAAAATTAAAAGAAGAAGGATATACTGATGTTATAGCTATTGCTCTTTCTAGTGGTATTAGTGGAGCATGTTCTTCTTATACTGTTGCAGGATTAATGGTTGATGGAATTAATGTTCATCCTTTCGACTCAGAAGTATCTTGTAAGCCAGAAGGTTGGTACGCTATAAAAGCTGCAAACTTAATAAAAGAAGGTAAGAATTCTAATCAAATTATCAGTGCATTAAATGAAATGAAAAAAGTTTCTAAAGCATACTTTATGGCTGATGATTTATCACATCTTCAACGTGGAGGTCGCTTAAGTGGTGCACAAGCTCTAGTTGGGAGTTTATTACAAGTTAAGCCATTACTACATTTTGAAGATAAGATAATTGTACCTTTCCAAAAAATTCGTACTTATAAAAAAGTTGTATTAAGAATGTATGAGTTGTTTGATGAGTTTTATCAAGAACATAAAGGTGAAAATATTCATGTCTGTATTCTTCATGTTGATGCTATAGAGAAAGCTCATGAGATAAAAGAGTATCTGGAGGATAAATATCCAGATATCGCTATAGAAATTGATGCTATTAGTCCTGTTATATCTACTCATTTAGGGCTAGGGGCTATAGGTTTTGGTTGGACGATATTATAAAAATAAATTTATTATGAGGTGATTATTATGACACAAACAATGGCACACACTTGTTATAGAGTAGCTGATTTAAAAAAATCTGTAGAGTTTTACACGTCAGCTTTTGATTTTGAAGTAAGTAGAGAAAGAGATTTTCCTGAGTATAAATTTACTTTAGTATATCTTACATTACCTGGTTCAAATTATGAACTTGAGCTTACTTATAACTATGATCATGGTGCTTATGAGTTAGGAGATGGTTATGGACACATTGCTATTTCTGTAGAAAACTTAGAAGAACTACATAAAAAACACGTTGAAGCAGGATACGATGTAACGGATCTAAAAGGATTACCTGGATTTCCTCCAAGTTATTATTTTGTAAAAGATCCAGATGGATACAAAATTGAAGTTATTCGTGCTTAATAAAGAGTAATTAATTGATTTCTTTATTTTAGTATGTTATAATGAATCTACATTGAAATAAATTACCGAAAGGGTGGTGAATTTTGAAAAGTTCTCCGCTCTTTTATGTTGTAATAAAAAATAAAAATAGAGGTGCTGTATGAGTATTGTACAAAAAGTAAAATCAATAGCAACAGAACAAGTTAAAGACTCTAATTATTCACTTTATGATGTTGAGTACGTAAAAGAAGGTAGCGATTATTTTTTACGTGTTTACTTCGATAAAGATGGTGGGTTAAGCTTAGATGATTGTGTTTTATTAAGTGAAAAACTAGCTGAAGAATTAGATAAAGAGGATTTCATAAGTGATAAATACTATCTTGAAGTTTCATCACCTGGTATTGAAAGAGATCTTAGAGATTTAGAAGAAGTTAGTAATTCTGTTGGTAAACATGTGTATATAAAAACATATGAAAAGATTGATAATCAAAAAGAATTTTATGGTGATATTCTATCTGTTGATGGAGATGAGATAACTATAGAATATAAAGATAAAGCTAGAGTTAAAAAATCAGTGGTTAAATATGAAAAAATTGCTAAAATAAGATTAGCTGTAAAATTTTAGAATAAAAGGAGATAATAGAGATGAGCAAGGATTTGCTTAAAGCAATAAAATTAATTGAACAAGAAAAAGGAATTGCAGAAGATATACTAGTAGAAGCTATTGAATTAGCACTACTTTCAGCATATAAAAAGAATTTTAATGCTGCTAAAAATGTAAGGGTTGATTTCAATAGAGCTACAGGTGATTATAAATTTATTATAAGAAAAGATGTAGTAGAAGAAGTATACGATGATAGAATTGAATTCGCTTTAGAAGATGCATTAAAAATAAATCCTGCGTATGAAGTAGGAGATATTTATGAAGAAGAGGACCTTCCAAGTGATTTTGGTCGTGTAGGTGCTCAAGCTGCAAAACAAGCATTACTTCAAAGATTACGAGAAGCAGAAAAAGAGATTCTATTTAAAGAATATAGCGAATATGAAGGAGAAATTCTTTCTGGTACAGTTGATAGAATTGATACAAGATATGTATATGTTAAACTTGGAAAAATAGAAGCTATTTTAGGTGAAAATGAGCGCGTTCCTGGTGAAGAGTATGTTCCTCAAACACCAATTAAAGTTTATATTGCAAAAGTCGATAATCCAAGTCGTGGAAGTAAACCGCACGTATTAGCTTCAAGATCACATCCAGAATTTATTAGAAGATTGTTTGAGATTGAAGTACCAGAAATATATAATGGTGTAGTAGAAATCAAGAGCGTTTCTAGAGAAGCAGGAGATAGAACTAAAATAGCTGTGTACTCTGAAGATAAAAATATTGATCCAGTAGGAGCTTGTGTAGGTAATAAAGGTGAGCGAGTAAACCGTATTGTATCTGAACTGAATGGTGAAAAAATTGACATCATAACATGGGATGCGGACCCTGTAAAATTTATTACAAATGCATTAGCACCTGCAAAAGTAGAAGAAATCAGTATTGATGAAGAAGAAAAAATCGCTAATGTAAAAGTTAAGGATGATCAACTTTCATTAGCAATTGGTAAAAAAGGACAAAACGTACGTCTAGCTGCAAAATTAACAGGTTGGAAAATCGATATAAAAGCTGCAGAATAGTGAGGTGTTAATATGAAAAAAAGAAAAATACCAACAAGAAGATGTATTTTAACTAATGAAATGTTTCCCAAAAAAGATTTATTGAGAATTGTTAAAAATAAAGAAGGGGAAATTTCAGTTGATCCTACAGGAAAAAAAGCTGGTAGAGGTGCATATGTTGTTACTGACTTAGATGTTGTTAAGGCTGCTCAAGAAAAGAAACAATTAGAAAAATTTTTCGGTGCTTCTCCAGAAGTTATGGAACCTATCTATAACGAAGTTATAAGATTAATATATAGAAAGTCTATACCACAAAAATAATGATTAAAGTATATAATTTATTAGGTTTAATGCAGCGAGCAGGAAAACTTATAACAGGTGAAGATTTAATAATAAAAAATTTAAAAAATAAGAAGATTAAATTATTAGTTATTGCTGAGGACTGCGGAGTTAATACAAAGAAAAAATTAGAAGATAAGTCTAATTTTTATGGAGTAGAGCATATTGAGTTTTCAAATATTGAAAATATTAGTATTGCTATAGGCAGAGATAATCGTGTTGCAGTTGGAATAACTGATAGTGGATTTATAAAGAAATTTAAACAACTAATAGAAGAAGGAGGAAGACAATAATGAAAAAAGTCAGAGTGTATGAATATGCTAAAGAAATTGGTAAACAGTCAAAAGATATTATTTCAGTTTTAAAAGATGCAGAGATTGAAGTATCCAATCATATGTCAATGTTAACAGAAGAGGGGTTAGCAAAACTTGATAGCGTCTTCAAAAAAGTAAAAAAAGAACAACCAAAAGAAAATAATAAGACTGAAAATAATCAGCCAAAAAATGATAATAAAAAAACTAAAAAGAAAAAAAATAAAAAAGAGAAAAATAAAAAATCACATAAACAACAACCTGCTATTGTTGAAGCTCCAACAGAAGAAACTATATCTGAAGATACAATTTTAGTTAAAGATGGTATGACTGTTGGGGAACTTTCTGAAGTTTTATCAGTAAGTTCTACTGAATTAATTAAAAAGCTGTTTATGGAATTAAAAATAATGGCAAATATTAATCAATCTCTTACTTTAGAGCAGATAGAATTAATTGCTATGGACTATGGAAAAGAAATTCAAGAAGAAGTTGAAATCAATAAGGAAGACTTAGATTTATACTTTGAGGTTGAAGATCAAGATAAAGATCTTAAAGAAAGAGCTCCAATTGTTACTATAATGGGTCACGTTGACCATGGGAAAACAACTCTTTTAGATACAATAAGAAATACACGTGTTACAGCAGGAGAAGCAGGTGGTATTACTCAACATATCGGTGCTTATCAAGTTCGTGCTAAAGATAAGAAAATAACATTCTTAGATACACCAGGACACGCTGCGTTTACTACTATGCGTGCTCGTGGAGCAAAAATTACTGACGTTACTATTTTAGTAGTTGCTGCAGATGATGGTGTAATGCCTCAAACTATAGAAGCAATCAACCATGCTAAAGCTGCGGAAGTTCCAATTATCGTTGCAGTAAATAAAATGGATAAACCTCAAGCTAATCCAGATCGTGTTATGAATGAATTAGTAGAGTATGGTTTAATTTCTGAAGAGTGGGGTGGAGATACTATCTTCGTACCTATCTCAGCATTAAAAGGTGAAGGTATTGATGAATTATTAGAAAATATCCTTCTAGTAACAGAAATGCAAGAACTTAAAGCTAATCCAAATCGTTTAGCATTAGGTACAGTAATTGAAGCAAAACTTGATAAAGGACGTGGTGCAGTTGCGACACTATTAGTACAAAATGGTACTTTAAATGTGGGTGATCCATTAGTTGTAGGTAATACATTTGGACGTGTACGTGCTATGATTAACGATCGTAATAAAAATATTAATGTAGCTAAACCATCTACACCAGTTGAGATTACAGGGCTACAAGATGTTCCTAATGCGGGAGACAGATTCGTAGTATTTGGTGATGAAAAAACAGCTCGTCAAATTGGTGAAAAACGTCAACAACAATATATTGAAACAACTCGTCAAGCAAGTTCTGCTGTATCTTTAGATACTTTATTTGAACAAATGAAACAAGGTGAAATGAAAGATTTAAACATTATCATTAAAGCCGATGTTCAAGGTTCTGTAGAAGCATTAGCTATGTCATTAGCTAAGATTGATGTAGAAGGTGTAAATGTACGTATTATTCATACTGGTGTTGGAGCAATTAACGAATCAGATATTACTTTAGCTGTAGCATCTAATGCAGTAGTAATCGGATTTAATGTTCGTCCAGATGGTAATGCTAAACAAATGGCTCAAACAGAACAAGTAGATATTCGTCTGCACAGTATAATTTATAAAGTTATTGAGGAAATTGAAGCTGCTATGACTGGTTTACTAGACCCTGAATTTGTAGAAAAAGTAATTGGTCTTGCTGAAGTACGTCAAGTATACAAAGTTTCAAAAATTGGTACAATTGCAGGTGCATACGTTACTGAAGGTAAGGTTTCTCGTGATGGAAAAGTACGTGTAATTCGTGATAGTGTTGTTATTTATGAAGGTGAAATCGACACATTAAGAAGATTTAAAGATGATGTTAAAGAAGTACAAAGTGGTTATGAATGTGGTATGACCGTTGAAAACTTCAATGATATTAAAGAAGGAGATGTCTTTGAAGTATACATCATGGAAGAAGTAAAAAAATAGGAGGTAAACTTTATGTCAGAATTAAGAGTTAATAGACTTGCAGAACAAATCAAAAAAGAAATTACATATGTACTAGCTACTAAAGTAAAAAATCATGATTTAGGATTTGTTACTGTAACAGAAGTAGCTTTGACAGGGGATTACTCACAAGCAAAAGTATTTTACACTGTTTTAGGTGGAGAGAAAGAAAAAGAAAGAACAAGAGAATCATTTAAGAAAATTAAAGGATTTGTTAAATCGGAAGTAGCAAAAAAAATAAAAATTAGAAAATTTCCGGAACTTATCTTTCAGTATGATACTACTGCTGAATATGCACTACACATTGAAAGTTTAATTGCTAGTGTAAGTAAAAAAGAAGAGGAATAAAATTTAAAAGTTTGAGATTTTTTAAAATCTCAGGCTTTTATACTGAAGTATTTCATTATCTTTTATGTAATAAATTTTAGAGGAGAGAAGAATGTTACAAGTAACAAATTTAGGTTTACGATTTGCAGATAGAAAGTTATTTGAAGATGTAAATATTAAGTTTACAAATGGAAACTGTTATGGTCTAATTGGAGCTAATGGTGCAGGGAAAACAACATTTTTAAAACTTTTATCTGGTGAATTAGATTCACAACAAGGGCATGTATCACTTGGTAAAGGTGAAAGACTTGCAGTACTTCGTCAAAACCATTTCGCGTATGAAGAAAATAGAGTTATTGATGTTGTTATGATGGGACATGAACGTTTATGGGATGTTATGAACCGTAAAAATGAAATTTATATGAAAGATCCATTCACTGAAGAGGATGGTATCCTTGCTGCTGAACTAGAAGGTGAATTTGCAGAAATGGATGGATGGAGTGCAGAAAGTGATGCAGCTCAACTATTAGAAGGTTTAGGTATTTCAGTTGAATATCATGATATGTTAATGGGAGAATTAGATAATGCGATAAAAGTTAAAGTTTTACTAGCACAAGCATTATTTGGTAATCCTGACGTATTACTTCTAGACGAGCCTACTAACGGACTAGATATTAGTGCAATTAAATGGTTAGAAGAGTTTTTAATAAACTTTGAGAATACAGTTATTGTTGTCAGTCACGATCGTCATTTTTTAAATAATATATGTACACATATTTGTGATTTAGATTTTGGGAAAATTCAACTTTATGTAGGGAACTATGATTTCTGGTATCAATCAAGTCAATTAGCGCGTCGTATGGCTGAAGATTCTAATAAGAAAAAAGAAGAAAAAATAAAAGAATTACAAGAATTTATCGCTCGTTTCTCTGCTAATGCATCTAAATCTAAACAAGCAACTAGTAGAAAGAAAATGCTTGATAAGATTACTCTAGATGATATTAAACCAAGTAGTAGACGTTATCCATATGTTCGTTTCACACCAGATCGTGAAATAGGAAATGACTTACTTATTGTTGATGGTTTAACTAAAGTTATAGAAGGTAAAGAAGTTCTAAGTAATGTAAGCTTTACAGTTAATCCAAATGATAAAGTAATTTTACTAGGTGATGAAGTAGCAAAAACAACATTACTTAAAATTCTTGCTGGGGAAATGGAACCAGATAGTGGAACTGTAAAATGGGGTATAACAACATCAAGAAGTTATATGCCTAAAGATAATTCTGAATACTTCGAAGGATTAAAACTAACATTAGTAGAATGGTTAAGACAATACGCATCTCCTGAAGAAGAATCAGAAGCATATTTACGATCTTTCTTAGGAAGAATGTTATTCTCTGGAGAAGAAGCTCTTAAACGTGCTCATGTTCTTTCTGGGGGAGAAAAAATGCGTTGTATGCTTTCAAAAATGATGTTGTCAAAAGCTAATGTTATATTATTAGATGAACCTACCAACCATCTTGACTTAGAATCTATAACTGCGGTCAATGAAGGTATTATCGCATTTAAAGGATCTGTATTCTTTACATCTCATGACTATGAGTTTATTCAAACAATAGCTAATAGAGTTATTGAATTAACTCCGGAAGGTGCAATAAATAAAGAGATGGATTATGAAAACTATCTTAAATTTAAAGGAATTATAGACTAAAAAAAAGAGGTAAGTTATATGCTTACCTCTTAATTCATTACTAAAATATTATTTTATTAAAAATACTTTTTGTTACTTCACTAAAAGCATTTACTTCGTCATTAGTAAATCTGTCAAATTCAATAGAATCAATATCTAAAAGTGCAACGACTTTAGAGTCTTGGATAATTGGAATAACAAGTTCACTATTTGTTGCACTATCACAAGCTATATGGCCAGGAAATTTATGAACATCTTCTACGTAAGTTGTTTGTGCAGTAGTATAACAATGACCGCAGACACCTTTATTGAATGGTATTCGAGTGCAAGCAACTTTACCTTGAAATGGACCAAGTACAAGGTTATTGTTTTTATTATCTACTAGATAAAATCCAACCCAGTTTGTATTCGGTAAATACTCTTTATATAAGGCAGATAGATTAGATAAGTTAGTAACAAGATTTTCTTCACCACTTACTAATGAAGTAGCTTGTTCTATAAATAAAGACTTATTTTCTAAAATATTCATTAGTGTACCTCCGTAAATATTTTATTCTATTTTCCCATATTAATAGAAAAAAATAAAGTAAAAAGTAAAAAAAAGAATATAATACTATAATGTAATGAAAAATGGAAAAAAAATAAAAAAGAGATAACAATAAACTCTAAATTACTATAAAATAAGCTAAAAATAGAAAAAAATTGAAAAAAAATGTCTGAAATACTTTGTTTTTTCTATTAAAAATGGTATAATTTTGTTAGGTTTATTGTATTAATAAAGATAAAAAATTTAATAAAAAGTTCAGGGGGAAGATATATGACATATATATTTTTATTTGTGTGTATTCTGATTCTTGGTGGGATAGTCGCACTATTCATTTTAAGAAACAGAAAAAAACAAGACTTATACCCTCTTTTAGTTATGAAAGACGAACTAGAAAGAGAAACACTATCTGATGATTTGAAAAAAGTGAAAGCTTTAGAAATTGCTGGGAAAGCTGAAAAGCTTTATGCAAGATGGGAAAGCGAATGGTATGAAATTCAAAGCATTGATATTGAAGAACTAGATCGTGATTTATATAATGCAGAAAGTTATATAGATAAATTTAATTTTAAACGTGCAGATGAAGTAATTATGAATAGTGGTGAGTTGATCGCTTCAATAAAAGATAGAATTGCTAGCATCAGAAGAGAAATTAAAGAATTAAAAGAGGTAGAACCTAGCAATAAAGAAACTTACGAAGAAATAGTTGTAGAGTACAAAGAACTAAATCGTGAGTTACTTGCTAAAAGACATCAATATGGTACTGCTGCAGAGCAATTTGAGACTAATATCAAAAATCTTGCTCCACAATTGGAAGAGTTTAAAGTTCTTACTTCAACTGGTAAGTATATTGAAGCTCAAGAGAAAATTAATAGTATTAAAGAATCTATTTATGATCTTAAAGAGCGTATGGAAGTATTACCAGAATTGCTTAAAGAAATCGAAAAAACTTGTCCAGCACAAATTCAAACTTTAAGACTTAAAGTTGAAGATATGGAGAAAAAAGGATTTAAATTATCTCACTTAGATATAACAGGTAAAATTGAAAATAGTATATGGCAACTTAATGATGCTCGTGAAAAAGTTAAAGTTGGAGATATTGATTCTATAGAAAGTATCTTAGATGGTATTTACGATGTACTTGATGAGATTTCTGGTGAATTGAAAAAAGAACTAGAATATAAAAAATATATTGAAGAAAATTATAGAGAAGTATCAAATAAATTAGACTTACAAGATAAATTAAACGAAGCTTTATATAATAATATTCAAGAAATAAAAAATAGATATCAAATTTATCAAAAAGATGAAGAAATGGTCGCTACATATTATGATCAGTTGAGTAATCTATTAGATATAAAACATGATATTGATGTTTATATTAATAATCAACCAAAATTAAATTATAAAGATTTAAAAGAAAAAGTTCAGCATTTAGGTGAAGATTTAGAAAAAATTGAAGAAGACCAAACTAATTATTCTAGATACTTGAAGAGCTTACGTGAAGAAGAGAGTATTGCTCGTGAGAAATTGATTTACATCAATCAAGAAAAAGAAGTTATTAAGAGAAAACTTGATAACTCTAGAGTACCAGGATTCAGTGATAGATTTATAGTTTTATATAAAGATGTAACTGATAGTTATAGATATGCTTTAGAAGAACTTAAAAAAGAGCCAATAAATATTGATTTACTTAAACGATCAGTAGCAGAGGCTGAGGAGTCTTTAGAAATTTATGAGTCAGAAGTTAATAATATACTAACTGATATCGAGTTAATTGAAAAATTAATTAGATATGCAAATAGATATAGAAAAGATAATATTGAGTTCCATCAACAGTTAACAGTAGCTGAGCAGTATTATAGAGAATATAGATATAATAAGACTTTAGAAATTATAAGAAATGCTCTTGATAAAGTTGAGCCTGGAGCTTATGAAAGAATTAGAAATTCTGTAAAAGCAAATTAAAAAAAACAATCTTGAACACTTTGTTCAAGATTGTTTTTTATTTCTTAAGATTAAAATATCCTAAACTGATAAAATAGAATAGTCCTTCAATACAGGCAATAAAGAATGTAGTGGGTAGAGAGGTATAATAAGATAATGCAATACCTGCCCATGTACCAATAAGTGCAAATGAAATAGAAATTGCTATCATATATCCAACCTTATTAGTTAAATATCTAGCCGCACTTGCTGGAACAGTAAGTAAAATAAACATAAGTAATGCGCCAACTACAGGAACTGTAATACTTGTTGCTACCGACAATAGAACTAAGAAGAATATTGATATTAATTTACTATTTAAACCAAGTGCCTTAGCTCCAATTGAATCGAATGAATCAAATTTAATTTTTCTATAGAATATAGAAAGTAAAATTATAACTGTTAAAGCTAAAGTGAATATTAACTTAACATCATCTCTTGTTATAGAAACTACACTACCAAACAAAATACTGTTTACATAGCTTGTACTCTTAGGTGTAAGTGATAAGAAAAGTAAACCTAAGCCTAAGAAAATACCTAACATAACACTGACAGTTGCTTCTCTACGGAACGCTTTTACGCTAAGATGACCTACTAAATATGACATTGTTATTGTAAAAATAAGTAGCCCATATATAGGATTTATTCCTAAGAAAACTGCGAATGCAGCCCCAGCAAAACCAACGTGCGATAGTGTGTGTGAAATAAATGACATATTTCTTGCCATTACAAATACTCCTATATAGCCAGCCATAATAGAGACTATTGTTCCGGCTATAAATGCATTTTGCATAAAATCATAATTAAGCATAACTGTTATCTCCTACATAATGTTTACAAAGTTTTAGATTATCTTTTTCATTATTATAGTCTTTAATACTGATAAATTTAAAACAATCGTCTTCTAAGTACAGAATATTATCGACATATTTTTCATCTATTAAAGAAAGCTCATGAGTTATACAAAGAGTAATAATATTTTCACTTTTTGTTACATCTCGAACTAATGACATGCATTCAACTTCACTTGTTTTATCAAGATTTGAAGTAAACTCATCTAAAAGTAATAAATTTGGCTTATTTACTAATGCTTGGGATAAAAATGCTCTCTGTCTTTCTCCACCAGATAAAGTACCGATAGATTTTTTCTTTTGTTTTAATGAATTTGTTAATTCTAGTACTTCCTGAATTCTTTGTTTTTCTTTTTTGCTAAGCCAAGGGACTATCTTATTTGATAGGGGAAGAGCAACAAAATCTTCGACTGATAAAGGTAATTCTTCATCAATTTGTCGAAACTGAGGAACATAACCAAAATTAGCTTTTTCATTAAGTTGAATATTTTCAGTTTTATTTATATTTTCTAATATATTATTAAGTAATGTTGTTTTTCCAACACCATTTTTTCCAACTATTGCAATTACTTCTCCAGAATTGCAGCTAAAGGAAATATTATCTAATATTATTTTCTCTCCAATACGATATGAGAGGTTTTTTATGTTTAGTTTAGTCATAAATACTCCTATGTTATAGATTTGCTATATTATATTAGTAATTAAATATAATAACATTTTATGTGATAAAAAAGAAGAGATACGATTTAGAATCTCTTCTTTATATTATACTACATATTTACTAGATGTGAAGACTATTTTTTTTCATCTTCTTTTTTATCTTTATCATTATCGTTATGATCGTGTCCTTCATGAGAGTGAGAGTGACCTTCGTGTGAGTGGCTGTGTTCCTCCTCAGCACCTTCTACATGATATGCTTTTTCTCCTGAACCACCATTTAAGATTTCTTCAAGTTTATTATATTGATCTAGCATCCATTCAATATATGTTTTTCCGTCTGGTTGAGTTTCAGTAACATTTAGTACAGGCACTTTATTTTCCTCTGCAAGTGTAATTAGACCTTCAATTGTTTTATTAGTTGTTTGGACATTATTAATAACTAATGAGATTTTTTTAGATTTAATTTGTTCTTGAATATTTTTTAAATCTTGAGGAGAAGGGTCATTTCCTTCTTCAGTAGCTTGTGCCAATTTTTTTACTTCATCTGATGTTTTTAAACCAAGTGAATCAACAGCGTATTCAAATACAGGCTCAGTAGTTAATACCTGTTTACCATTTGCTTTTTCTTTTAATGATTTAATTTTATCAGTTACTTTTGATAGTTCTTTTTTGTAGCTATCTCTATTTTTTTCGTAAAATTCTTTATTTGCTGAATCTTTTTCAGTAAGAACTTTAGTAAGTTCATCAGCTACTTTAGACATTACCTCTGGGTTATACCAGATATGCTCATTATCACCATCTTTTAATTTAAGTAATTTAGCACCATCAATCTTTGTGATATTTTTATTATTATCAGTAAGTTTTTCAAACCAAGAATCATAACCACCACCATTTAAAATAGCAATAGTTGAGTCAGAAACTTTTTTAGCATCTTGAGCTGTAGGTTCGAAGTCGTGTGGATCTACAGAAGAAGAACTAATAATAGATGAAACTTCTGCTTTATCTCCTGCGATACTTTTTGCAACTTCTGCGTAAAAGTTAACAGATGTTACAATCTTAATTTTTTCACCAGAAGATGAGTTGTTAGAATTAGATTTACTTGAGCAACCAACTAATACCAGAGTAAAAGCGGCAAATACTGCAAGTAATTTGAATAGTTTATTCATAAAAATATACCCTCCTTTATTTCGTAATAATTACGGTCTACTAAATTATAATACTAAACTGATTAAAAATCAATAACTTAATCGAAATTATTTTGATTAACGTGTAGGATGTTCTAGAAAAATTAAAGAATAGAGTTTAACAATACAATAATTTATTAGTAAAAACACTATAAAACTCTTGATTTTTACTTGCTAATGCTTTATAATTAATAAAGTTGAGTAAAAATCAACAAAAAATAAAACACACGACATTTGAGTAGCTGCTCGGTGCATTTATGTTTGCAGTAGTCTTAGAGAATGTCGGAGGAAAAAACCAAGGAGGAAAATAACTTATGGCAGTTATTTCAATGAAACAATTATTAGAAGCTGGTGTACACTTCGGTCACCAAACAAGAAGATGGAACCCTAAAATGGATAAATACATCTTCACAGAAAGAAACGGTATCTACATTATCGACTTACAAAAAACAGTTAAGAAAGTTGATGAAGCATACGAATTCGTAAAATCAGTTGCTGATCAAGGCGGAAAAATGTTATTCGTAGGTACTAAAAAACAAGCACAAGATGCTATTAAAGAAGAAGCTGAAAGAAGTGGTCAATACTACATTAATCACCGTTGGTTAGGTGGAACTTTAACTAACTACAAAACAATTAAAGGTCGTATTGATAGAATAGCTGAAATTGAAAAAATGGAAGCTGATGGAGTATTCGAAGTACTTCCTAAAAAAGAAGTTATCGAATTAAGAAAAGAATACGATAAATTAAACAAATTCTTAGGTGGAATCAGAGATATGAAAGGAATGCCTGATGCAATTTTCGTAGTTGATCCTAAAAAAGAACACAATGCAATTGCAGAAGCTAAAAAATTAGGAATTCCTGTAGTAGGTATCGTTGATACTAACTGTGATCCAGATGATGTTGATTACGTAATTCCTGCAAACGATGATGCTATTCGTGCAGTTAAATTATTAACATCTAAAATGGCAGATGCATTCGTAGCTTACAACGAAGGTAACATCGAAGAAACTGAAGAAGTAGTTGTTGTAGAAGTAGAAGTAACAGAAGAATAATTAAAAAAAAATAAAATAACGGAGGCAAACAAAATGGTACAAATTACTGCTAGTTTGGTAAAAGAATTAAGAGAACGTACTGGTGCTGGTATGATGGATTGTAAAAAAGCACTTCAAAAAACTGAGGGAGTTATCGAAGCAGCTATCGATTACCTAAGAGAAAACGGTATTGCTAAAGCAGCTAAAAAAGCTGATAGAATTGCAGCTGAAGGTCTTGCATATATCGAAGTTAAAGGTAACAAAGCTGTTATCTTAGAAATCAACTCAGAAACTGACTTCGTTGCAAAAAATGAAAAATTCGTTGCTTTAGTAAAAAATGTTGCAAATGCAATTTTAGCAGCAGAACCAAAAAATGTAGAAGAAGCATTACAAGTTCAGGCTGAAGGTGGAACTGTTGAAGCAGTTATCAACGAAGGAATTGCTACAATCGGTGAAAAACTTTCTCTTAGAAGATTTGAAGTTTTAACAAAAACTGACGCTGATGCATTTGGTGCATACTCTCATATGGGAGGAAGAATTGGAGTTCTTACTCTTGTTGAAGGAAGCACTGATGAACAAGCAGCTAAAGACGTTGCAATGCACATCGCAGCTTTAGCTCCTAGATACTTAGACGAAAGTGAAGTACCTGCTGATGTACTTGAACATGAGAAAAAAGTATTAACTGAGCAAGCTTTAAATGAAGGAAAACCTGCAAATATCGTTGAAAAAATGATCGTTGGTAGAATTAATAAATTCCTAGAAGAAATCACAGTTGTAAAACAAAAATTTGTTAAAGATGATAGCTTAACAGTTGAAAAATTTGTAGCATCAAAAGGTGGAAAACTTGCTAAATTCGTAAGATACGAAGTTGGTGAAGGTATCGAGAAAAGAGAAGATAACTTTGCTGAAGAAGTAATGAGCCAAGTTAACTCTAGTAAATAATTTTTCTAATATAATAGAAAAGAAGGGGCTTACTCAGAGGTTCCCAAAATCAAATGTTTATTTATAGATAAATAGACGCAGTAGTTTATTGATTTTCAAAATTGAAAAACTAGTAAACCTTGCGGGGGTGAGTCGACAAAATTAGATTTAATGAAATCAGGATTTTTTGACCCACCCCTTTTTTAAGAAAGTAGTTAAAGCAATTATGTCTGTATTTTATAGGAGGATAAAAATGGCTACTAAATATAAAAGAGTTTTATTTAAACTTAGTGGAGAAGCACTTGCGGGTGGAAAAGGATTCGGAATTGATTCTGAGGTTGTTACAAAAATAACATCTCAAATTAAGAAAGTTGTTAAACAAGGTGTGGAAGTTGCAATAGTTGTCGGTGGTGGAAATATTTGGCGTGGTAAAACTGGTGAAGAGCTAGGTATGGAACGTGCCACTGCAGATTCTATGGGTATGTTAGCAACAGTTATGAACTCATTAGCTCTACAAGATTCATTAGAACAAAAAAATGTAGATACTAGGGTTCTAACTTCAGTAGAAATGAAGGCTATGGCAGAACCATATATTAGAAGACGTGCAATTAGACATTTAGAAAAAGGACGTGTTGTAATTTTTGCAGCAGGAATTGGGAATCCATATTTCTCTACAGATACTACAGCAGCATTAAGAGCTAAAGAAATTGGTGCTGAAGCTATCCTTATGGGTAAAAATGGTGTAGATGGTGTTTATTCTGCAGATCCAAAAGTAGATAAAACTGCAACTAAATATGATAATCTTTCATATATGGATATAATGAATAAAGGATTAACAATTATGGACTCTACGGCCATTACATTCTGTATGGATAATCAATTACCAATTATTGTCTTTTCTATAGATGATGCAGATAACATTGTAAAAGTTGTTTCTGAAGATAATTTAGGAACAATTATTGAGTAAATAAAGATAAATTAGGAGTATTGAATTATGCCTGAGCAAATAATGAATAACTTAAATGAAAGAATGGAAAAAGCAATTGCTAATTTACGTCGTGAATTTGCTTCAATCAGAGCTGGTAAAGCAAGTGCATCTGTTCTTGATAGATTAACTGTAGATTATTATGGAGTTGCAACTCCAATAAATCAAGTTGCTGGAATTTCTGTGCCAGAACCTAAAATGCTAGTAATTTCACCTTATGAAAAAACACTTTTAGGTGATATAGAAAAAGCTATCCAAGCATCAGATTTAGGTTTAAATCCGGCCAATGATGGAACTGTAATTAGAATAGTATTCCCAGCTTTAACAGAGGAACGAAGAAAAGAACTAGCTAAGTTAGTTGGTAAAGAATCTGAAGGAGCAAAAGTAGCTGTAAGAAACGTTCGTCGTGATGCCATGGATTCAATGAAAAAATTAGAAAAAGCATCTCAAATTACTGAAGATGACCTAAAAGGATATTCAGATGATATTCAAAAAGCTACAGATAAATATGTTGCTGAAATTGATAAAGTAACTAAAGAAAAACAAGATGAATTAATGAGTGTATAAGATTATGGAAATGACAGAAATTATTGAAAAAATTAACTCTTTGAATGCTTTAAAAAAAGAAAGAGAATTAACTTCAGAAGAATCTGAAGAATTAGCAAAATATAGACAACTATATTTGCAAAACTTTAAAGCTAATATGAGAAACATATTAGAAAATACAAAAGTAATAAATGAAGATGGAGAAGACATAACTCCTAAGAAGAAAGGAAAATAGACTATGAGTGCAACAACAATTACGATTTTAGTAGGGGCAGTATGTTTACTACTTGGTGTTGTAGGAGGTTTTTATCTTGCAAGACGTAATTTTATGAACTATATGGAAAAAAATCCTCAAATTAATGAAGAAATGGTAATGAGTATGATGAGCCAAATGGGACAAAAACCATCTCGTAAGAAAATTAACCAAGTAATGAGCAATATGCAAAAAGCTCAACAACAAGCTAGAAAACAAGCTAAAAAATAATATACTAAAATAACTAAGAGTTTATCATATAAAGTTAACTTAAATTTTATTGATATACTCTTATTTTTTTGCTTATTAGTTTACTTTTCAACTAATTTCAGATAAGATTATATAGTAAAACAAAGGAGGAAGTAATGGAAACGAAAGAAATTATATATGCTTCACCAAAAAGTGAGAGAATCGATAAATTTTTACAAAATAAGCTTTCTGATTTATCAAGAACAAATATTCAAAATTTAATATCAGAAGGTTATATAAAAGTAGATGGAAATACAGTTAAAACTAATTATAAGTTAAAAGAATCAAATGTTATTACGATAGATTATAAAGAACCTGAAGAATTAGATGTAGTTAAGCAAGATATACCAGTTGATATTGTCTATGAAGATAATGATTTATTAATTGTGAATAAAGCAAAAGGTATGGTTGTGCATCCATCAGCTGGTCACAAAGATGGAACATTGGTAAACGCTCTGTTATATCATTGTGAACTTTCAAGTATAAATGGTACTATTAGACCTGGAATTGTTCATAGAATCGATAAAGATACTTCAGGATTATTAATAGTTGCTAAAAATGATAAAGCTCATGTGAAATTATCAGAAATGATTGCTAATAAAGAAGTTAAGAGAAAATATTATGCGTTAGTTCATGGTAGTATAAAACATGATTATGGAACTATAGATGCTCCAATTGCAAGAAATCCAAAAGAAAGAAAAGAAATGGCAGTAATTGATGAAGGGAAACCATCTATTACACATTTTAAAGTAATCGATAGATTTGAGAAATATACTCTAATTGAATGTGAATTAGAAACAGGAAGAACACATCAAATTAGAGTACATATGAAATATATTAATCATCCATTAGTTGGAGATCCAGTATATGGACCAAGAAAAACACTAAATACTAATGGACAATCATTGCATTCTAAGAGCATTGAATTCAATCACCCTATTACTGGGGAACATCTTTATTTTGAGACAGAAATACCATCATATATGGTAGATACTATGGAAAAATTAGATAAATAATACACTGAATTGAAAAATATTATAGAAAAAGGTTTATTTTTTCTCAAAAATATAGTATCATAATATATAGTAAGTAGTTATTTAAGGAGGACAATAACATGGTATTAGTACCAGCAAAAGACATGCTTGTAAAAGCAAGAAAAGAAG
>ERZ773250.373-NODE-373-length-27528-cov-3.753394_pt1 | contig 27528 bp, 26 predicted proteins | sample MGYA00511258_ERZ773250 | MGnify/ENA primary metagenome ERZ773250 (study PRJEB29015, sample SAMEA2738164) | human oral metagenome | biome: human oral; feature: human-associated habitat; material: saliva | place: China | collected 2187 ... | reverse complement strand
CGTCCTCTTCAGCCTCTTGAGTAATCCTCCATGATACCCATTAAGGATACCACAAGTTGATTCTATTTGTCAATCACTTTTTATAGTTCATAGCCAACTTCTACCACTTCTACTTCTCCAGAATTTGGATGCATCATCAATCCATGAACTGCTACATCCTTAGGAATCAATGGGTTCATACGAAGCATGCTGACCGTTTCTTGTACATTGTCCACTGGATGTGAGAATCCATCAGCCCAATGCTCTAATTCATGACGAATCATTTGGATTGCATCTGGAGAAACACCTCTAGATAACATAGCTGTAGTTAAACTTTCAGAAGTCGTTTTTGCCATGCCACATTCGTAGTGACCGATGACAAAAATTTCAGATACGCCTAACTCGTAAATACACACAAGCAAACTGCGTACCACGCTGTCGAACATACCTGAAATGGAGTTACCCGCCGATTTGATCACTTTTGCATGACCTCGTTCAATGCCAAGGGCTTGTTCCATAAAGTTTACCAAGCGCGTATCCATACAAGTTAATATTGCAATTTCACGGGTTGGCACCTTGCTCACTGTTGGAGGTTCATCTCCATGTTCTTGGCTGGTACTATCCAAAAACTCTCGATTATGTCGTAATATTTCATTTAATAAATTCATCATTCACCTCACATGAAATTATCGAATCCGTTTTTTGTAATGTTGTGAATTACCTTGTTGTTTCCAGCCTACCCGATCACCAATGGACATAACTCGACGAGTTAAACACTCTTTACATTGGTCTGCATTATCATCGACGCAAGGCTTATTATCATACAACAAATATTTTGCACGGTGCTCTGGCACGGTAATGATCGGCATCAAGATATTCGCTCCCGCTGCCAAACCTTTTTCACGGCCTAATTTATCTAAGGCTTGTAGCGCTGTGGTAGCTGCAATATTTACATCTTTCAAGAATAAACGTGTTAAAGCTATCATTTTTAAGCCTAACTGCACTCGTTCTAATTTACCCTCTTGTGAATCAATACCTAGTTCTAATGCACGCTGGCCTAATGGTGTATCATGATGTACCACATACGGCCCCATACCAATCATATCGATGTCCATATCTCGATAGAACAAGATATCATTCACTAAGTCATCTAAGGTTTGCCCTGGTAAACCGATCATAACACCTGTACCTACTTGGAATCCTACCTTACGCAAGGATTGTAAGCAATTCACACGAGTCTCAAAAGAGTGCAGCGCATCCTTAGGATGAATCATCTCAAATAAGTCTTTATTCGTCGTTTCAATGCGAAGAAGATAGCGGTCCGCACCTGCTTCACGCATACGTTTGTACGCCTCCTCCGACTGCTCCCCTACACACATGGTGATACCTAGCTCATGATTGCTTAACTTTTTTATATCTCGGATAAGTTCCACCACATACTCTACAAAGGCATCATCTGTACGTTCTCCAGATTGCAAGGTCAAAGAGCCATATTCATGGTCATAGGCCCATTTTGCCATTTTCAATACATCATCACGAGACATATCGAATCGTTCTGTTTTGTTGTTTTCATGACGTATGCCACAATATAAGCAGTTTTTAATACACCGATTGGAAAACTCAATGAGTCCACGGTAATACGCCACTTTATCTACGTAAGCAGCTTTTACCTCATAGGCCTTTTTATATATTTTTTGTAATTCACCTTCATCAGTAATGGTCATAAGAAACCGCAATTCCTCTTCTGTTAACCACTCATCTCCGACAAGATCTTTCTGTAAAATGCTATCTACTGTCATAATTCCTCTATTAGAATACATATTATACTTATAATTCCTTGCGATAGGCAATGGTAATTGACCCATCTATTATTTCTGGCAATGGATCTAATACAAACCCTTTCAATTCCTTTGGCAATTCTGAAAGTTTCGTAATGTGATGCTCGCAGATATAATGTGCTAAAGAACCACGCATTTGTTTTGACGATGTACTGAGCTGTTTCCATACACCCTTACGATGTTCTAAAAACTCTATAGTCACCATTTTGGGATGGTTGATCCATTTAGAATATTCCTTAGATGCCAAATTTAGTATCCAATCTTCCTCAGCCACTGCGGCATCTACTAAAGGTTGCCACCAAGTATAAAGATTCGTTTTTTCCTCTTTTAAGACAGGATCGATTAAATCTAGTCGATATCCTTTGATTCCACTATTAGGAGCTACTAAGCCATACAAAGCGGATCCTATCCATATATGGGTGTTCGCAAACGCTTTTCCATCTGATGATAAACCTTCATAATTAAAGTTTTTAAACGATAGTCCATCATAGCTGAGCGCTGCCATACCTTCTACTTCCTTGTCATAGTTTTGGTAAAAAGCATATACTTCATCTAAGACTGTATCTTTTATTTTTAAAGCCTTTCCTATTGCTTCTTTTGACATGCCTTGCATGTGTTCCATAATTTGATCCGTCATATACGACGCAAACTGTGGTGCACTAGGGGTGCCTTTGATATCTTTTGTTTTACTAGGGGATATAATTAGTTTCATATTGTCCTCTATTCTAACGTTTAATATATTGACTTACTTCATACCCTATGGTCATGATGTTAAACCTTTACAATCTTTATATTATTCATAGTATTTTTATAGACCTATCTAGTATACCATACATCGAATAGTTTTGATATGGATTCTATCATATATATTAGAAAATACAAACATATACATGATACATTCCACTCATTTATCCTACCTCAAGTTTTTATAACAATTTTAAAATTCAATGAAGCTCGCATTTAACTGAGATCATTGCTATTAAAACCAACTCATTTTGTCCTATAGACCTTATATACAGATACAAAGACCTTTATAATCCTTCTGGAAGTTTATACACACAAAAAACCCCTCAAACACGAATGTTCAAGGGGTTCTTGACTAGCGAATCAATTATTTCAATTCGATTGTTGCACCAGCTTCTTCTAATTTAGCTTTTAAAGCTTCAGCGTCAGCAGCAGCTACGCCTTCTTTTACAGGAGCAGGAGCGCCGTCAACGATAGCTTTAGCTTCTTTCAAGCCTAAACCAGTAGCTTCACGTACAACTTTGATTACGTTGATTTTGGAAGCACCAGCGTCTTTAAGAATTACGTCGAATTCGGATTTAGCGTCAGCGCCGCCAGCAGCAGCACCAGCAGCAGCTACAGCTACAGGAGCAGCAGCAGTTACGCCGAATTTGTCTTCGATTGCTTTTACAAGATCGTTAAGTTCTAAAATAGTTGCAGTTTCTAATTCAGCAACGATGTTTTCGATGTTCAATGCCATGATTGATATCCTCCATTTTTGATATATGTTTTCTTAGTTAATTGTGTTGCTATTATGCAACAGTTTCGTCTTTTGCTTCCGCAACAGCTTTTACTGCGTACGCTACATTGCGAACTGGAGCTTGAAGCACGGAAAGAAGCATGGAAAGCATACCTTCGCGGTTCGGCAAGTTTGCAATTTCTTGTACTTTTGCAGCGTCAAGAACTTCACCTTCCACAATACCAGCTTTTACAGTTAAAGCTTCAGTTTTTGTGTCTTTAATGAAGTTTTCAAGAATACGAGCTGGAGCTACAGCGTCTGTGCTAGAAGTTGCTAATGCAGTAGGACCTTCTAAATGCTCAGAGAAAGCTTCGTAGCCTAATTCGTTAGCAGCGATGCGAGTCAAAGTATTTTTAATTACTTTGTATTCTACACCTTCAGCCAAGAATTTACGACGAAGATCTGTTACTTGAGCAACAGTCAAACCGCTATAACCAACTAATACAGCACCTTTCGCTTGAGAAAGAGTTTCTTTCATTTGAGCTACAACTGCTTGTTTTTGTTGAGTGACAGCCATTAGAATACCTCCTTGTAGATTTTTGGTGATTTTCTATGTACTATCTTAGCGTAAAAACGACCTCAACGAAGACGTTGAGGTCGAGAACCATTCCATAATAGATTGGATTCAGCCTCAGCGGGCGAGTTTCCTCTTTAAATCAGATGATGCCAGCCGTCTACAGCTAAGAGAACATATATAATTATTGTTCCTTGTTAGTGCTTGTTAATTTAAACACGTTCATAGGAACGCCAGGACCCATAGTGGAGCTAAGTGTCACAGTTTTAATGTATTGACCTTTAGCTGCTGCAGGTTTAGCTTTAACAATAGTATCAACGATTGTACGGAAATTGTCAAGTAATTTCGCATCGTCGAAAGATGCTTTACCGATAGGACAAGCAATAATACCAGCTTTGTCTGTACGGTATTCGATTTTACCTGCTTTAATTTCGCTAACAGCACGAGCTACGTCAGGTGTTACAGTACCAACTTTAGGGTTTGGCATTAAGCCTTTAGGACCTAAAATTTTACCTAAACGACCAACTTGGCCCATCATGTCAGGAGTAGCTACAACAACGTCGAAGTCGCTGAAACCACCTTGTACTTTTGCTACTAATTCTTCGGAACCAACGATATCTGCGCCAGCATCCTCAGCTTCTTTAATTTTGTCGCCTTTCGCAAATACGAGTACGCGTTGAGTTTTACCTGTACCATGTGGTAATACAACGGCACCACGAACTTGTTGATCAGCGTATTTAGGATCGACGTTCAAATTGAAAGCGATTTCGATTGTTTCGTCGAATTTTGCAGTGGCAGTTTTCTTAACTAATTCAATACCTTCTACTGGTTCGTAGAATTTATCTGCTTCGATAAGTTTTACTGCTTCAGCATATTTCTTACCTACTTTTGCCATTTTTATTCCTCCTTATGTGGTGTAACGGGATGTCCCTCCCACCGATATGTGAGTCACATACCGTACGCTAATTAATCAACGATTTCAATGCCCATGCTGCGTGCAGTACCTTCTACCATACGCATAGCTTGCTCAACAGTGTTAGCATTTAGGTCAGGCATTTTAAGTTCAGCGATTTCACGAACTTTATCGCGACCAACTTTAGCTACTTTATCACGGTTAGGTACACCAGATCCTTTTGGGATACCTGCAGCTTTTTTCAATAAAACTGCAGCTGGTGGAGTTTTTGTGATGAAAGTGAAGCTTCTATCTTCGTATACAGTAATAACAACTGGGATGATAAGACCAGCTTGTTGAGCTGTTCTTTCGTTAAATTCTTTAACGAAGCCCATGATGTTAACACCTGCTTGACCCAAAGCTGGACCAATCGGTGGCGCTGGACTCGCTTTACCAGCCTCGCACTGTAATTTCACAACTTTACTAACTTTTTTAGCCATGGTGATTACACCTCCTTGCGTCAAAATGTGGTGGTAACGGAGCGAAATTGCCCCTCCCACTGGCAACCTCCCGGCCGCCTAAAAAGGTTAGAGTTATATAATATATTAAAGAATTTTCTCAACTTGAGAATATTCTACCTCTACTGGGGTTTCACGATTAAACATCTCTACGTTCAAACGTAGTTTTGCATGTTCGTGATTGATTTCAGTAATAACGCCTGTTCTATCTTCAAAGGCACCGGATGTAATTCGGACAGTTTCTCCTACTTCAACATCAAGAGTTTGTACTGGTTCTTGATCTAAACCTTGAGACTTCAAGATATAAGCTACTTCAGAATCAGATAGTGGCACTGGCTTTGTTACAGAACCAACAAATCCTGTAACACCTGGTGTATTACGCACCACGTACCAAGATTCGTCATTCACTTCCATTTCTACCAGCACATAGCCTGGAAAGACTTTGCGTTTTACTACTTTTTTTACGCCATCTTTTTCGTCGATTTCATCTTCCATCGGAATTAAGATGCGAGAAATCACATCTTCCATCCCCATAGCTTGAACTTTCAACTCCAAAGTGGTTTTTACTTTGTTTTCGTAGCCTGAGTAAGTATGTAAGACATACCACTTTTTATCTGTTCCCATCAAAAAGGCCTCCTACCTTACAGCACTCTTTAACAACTTAAAAAGTTCTGCAAACACTGTGTCAACGATACCGATAATAGCAGAAATAATAATTACCGCTACAAATACTGCAATCGTATAGTTCACAAGTTCTTTTTTCGTAGGCCAGACTACTTTCTTGAGCTCAGAGCGCACTTCACGAACGAATTTACCGTTATTGTTTTGTTGTGCTTGAGCTTTTGAATTAGTTCCTGCCATGATATCACATCCTCACGTCAACAAATAATTAAAAATTATTTTGTTTCACGGTGTAACGTGTGTTTACCACAGAATTTACAGAATTTATTCATTTCAATACGATCTGGGTTATTTTTTTTGTTTTTGTTTGTCTGATAGTTACGTTGCTTGCATTCAGTACAAGCCATTGTTACTGCGTTACGCATCAGTTTACACCTCTCTTTAAAGTGCCTAGACGGCTATTACATCATAAACATACTAATATAGACTACCACAAGTGGAAGTCTATGTCAAATGCAATCTAAAAAAGCCAGGCAATTCCTGACTTCTCTATTATTACATAGAACCTATTAAATAGCAAGTAATTTCCTATGTGATTTCTAAATTTTTCGTTTACAAAATTGAATGATAGGACTATAATAAAACCATACTTTAACTTATCTTATGGAACACTAGCTCAGCTGGCAGAGCACCTGACTCTTAATCAGAGGGTCCAGGGTTCGAACCCCTGGTGTTCCACCACACTTAGAACCGTACAGTCGTGCGGTTCTTTTGTTATGTAACGTCAAAATTTATTGTCACTTCTTTTTCAAGTTGACCCCATTTTGACCCCCAGCTTACTTGATTTTATAAAATACGATAAAGGACTGCAGGAAAATGTATTTCTACATTTTGCGACAGTCCTTTTGTATTATAACAGCATCGCCCCTACAACACCACCGATTAACAATGTAATGTCATAGAATATAAATGTTGGCACACAAGTATCCCATATATGATTATGTTGTCCATCTGCATTGAGTCCTGATGTAGGTCCTAATGTAGAATCTGATGCAGGTGACCCCGCATCACCTAGTGCCGCTGCGATACCGATTAGCAAAATAATAGCTGGCACAGAAAATCCTAAATGCAATCCCATAGGAATATATATGGACGCAATAACAGGAATCGTACCAAAGGATGTACCTATTCCCATGGTAATGAGCAAGCCAACAATAAGCATCACGATAGCACCTATTAGTTTTGAATCGATAATAGATACTGTGGCTGCTACTAAATGTTCTACAGAGTTTGTTTCTCGTAATACATTTGCATAACCTGCTGCAATTAACATAACAAAAGCAATGGTTCCCATCATGCGAATACCGCCGTCTACATCTTCATCCATTTTAGACCATTTGATAAGGCCTGTCGCAAAAAATACTGCCAATCCTGCTAATGCTCCTATGGGCAAGGATTTAAAATAGAGCTGCGCCACAAAGGCTACCGCTGCCCCTGCTAAACCTTTCCAACAATCCGCCGTCATGCGAGATGCTTCATCGGCACTTTCTTCTTGTACTACGGCAATATCTTCATACTCACGGTTTCGACTATAGTACACAATGGCAAGCAATAATCCTACTACCATCGATATACCACCAATCCACATCACAGAAGCTATATCTGAAATAGATACATTCACGCCGTTAGCTACCATTTGATCTTTGATAATGGTCATAAACAGTAAGCCAAAGCCAACTGGCAATGATACATAAGGTGCTTTTAGACCAAATGTTAAGGCGCATGCCACTGCTCTACGATCTAATTTCATACGATTCATAACCACTAATAGAGGTGGAATCAAAATAGGAATAAAAGCGATGTGCACAGGAATTAAATTTTGTGAAAAACAGGATACAAAGGCGATGAGCAAGGTAAATGCCACTTTTTTTGTACCTACAATATTGGTAATCTTTTTAGTCACAACTGTGGCTAGCCCCGATCGACCAATGACAATGGCTAAGGCGCCCAATAAAATATAACTGAATGCGGTTTCCGAATTGCCACCCATACCACCGATTAAAGACTCAATCGTCGTAGTTACCGTCATGCCCCCTGCCAATCCTGCTACCAACGAGGCTACGATAACTGATAACAACACGTTAAATCGTAGCAAACACAGAATCGACATAGCGATGACTGATAACACTATGGGGTTTAACACTATATCCATGTAGGATCTCCTTCTTTTGTACTTACTCGGCTTGGAGCAACTGTGTTAGGTACGTTCGTTCCCATACATCTCCATAGCCATCTAATTGTTGCAATGCTATTGTACCATAGGTTGCCAAACTTTCAGAAAACGCTTGGTCCACCTCTACACTAGGATACTCATTTTTGAGGAAACAAATAGCCCAATGCACGCGCCCAACTTCTTGTCCATGTTGCTCTACTACGCCATGAGATTGGGCAGATTCCAAATAGGACACAGCTGTATCTATATCCCCTTTAATTCTTGCTAACAACCCAAGGTACGCCTCAATAGTCGGTCTCCGTCGACTTATGGTATATTGCAAGCATAATTCATAGGAGTTTTGAAAATAAGTGCCCGCTAATTCATACTGTTGCAATGCAAAGGCAGTCATACCTGCATTGGTGGCAAATACAATCCATGAACTATATAACTCTGTTTTATCGCAATAGTCCAGTGCTTTTTGATACATCTCTAATGCTGTCTCTAGACGAGACCGACTTTTTTCAATATCTCCCAAGTAGTTATAAGCAGCCCCGATATTGATAGCATATCTGCGCGCTACCGTTTGGGTTACCGAGAATAATCGTATAGATTCTGTTAACAGTGGAGTGGCTTGCTCTACTGCACCTTCCATGATAAATGCCAACGCTTTCAATCGCAAAATAACACCTATTTCTTTTTTGAAATGATACTGTTCTGCTAGGGCCAACGCCTTGGACGTATATTGATGAATTTCAAGAACATGGCGCATTTGCAAGTGATAATAAATCATCTCTTTATAGGCTTTCAACTTATAATTCGATGCTTCTTGCTCCGTACTTTCTTCTAATAATTCTTGAAAGTATCGTAAGCCTCGTTCTTTATCACCAATACTCATATAGTATTTACCCGCTCCATATAAATAAGGTAATTCTAAAGCGCGTACGTCTGGCACATCTCCATACAATGTGTATACATACTCTAACTCGTCTTCTATTTCCTGTAAGGCTTTTCCCGTTACTTCTCCCATAAAGTACCCTGCATAGACAGAGGATAATTCTCCTACACCAAGTTCCGGAGAGGCATCTTTATTAAAGTTTAAATAATGCATAAAGGACTTTAATTTATACATTAACGCTTTTTGATATTGTCCTGCTTCACGGAAGTGAAATTCCAGTTGCTTATAGCGAATCATATCTTCCTTAGAGTGAGTCAACCGTTTTTCCCAGGCTTCCCCTAAATAGGCATGCAAAATTTGACGCCGGTCCACTGCCATTTGATCCCGTAAATACTCTTTACACTTATATTGACGCAAACTGTATTGCACTTCACCATGTTGTGTACGATAATCAATGAACCCTTTTCTTTCCAATTCCTCTAAGGTTTGTAAAAGGCGCAATTTATCCAAGCCCATATAGTATTCAATCATACCCAATGGTGCTTCATTGTAGAATAAACTGATAAAATCCACCAATTTTCGTTCTTCTTCCGATAACGTATCGCATTTCTTGCTATAGAGTAGTTCCATATCTTTGGTCAGCCCATAAATAGAACCATATTCTTTCCATAATTGCATACTTTCTATGAGCACCAACAGATTACCTCGACTGACTTCCACCAATTGATCCACTATATCTGTGTCCTGTAACGTAGGTTCTCGGTCCAAGATAAACGCTCGCATCCGTTCGTCTGATAAAGATAACAAGTAAATACTTTGCAATGCTTTCTGTTGTTCTAAGCTTTGTAAGGTTCGTTGATGCATGCCTTTTACTTCATTTACATCGGTGACAATCATCATGAGACGTTCAGAACTATGATGCAGAAGTAATAAACTCAACAAAGAAAAACTTAAGGAGTCCATCCATTGCACATCCTCAAAGATCAATGTGAAAGGGATTTCTTCCGATACCTGTTCTAGCAAATTTGATACTGCTTGGTACACCACATCAAAAGGCAATGCTTCGGTAACCTCTAAAAACCCTAAATCTCGAGCCATACGACGGTCTAACTGTGGAAAGATTTCATAAATACGCCGTAATTCGATGTTTTCCAGACCTTGTAATTCGATTTCTTCCAGTACCTTTCCTACAATAGGAATCCACGCATGCAATAGCAAGCCTTGTTCCTCTTCATAACATTGGCTTTCTAACACACATCGATAGGGCTCTACTTTATCTCGTATATATTCTACTAGACTTGTCTTACCGCTACCTGTATCTCCTGTGATACGCAAAGCTAATGGGGTATCTTCAAAGTAGTGCAAATACTTCTGTACCTCGCCAGCTTCCGCATCACGGCCTTTTAACATCGTATGTTCGACAAAGGAGACCGCTTCTTGCTTTTGCCCATTCGGTAAATGCATAGCTTCCCGAAGCGAATTAGGTACACTTTCATCTAAATCATCTGCATACATACATTGTAGTTGATGATATAATTGTTTCCCCATGGTCGTGAAACCTTGGCTCATGATCAGTTCCAAAATTGCACTAAACCGCTCTTCATTATAAGGATCATAGGATAATAGGACCGGAATATATCGCTCAATGCAGGCGATATTTTTTTCCTCAATTCCTGTGTCTACTAGGGCATAAACCGCCTCCATATACATGGATTTTAATCGACTTCGTTCTCCTAAATACCAATCCTCATAAGCTTCTGCATCCTTTACATAAAAGCCTTGTAAAAATTCCCCTTTGTAAATATCTATATATTGTTTAGGATTCCTTTGAAATTGATGGACATCCACATAGATATGCGACGTGGGATTCCATTGTAATACAGCATTTCTCGGTGATACAAATACATCTGCCCCCAATAGCTTTTTTGCCTCATAAATGGCATTTCTTAAGTTTTTTCTAGCGTTGACCTCTGATTTTTCCGGCCATAATAAACCACTGATTTCATCTCGGAGGGCGACTCCTTTCACCACCATATAATAAATGAGGGCTTGCACTTTACCATACGTAAAAAAGACATCTTGCCCATCCACTTGTATCCGTGGTGTCCCTAATAAATGAATTTCTATCCCCATATGATTTCCTTCATTTCATTATGATGCATCTTATAACTTAGCAAGACCTAGCAACCGTTCTTCCTCTGTATCTAACACAGATTCTATCTCTTCCATGCTATCTGCCAATTGTTTTACAAACTCCGCATCTTGTATAGACCCCAAATTGATTTTCACATTTAAAAAAGCACTCTTTACAGCAGCTTTTGCATTAATGACAGCAATCATTCCATCCGTAATGGCATTAGCATTTCCTTTTACAATGACTGTTTCCGCCAGTGGTAATAAGGTATACGCCAATTTACCAATTTCATAAGGCACCAAGGCAGCTTGTTTCGTGGTCCGTTGTATTTCTGTTTTACGGAATGTTTTTTCTTCTTCTGTTTCTTTCGGCAGTTTGAAAGCTCCCATTAACTCCATAAAGGCAGCACTATCTTTGTTGATATAGTACACAAACTCTTCTTTCACTTGGCACATAGCTTCTTGAATGCTTTTCATTTCCTCATGGACCGCTTCATATTTTGCATTCCCAATTGTTAAATTCGCTACCATTTCAATTAAAGCCGCTGCGGTAGCTCCATTAATAGCTGCCACACTACCGCCACCTGGAGCGGGTGCACTAGATCCAAGGTCGCGAATAAAGTCTAGTACAGATGCGTTATGTAATTCCATCATTCCTCCTAAAACAATCCTTTAATAGTCCCTTCTGCAGTGACATCCATGCCAAGGGCGGCCGGTTGTTTCGGCAATCCTGGCATGACCATAATATTACTTGTTTGACACACAATGAATCCAGCCCCATTAGCAATCCGTACATCTTGTACAGTGATGGTAAAATCTGTGGGAGCGCCTAACAGTTCTGGATTATCACTTAAGGAGTATTGTGTTTTTGCCACACATACTGGTAAATTCGCCAATCCCCACTCTTCCAATTGCGCAATTTGCTTTTTCGCTGCACTAGTAAATTCAACACCATTACCACCATAAATTTCTTTCACAATCGCCGTTAACTTGTTAGGAATACTATCTTTCACATCGTATAAAGCAGTTGGTTGTATATCTGTTCCTTCCAGCATACCCATCACTTGTTTCGCCATATCAATACCGCCAGCGCCACCTTTTTCCCAGCATTCATTAAGGCTCACATCCACACCATAGTGATCACATAATTGTAATAGAGCATCGATTTCTGCTGGTGTATCTGTAGCAAATTTATTAATGCTCACTAATACTGGCAAGCCAAAGGCTCTCATATTCGCAATTTGTTTACCTAAGTTCACAAATCCCCGTTCTAGAGCTTTTACATTTTCTTTGGTCAACTCTGATTTTGGCACGCCCCCATGCATTTTTAAAGCTCGAATAGTCGCTACGATGACCACCGCATCAGGGAAGATATCTCCATAATGACATTTAATATGCAAGAATTTTTCTGCCCCTAAGTCGGCGCCAAACCCCGCTTCTGTAATGACTACATCCCCTAATTTTAATCCTAGTTTAGTAGCAATGATCGAGTTACATCCATGAGCAATATTCGCAAACGGACCACCATGAATCAATACTGGTGTATGCTCTAACGTTTGTACTAAGTTCGGTTTAATAGCGTCTTTCATAAGGAGTGCCATCGCCCCTTCACAGCCCAATTGGTGGACAAATACAGGCTCTCCAGATAGGTTTGTACCAATGACAATGCGACCAAATCGTGCTTTTAAATCTTCTAAATCACGAGCCAAGCATAGAATAGCCATAATTTCAGAGGCTACGGTAATCATGAAATGATCTTCCCGTGGTACACCACTCATAGGACCACCCATACCAATGACCACATTGCGCAAAGCACGATCATTCATATCTAATACACGTTTCCAACTAATGCGACGCACGTCGATTTGTAGTGCATTACCTTGGAAAATATGATTGTCAATCATTGCAGATAATAAATTATTAGCTGCCGTAATAGCATGCATATCCCCTGTAAAATGAAGATTAATATCTTCCATTGGCACTACCTGCGCATAACCACCACCAGCAGCACCACCTTTAACTCCAAACACAGGGCCCAAGGATGGTTCACGCAACACGGCAATACTATTGACACCAATCTGTTGTAAAGCTTGTGTCAATCCAATCGTGGTGGTAGACTTGCCCTCCCCTGCTGGTGTGGGTGTGATGGCTGTGACTAGTACCAACTTACCATTGGGTGCATCTTGCAAACGTTCCATCGCATCAAAGGATACTTTTGCTTTATATTTTCCATATAATTCCAATTCATCTTCTGTTAGATTACATCCTTTAGCAATCTCTACAATTGGTTTCATCTCAGCTTGTTGAGCAATTTCAATATCACTTAACATGTGTCTCCCTCCTTATGTATCCCCATGCACTTGCATGACTATAACAACCTTACCATAATTCTTTACCTTTCCAAACTACCATACTTTTCACTAGTACTATAGTAAAGAAATAGTTTATTATGAACATCATACAACGAATTTACATATTTCGTCTATTAATAAATGCAAAAAACATATCTATAACAAGTTATAAAAACACCATATATACCTGTGAAAGATACATATGGTGTCTAGATATTTTATATTCAATTATGCATGCGTGTCCGCCATAGCTTCTAAGTGTTTTTGCTCTAATGCAGCTACTTCTTCATCTGTTAATGGATGCTCGATATGTCGGGTCAATGTTTCAGCAGACACTTCATGTTCCCAACGGCCTACGATAGCCGCTGCAATGCAGTTACCTAATAAGTTACATACGGTACGGCCCATATCTAACACACGGTCAATGCCTAAAATTAAAGCTAAACCTTCCACTGGAAGCCCAAACGCTGCACTGGTAGCGGCGACTACAATCAAGGAACCTCCTGGTACACCTGCAATCCCTTTTGTGGATAACATCAAGGTAATCATCATTAATATTTGTTGATCAATAGGGAATGGCACGCCATACACTTGTGCAATAAATACAACTGCTAATGCAGAATACAATGTAGAGCCATCTAAGTTAAATGTATATCCTAAAGGAAGTACAAAACTTACAATGTGATTAGGAATCCCCATCTTTTTCAATTTTTCCATAGCAATTGGTAAAGCGGCTTCCGATGCAGCGGTTGTAAACGCTAGGATAGTCGGCTCTTTCAGTGCGAAGAATAATTTAAATAAGTTCACTTTTGTTAAAGCCGATGCAATGCCCAGTACAATAGTAAGGAACACAATTAGCCCTGCATATAAAGTAAATACTAATTTTAATAATGGAATCAGCATTTCAATCCCAAAGGCACCTACTGTATACGCAATAGCACCAAAAATACCGATAGGGGAAATATACATGACATAATGAGTCACTTTAAACATGATGTGGGCTATACTTTTTGATAAGTCTACAATTTGCTTTCCTTCTTTACCCAAGCTGGCTGCTGCAATAGCAAACATACAGCTAAAGAAGATAATTTGTAACATATCTCCGCGGGCCATGGCATCAATAATATTGGTTGGAATAATATTCACTAACATTTGCACATGGTCCATTTGACCTTTGGAGGCTGCTTTGTTAACGATATCTGTAGCGCCACCACTCGCTGTCAAATTCACACCTACTCCTGGTTCTACTACATTCACGGCAAACAACGCAATAAATAGCGCCAGCGTAGTAGCTAATTCAAACCATAGAATCGCTTTTCCCCCAAGGCGGCCTAATTTTTTAAAATCCCCTGTGCCAGCGATACCCATGACTAGGGAGCTAAAAATTAAAGGTACCACGATCATTTTAATCATGCGAATAAATACATCACCTAAAGGTTTTAATTGTTTCGCAAAATCTGGTGCCACTGCACCTACTAACACACCAGCCAAGAGGCCGATGCCTATCCACCCGGACAGTCCAATTTTCTTTAACATAGTATAGAATCTCCTTTTTACATACCAATACTTGCTCAGGTTATATAAAAAGAGGCGATGGTGTACAAGTACAGAATGTCTCTTTCAAAACCTATCCTAAAATTCTATAGAAAGTATTATAACAAATCCTTTACAGAGATACAATAGTACAATTAGTGTACACAAAAAATATAAGAATCTTTTTTCAAGAATTTTTTAATAAAAAGTTTTATATTTTGACATTCTTTTGACGTTTCTAGTTTATACTACACATAAAGAGTAGCAACACTATGATACTCTCTTTCTTGTGAAGTGATGTACGTATATTATAAACTCCTCAACTCCTTTTATAGGGCCTCATAATATATGTATACGACATAACCAACTACCTCTATCATGCTACCTCTATGGTATGTCGTGTATAGATAGACATCCTTCATTCACATCTTTAGGTCTTCTCCTCTACTCTTCCCTACAGATGACCTAAAGAACCCTATCAACAAATACCATGAACATCTTAGAGATGATCATGGTATTTTTTCTTGTGCGGCTTACTTTTTTATTCCACCGTTCCCAGGACCTTTCTACCTCCCTATTTCCTTATACGTAACCATATAGTCTACTATCACAATATGTCAAAAGGGCCTGTAACAAAATATTCCTATTTACATTTGCTTATAAAATATAAAAAACAGAGGAAAGTTGATACTTTTTGATCAACTTTCATCTGTTTTATTGGGAGCTATTTTGTTACCGCCCCTTATATACTATTTCAATGCTATCAGCAAAACTAATTATGCTTGTTGTTTACCAACATCTTCAAAACTAGCTTGTTCTAATGCATCGACTTCTTCGTCAGTCAACGGATGTTCCATTAACTCTGTTAAGCGTTCAGCAGATATTTCGTTTTCCCAGCGACCTACAATAGCTGCCGCTAAACAGTTACCAGATAAGTTACATACCGTACGAGCCATATCTAGGATACGGTCTACTCCAAGAATTAAGGCTAAGCCTTCTACTGGTAAGCCAAAGGCTGCTGCTGTTCCGGCAATGACGATCAAGGATGCACCCGGTACTGCGGCAATCCCTTTGGTAGACAACATCAATGTTAATACCATTAACAATTGTTGTTCAATAGGGAATGGCACTCCGTACACTTGGGAGATAAACACCACTGCTAGAGAAGAATACAATGTGGATCCATCCAAGTTAAATGTGTATCCCAACGGCAATACAAAACTTACCACTTGGTTTGGAATACCTACTTTTTTTAATTTTTCCATCGCAATTGGCAATGCTGCTTCAGAAGCTGCTGTAGAGAATGCTAACACGATTGGCTCTTTCAACACTTTACCAAGTTTGAATAAGTTAACTTTCGTAAAGAAAGAACCGATTGCAATCACAATAATTAAGAAGAATGCCAAACCACCATATAATGTAAACACAAGTTTCAACAATGGTACTAGCATGCCTAATCCGAAGTTACCTACTGTGTACGCAATGGCACCGAAGATACCGATAGGAGACACATACATTACATAGTGTGTCACTTTGAACATGATGTGTGCTAAATCTTTGGAAAGTTCAACAATTTGTTTTCCTTCTTTACCAATACTTGCTGCAGCAATGGCAAACATACAGCTAAAGAAGATAATTTGCAACATATCACCACGAGCCATAGCATCTACGATATTTGTTGGAATGATGTTTACCAACATTTGGATATGATCCATCTCACCTTTTGCAGCCGCTTTATTGGCAATATCTACCGCATTACCAGTAGCTGTTAGGTTCACACCTACGCCCGGTTCAAATACGTTAACTACAAATAAACCTACAAATAATGCAATCGTAGTGGCAATTTCAAACCATAAAATGGCTTTGCCCCCTAAGCGACCTAATTTCTTAAAGTCACCTGTACCAGCGATGCCCATTACAAGGGAACTAAAAATCAACGGTACTACGATCATTTTAATCATACGAATAAATACATCGCCTAATGGTTTTAATTGTTTTGCAAAATCTGGTGCTACCGAACCTACTAGTACGCCCGCTAATAGGCCAATGACAATCCAACCAGATAAGCCAAGTTTTTTTAGTACTGCCATAGAATCTCCTTTTTCTTAATACTACCCGTTAAAAGACCATACAAAAAGAGGCACAGGGTACGTGTACGATGTGTCTCTTTGCAGACCTTACTTATAAAATTCTATAGAATTATTATATCAAATTATTTCTATTTCCACAAGATTACTTCTTATAAAATAGAGTTTTTATTCATATTTTTGTTTCTTTATTCTGTTTATCGACTAAAAGGGAATACTTTCACTATAGAACCCCGCTCTAGTCGTTCACTATTACTAGGAATCTTGATCAATCCATTTGCTACTGATAAAGCTTTTAAACCACCTGAGGTCATTCCTAAATTAGGATAGGCCCAGCAAGAGCCTCCTTCATACAGAATATGCCCTTGATAATAACGATCTAATGGATGTTTTCTATCTATAACTTCACCTAGGTGGCAATCTATCCAACGACGTATCACCGTCCGTCCAGATAAGCGTTCCAACACAGGCAACACCAATAAATAAAACTGATTCATTGCTGCTGTAGGATTTCCAGATAAGCCCATACACCATGTATGATGTCCTCTAGCTGTAATAATACCTCCAAAAGAAGCTGCTCCTGGACGCATCTGTAAACGTCGATACAATGTATTAGCGCCTAAACGTTCATACAATTCCGGCATCGTATCATAGTCACCTACAGATACACCGCCAGTGCTAACAATCATATCTACTGGTCCCAATGTATCTAGCATATGTTGTACAGTGGCAATATTACCATCTACCGTGCCTGGCGCATCTGACAGATGGGCTACTCCCACCACATCAACGCCTAATGCATATAAGGTACCTTCTAGTAAATACCGATTGGAATTATAAATATGCCCTACTCGCAGTGTCTCAGTTGGATCTTGTACTTCACGGCCTGTGGTGAGCACAATCACTCTTGGTTTTCGGTACACAGAGACTTCACTATAGCCCTGCCCTGCTAAGGTCCCTACTTGTTCTGCTTCCAACACAGTACCAGCAGACAATAATTCCTGACCAATTTGTATATCTTCCCCTGCGAGGATAATATGTTGACCCACTTCGATTCGACTAGGTACTGTCACTTCTGTTTCATTACTCCAAGTTAGCGCTTCTTTTACTACCACTGTATCTGCCGTATCTGGTACCATAGCACCCGTCATAATATGGATTCCTTCACCAGGTTCTAATTGCCCTTGAAACACTTCCCCTGCGCCAATCGTCTCTAACATACGATATGACCTTGTATTGGCCGTATAACGAATAGCAATCCCATCCATGGCCGATCGCCTAAAAGGAGGATAATCCATCTTAGCTAGCGCCGTTACCCCTAATACTCTGCCATAGGCTTGTCCAATAGGAACAGACTTTATCGCAAGGGTATACGCACTATCTGTAAAAGGAGCTTCTAATCGTTGCAAGCCTTCTTCTACTGTTACTACTTGCATTATAACAACTCCTTCAATATCCAATCTGCTAAACGTTCCATATCTTCCTCACTGAAATTGAACTGTTCACAAATCGTATTTCCTTCTAATGTGTCTTCTATATCTGTCACTACTGCTACAATCTCTTCTAACTGCGGCAGTCTCATTTCATTATGGTTTGCACGGACCACTTCAATGATCGGCGCCACTCCATGGCTGCGACTTTCTAAGAGTACTAAATCCACGGGCATTTCATTGGCCAACCGAATTAATTGTTGTTGACGTTGCATACTTTCACCATGGACCATCATCGCATATCCATTCGGTCCCGCTATGGCCACTGCCTTCGCCCCTGATTGACTAGCTTTCCATGTATCAGTGCCTTCCTTATCCATGGAAAATCCATGTCCATCACTTTTCACCATGCCCACCACAATGCCTCTCTCTGAAAGCGCCTTAATCAAAGCTGTAGCCACTGTAGTTTTCCCCGATTTAGATTGGCTTGCACTAATGGTCACAATCGGCACAGACCGTTCACGATTGGCAGATTTAGCTTTCGCCAATTTATAGGATAATCGAGTATTCACATTGCTATATAGCTCTGCTTCTTCACTCATATCCATTTCCATATAGGGAATCTTGTCCAAAATTCCATGCATAGATACATCTTCACCGTCCAAGGCTTCTTGAATCGTATCTAGTACGGACCGTTTATAAATGGCTGCTAACGGTTCGTACTCTTGCAAACCTACATAAGGAACCATAGCTAATAATTCTCCTTGGAAAAATGTATCGATGTGCACTTCCCAAGATGGCAACCAGTGAAAGGAAAACCACGGCATATCTGCAGATACCACGATATAGGCTTCTCTAGTTCCTACTGAAAGAGCTGACTGCAATCCACTCAAAGGGCCTTTCATAGCAATCGTATCTGGCACTAATTGAATATCTCGTCCAAAGGAACGAGCCTCTTCAATAATATGTGCCTCTGACTCTTCTAATTCTCGATTGATGGAGACTAAAATTTCTCCACATTCTGTAAGGACCGCCTTGCGGAGCATTTCCCCTAACAAAGTTGTGCTACCCCAAGGCAATCTCGTCTTATCTGTTCCCATGCGAGTGCTAAGTCCACCCGCTAATACAATAATTCCTAATTCAGAAATCATACATATCTCCTGTCCTAGCTCTTTTCTTATTTATGAGTCGGTGTCACACGACCTAATCCACGCATTACTGGCACATATAACAACGCTAATACCACTAAATTAATCACCATGTCTGGCAACATATATGTTGCGTTATACGTTAAAGAGTAAATCCAAGGGCTTGTTCCCTCTGGTGCATAGGACCCAAACACTACCACACCGCTAATGGCAGACATAGCAAAGCGAGTTAAGATTGCATAAACAGCCCCAAAGAAGGCTTTCACAGTACTAGAACCGCCGAAGAAACCAGCAATACCGATCGCACCATAGGCTAGGATATAGTCCAATACAATACTCATATAATGAATAGAGAATTTAAATCCCAATAGGAAATGAACAATTCCATAGGCAATCCCAGTTAAGATGCCCGCACGACCACCCCAACGATAGGCATAAATTAACAATGGCACCAAGTTAGCTGCTTTCACAGCGCCACCTTGTGGCATTTGATAGATGACGTACATACTTAAAATTTGAGCCATAGCAATGACTAGACCGCCTTCTACTAACATTTTTGTTTTGCTTGAACTTGTATAACTCATATCTATCTCCTTTTCACACTATGATACATTGAAATATATTATCAAATTACTTTTATTTATTCCTTATATTGTATCACTTTTAATCTATTTTTATCTATATATTTTTTCACAAAACACGGTATTCCCCTAGTACAAATTAGCATATCAAAGATGACTAAGTATATCCGCCCCCTTGTTGCCAAGATAGGAGGTCTTATGTATAATAGATAAGGATTATGTCGTAATCCTAATTCTGTCTATTTAGGGGGCAACAAATAATGATCAATACTACAAACATTTTCGATTATGAAGACGTGCAATTGATACCGAACAAGTGTATCGTATCTAGCCGTAGCGAATGTGACACAACTGTGAAACTGGGAAATCGTACCTTCCGGTTACCAATTGTGCCAGCTAATATGCAAACTATCATCGATGAAAAGTTAGCCAAAGAATTAGCTGCTAAAAACTACTTCTATATCATGCACCGCTTCCAACCTGAAAAACGTTTGGCTTTTGTAAAAGACATGCATGAGGCAGGTTTATTTGCATCTATTTCCATCGGTGTTAAACCAGAGGAATTTACATTCGTAAAGGAATTAAAAGAAGCAAATCTATGCCCAGAATATATTACCATCGATATTGCTCACGGTCATTCCAACAGCGTTATCGATATGATTCAACACATCAAACGTGAACTTCCTGAAAGCTTCGTTATCGCTGGTAACGTAGGTACACCAGAAGCAGTTCGTGAACTAGAAAATGCTGGTGCTGATGCTACAAAAGTAGGTATCGGACCTGGTAAAGTGTGTATTACAAAATTAAAAACTGGTTTTGGTACTGGCGGCTGGCAATTATCCGCTGTTCGTTGGTGTGCCAAAGCAGCTACAAAACCTATCATCGCTGACGGCGGTATCCGTGACCACGGTGACATTGCCAAATCCATCCGTTTCGGTGCTTCTTTTGTGATGATCGGTTCTTTATTCGCTGGTCATATCGAATCCCCAGGTAAAGAAGTAACTATCGATGGCGTTACATACAAAGAATATTTCGGTAGTGCTTCCGAGCACCAAAAAGGAGAACGCAAAAACGTAGAAGGTAAAAAAATTACGATCCAATCCAAGGGCAGTATCTTCGATACATTGACTGAAATGGAACAAGATTTACAATCTTCTATCTCCTACGCTGGTGGTACTACACTACAAGCTATCAAAAAAGTTGACTACGTTATCGTTAAAAACTCCATTTTTAACGGTGACCGTTAATTGCATATACATGAGGACGCTCCATTAGGGGGGGTCCTCTTTTTTATCCCTGTCACCGGTTAATATCTTTTCGCCCTTACCCTTTAAATATTATCCTCTAGCTACAGATACTACGCTATCTTCTGGTATCTTATCCCTACCGCAAGAAGAATGCAATCCTCATAAAAATAAAATGTTGAGAACACCATCTACTGGTATCCTCAACATTTTTTTCTTATTTAAATTTTGGTCGTCTTCCTTCTGCAAAGGCACGCACACCTTCTCGGAAGTCTTCTGTGGCCCCTAAGGAGTTTTGAATCTTCACTTCTAATTCTGCATATTCTTCAAAATTAGTGAAGAAGCTAGCCCACATCATTTGCTTCATAGCGCGAAAGGAGTGAACAGGACCTTTTGCCAAGCGTTGCACCAAGCGATTTGTAGTACGCTCTAGAATCTCTGGTTCGCACACCTTATAGACGAAGCCATATTCCTTACCTTTTTCAGCTGTTACCGCTTCTCCTGTCATAGCCAGTTGCATAGCACGGTTAATGCCTACCGCGCGGCTTAACAAGTACATGCCACCAGCATCTGGAGCTAAGCCTACATTCACAAAAGCTTGAATAAAACGACTATTCGTAGATGCCACGCACATATCCGCTGCCAACACCATATTGAAAGCCGCCCCTGCTACAGCACCATCTGTACACATCACGACAGGTTTTGGCAGCTGTTTCATAGCTAAAGAAATTTGCATCACCAAATGAGTAATTTCAAATAAAGATTCTGTATCATCTTCCTCTACAGCGCGTTTCATTTCTGTTAAGTCTCCACCTACAGAAAAGACTTTGCCTTCTGCTTTGAACACCAACACACGAGCCTCGTCCGTTTCTTTTACTATGCGAATTGCATCAAGAATTTCTTCGCACATCGGCACATTAAAGCCATTCTGCACTTCTGGACGATTAAATGTAATGGTTGCCACATTACTTTCAATGGTAAATATAATATTATTATATGTCATACGTCACCTATTATAATGTTTTTGTAGGATCTGCCTCAGTGTCTTCTGGCTCTTGTTGCAATGTAAATGGCTTACCTACCCCATCATTACGCAAACGATCTGCTCTGATTTTAGCCCAGTCAATCGGCGCACCTTTTTCAAGGGCTTTCCCAGTGACAGCATCTACTTTCACACTATATTCTTTTTCATCTGTATCTTGGGTACGAACAATGTACACCACTTCATTATTTTCCGCTTTAATTTCCCATCCTCTAGTGAAAGAGCCTTCTCCCACCAAACCACGAGCTGCTACTTCTGCTTCTTTTGGAGAAATTACTTTTAATGGATTAAACACTTTGGATGCTACATCTTTTGCTTTGCTAGAACGGAATTCACGTACTACTTTACCAGTAATCACATCCACATCAATAGTAATTTTTTGTTTTGGTGTATAACCTACTACCACGTACTGATAATTACCTTTGGATGGATCTAATGTGATAGAGCTAACCGCTGCTTTCACATAACGGCCCACAAAGATACCTGCGACTTCACGCATGGACAATACCATGGATTGACCTGGTTGGCGCACCACCACAGTTTTATCATTTAAATTAGAATATTCATTGATTTCAGCATGTGCTTGTGGGGCTACTGCAAAAGTTGTAGCAAATGCCATAGCGCCTACTAATGCTAATGTACTTTTTTTCATTGGACTCTCCTGTATATACTTCTATGAACAAAACTTACATGACTATACTCCATGAAGCTTGCATTCTCAATCTTGAGATATCTCTTTCATTATACCGTATCTATCGTAATTCTTCAATACAATACAGCTCCTATATCAACCGATACTCAAGAGGCAGAAAGTAAAAAACGCCCTTACCTAAGTAAGAACGTTTTTATATACATTATAAATATTTTGCCAATATAGATTGTAATCCCTCTGGATGCGCCGCATTCCAAGTATCATAATCTTGACCAGCCGCTTCAAGTGTTTTCACTAAATCGATAAAGAATTTAGGGATATCCTCCACAGTAATCACGCCTAACTCATCAGACATATGTTGTCCTTCTACTTCGCCATTACCATTTACGAACACTTTGAAAGCTGGTTGAGGTTTTTTATCCACCACTTTTGTAAATCCATGGAAACCTAGTTTGCCTACTTGGTGAGTGCCACAGGAAGATGGGCAACCAGATACATGTAATTGTGGCAAGCAATCTGTAGATAAACCAGCGCCTTCAACTGCTTCTTTGATTACTTTCACAAGTCCAGAAGAATCTTGGAAACCAATTTGACAAATCGTAGCACCTACACAGGATACCGTATGTTCAAAACTATTTTTCGCATGCGTATCACCGATAATGGCTGCTACTGCATCTGCTTCTTCACCTGTTAAGTTTACGATATATACAGATTCATCACCGCAGATACGGATTTCTGTATCTTCTAAGCCACCTACGTAATCAAACAATTTCACAAATACATCCATCGGTGGTGTACCCACCAATGGTTTGTATTGAATATAATACAAACCTTCTTGTTTTTGTGGTTCTGCTAAAGATGTAGTTGGCGTAGTAGTACCTACTTTTTTCACTGTATATGGCTCTACGGACAATGTTAAGTCATGAGCCGCTTTCGATTTTGCTAAATATTCATGGTATGCTTTACGGAATTCCTCTTCCCCTAAACGTTGCGCAATAAAGCGAGAACGTGCTTTACCACGATTCTTAAAGTCACCTAATTCATGATACAAATGTAACATACCTTCTACGTGATGTAGTACCTCGTTAGGATTAATATCTTCATCCACTAAGAAACCAAAAGCAGAACCGCCACCGATACCGCCGCCAGCGTAAACATCGAACTTGCCATTTTCTTTTGCCAAAAATCCTAAGTCTTTATAGTTCGCATGACCTTCATTATCGACTACAGAAAAACCGATTTTATACTTACGTGGCAAAGCTAGTGTACCAATCAAAGATACAGCGTATTCACTGACCGCTTGTAAATAGGGAGTCACAGCAAATGGTTCAGCTGGATGTACACCATGCAATGGGCTAGCTGTTACATTACGTAAGTTATCTCCACCAGTACCACGGTTATAGATATCATGTTCAAAACATTCTTTGTACAATTCTAAAATTTGCTCACCTTGCAATTTATGGAATTGAATACATTGACCTGTTGTGAAATGTACATATTTTAAATCATATTTTTTAACTGCATTCACTAAGAATTTCATTTGGTATGGAAGAATACGGGATCCAAAAAACCGTAACCGCAACATCGCACTTTCAAAGCCTCGTTCTGCATAACTGCCGAATCCTCCACCAATGCCTTTGAAATCTTTAGGAGCAATTTCTTTGGAAAAGAAACCTTCAATTCCCTTTTGAAACTTTTCAAACTCCCCTGCAAATCGTTGTCGTACTTCTTCTGAAATAGCCATTATACTTTATCTCCTCTCCTGAGCACCCGCTCAATAGAAACCTCTCCTAGTAAGTATAACAGATATTAAAACTGATTTCTACACCTTGAAATCCGCCTTTTTTCATAGGTTATACGACTTTTTTATACATTATAATAACTGATTTCTATTCTATGAAAGCTACCACACTATCAGTTAATTCATTTTGCAATTCATTAGTGCGGTCTTCAGAGTCAAATGTATCATCAAAACTGACTGCCATACGGCGCCCTTTTGCCTTCATGCCAAGTACAAGACGCATAAACATCTTCTTGGCCCCTTCATCATCGCTATACACAATGTCCTGTACATCATCCACTAATAACAAATGTAATTTGCAGTATTCTTCCATATAATCTGCTACTTCACCATAGGTAACGCTGTCGTTATATTCTTTCATGAACTGTGCGCCCGTCACATAACGTACACGGATAGCTGCATTCTGTTTCACCGCCTCTTGTTCCATGACTTTCAATAGGTGTGTTTTACCCACACCAGATTGACCAAATAGAAATAGCACTGGTTCAAAGCATTTTGTAAAATCTGTCATCGCTAAGGCAGATGCCATACCAAATTTATTCTGTTCTGTTACATTAAAAGTTTCAAATGTTTGCATACTAACTCCTTATTTCCTTGCCACAATGGAAAAGAGTGGCACTGGATTATATAATTCATTTTCTTCTTCATAAATGCGGCTGCTCACCGCCATATCTAAATACACTCTGGAAAATCCTGCCTTGCGCATCATGTGTACATCCCAATGAGGACGGTCCATACGACTGATGGTAAGTTCCTCTGTTATCGCAATGCATTCCTGCATCGTTGTGTTGGAAACCCCTTCATGAATATGATGATTCGCCACTACGGGAACTTTCAGCTCTACACCATAATCGCCATCAATATTGATAAGCACACCCTTAGGCGCTAATACACGATACCATTCCTTATAGGCTGATTCTACATCAGGCAGTGTCCACGTTACATTACGAGCTACAATCACATCGAAAGAATCATTTGGAAACTCTAACTGCATGGCATCCATACAGTGAAAGTCTACCGTACCTGCTAAGGAATCCTGTAATTCCAAAGCTTGCTCCTTCGCCACTGCAATCATCTCTTCCGTTAGATCCACACCTGTCACAGAATATCCTTGTTGTGCCAACAAAAAAGCAAAAAAGCCTGTGCCCGTGCCTAAATCTAAAATACGTTGATGATGATCTTTAATATGCGGCGTAATCTCTCGTAGCCAACGTGGCGCCAAATCAGATGTCAATTCTTTTTTACGAAGTGCTCCAAACTCAGCACTACGCCCTTTCCAGTAGGCAATAATCCTATCTCGTATCGTCATAGATCCTCCTTGTATCACATCGTATTATACCATGAGGAACGTTGGTTTGTATGTAGCTAGAGTCACGAACAGATGTGTAGTCTATGCTTTCATTATTCTTTACTTATTAGTTGTCTATCTTTACTTTTCGCCCCAAAATCTTTACTTTTTATTCATTTTTTTATATGATAAGTAAAGATGAAGGAGGTGTCATATGTATAATTACCAGGGATTAATAACAAAATTAGAAGAGAATGATATACGTAAGTCAAGCTTAACACATTTACTTCACATATCTTCAAGAACCATTGCGAAAATCGGAAGAGGAGAAAAACTTTCACCATCAGTGATCCGTAAATTATGTGAGTACTTTTCTTGCTCTCCAACAGATCTCTACACACTAGAGTCTGACAATCCCATCCTTAAACAATTACGAGAAGAAAAAGACCATAAAATCTCTGGTGGACTCTACCACGAACTCCAAGTACGCATGACTTATAACTCCAACCATATAGAAGGTAGTAAGTTGAACGAAGAACAAACTAGACATATCTTTGAAACGAATACTGTTCACGGGGAAGAGAGCCTATCCGTTGATGATATCATTGAAACTATCAACCACTTCAGAGCCATCGATTACTGCATTGATATTGCCGAAGAACCATTAACAGAAGTGATCATTAAACACCTTCACTACCTATTAAAAAGTAACACCAAAGACGAAACACTTCCTTGGTTCAAAGTAGGAGACTACAAAACACGACCTAACGTAGTCGGTGGTAGGGAAACCTCAAAACCTGAGCAAGTAGCAAGCGATATACAAAGTTTATTAGCATGGTATACAAACGAAGAACAAGTTTCATTTGAAGATATTGTTGAATTTCATTTCCGTTTTGAACGCATCCACCCCTTTCAAGATGGAAACGGTCGTGTGGGTAGACTCATCGCCTTTAAAGAATGCCTCAAACATAATCTAATCCCATTTATCATCGAAGATAGGAAAAAACATTTTTATTATCGAGGCTTAACAGAGTTTTTACGTAAACCAGGATACCTCATCGAAACCTGTTATGATGGACAAGACACTATCAAGCGCTTACTAGAATACCTTGAGATTCCACACTAAATAACATAGTTACAAGTAGTATTTTTTCTTAACATATGCTACAATATAAATGTAAAAAGAAGAGCCATCAATGTGTGAACGGCGTTAGGCTCATCTCAATGGTTAAACAAAAATGGAC
>ERZ773250.367-NODE-367-length-27759-cov-5.397091_pt1 | contig 27759 bp, 17 predicted proteins | sample MGYA00511258_ERZ773250 | MGnify/ENA primary metagenome ERZ773250 (study PRJEB29015, sample SAMEA2738164) | human oral metagenome | biome: human oral; feature: human-associated habitat; material: saliva | place: China | collected 2187 ... | reverse complement strand
CCTCCAGCTGTACAGCTGGAGGGGCGAGGCCTTGTTCTATGAGGATTGGTGCGGGGGGCGCTAGTCGAGGACGTGGCGCTCGGCATGATAGGAGGAGCGCACCAGCGGGCCACTCTCGATATGCCTTATGCCCTTCTCTAGCCCGAGCGTACGCAGACGGGCGAACTGCTTCGGGTGGATGTACTCCACGACGGGCAGATGGCGGCGCGTAGGCTGCAGGTACTGTCCTATCGTCATAATAGAGACCCCGCGGGCACACGCATCGTCCATCAGCTCCAGCACCTCATCCTCTGTCTCCCCGAGGCCAAGCATGATGCCCGTCTTGGCAGGGATACCACTGGCGGCGATACGCTCCAGCACGCTCAGCGAAGTCTCATAGGTCGCGACGTGGCGCACCTCGGGCGTGAGGCGGCGTATGGTCTCGAGGTTGTGAGAGATAATCTTGGGCTGGCAGGCGATGATCTTGTCCACGAGGTCCAGGCGACCATTGAAGTCAGGGATCAGCACCTCGATAGTGACCTCGGGCGTCGTGCGCTTGATCGCCTCGATGGTCTCCACCCAGTGCTGCGCTCCGTAGTCAGGCAGGTCGTCGCGGTCTACGCTGGTGATGACGGCGTGGCGCAGCTCCATCTTCTTAATGCTCTGGGCGACCTTGAGCGGCTCGAGGGGGTCGAGGGCGGCGGGGTTCTTGCCGGAGAGCGTGTTGCAGAAGCGGCAGGCGCGCGTACAGACCGCTCCCCCGATCATGAAGGTAGCTGTACCTGCGCTCCAGCATTCGCCTTGGTTGGGGCAGCGTCCGCTGTGGCAGATGGTGTTCAGCCCATGCCCCTCGATGGTCTGCTTGGTGTCGGTGAAGGTAGCGTTGTCGCCGAGGCGTATCTTGAGCCACTCGGGCTTGCGTACACGCACTACATTGCGTGCTTTGGGTGCTGCGGTCTCTTGTTGCATCGTCTAAGTAAAGGCCAGGGGACAGAGCGTGCCGCCCCGCTGGGAGTCTAAGTGCGTACTACAGGTGAGCCTTGAGGTAGGCGATCATCTTCTTATAAAGATGGTCGCGCGTCTTGCCCCCGTAGATGCTGTGGTTCTTGTCCGTGTAGATCGCCATGTCGAAGGGCAGGTCCGCCTGGACGAAGCGCTCGGCGACGTCCATGGCATTCTGGACATGCACGTTGTCGTCGGCACTCCCATGTATAAGCAGCAGACGGCTGCGAAGGTTCGCTGCGACCTCGAGGACGGACGAGGCCTTGTAGCCCTCGGGGTTCTCACGGGGGGTGCGCATATAGCGCTCAGTGTAGATGGTGTCGTAGTAGCTCCAGTCGGTGACGGGGGCGACGGCGATGCCGAGCTTGAAGGTCGTGCCGCCGTGGCAGAGGCTCATCAGCGTGTTGTACCCGCCGAAGCTCCATCCCCATAGCGCTATGCGGCTACCATCGACGTAGGGCAGCTGGCTGAGGCTCTTGGCAGCGGCGATCTGGTCGGCGCTCTCCTTGACCCCGAGGCGTAGGTAGGTACACTTGCGCCACTCCTCACCACGAGCCCCAGTGCCGCGGCCATCGACGCAGGCCACGATGAAGCCCTCGGCAGCGAGCACCTGCTCCCAGCCGTAGCCGTAGCTATCCAGTACCTGCTGCGAGTCGGGCCCGCTATACTGCACCATCAGCACGGGGTACTTCTTGCTAGCGTCGAAGCCCAGCGGCTTGACGATCCAGGCATTGAGCGACTGCCCCTCGGCATTGCGGACAGTGATGAACTCCTTGGGGGAGATGCGGTAGCCAGCGAGCTTGGAGCGCAGGGCAGCATTATCCTCCAGCGTGCGCAGAGGCTTGGGCTTACCCGTAGCGTAGACAGCCGTCACGGTGGGGGTATGAGAGTTGTGGAAGGTGCTGATGTAGTAGGCGAAGTTCTGACTGAAGATGGCGTTATTCGTCCCCTCGCCCCCATCGAGGCGCGTCTTGACGCCCTTGGGATCGATGCGATAGACGGAGCGGCGCATGGGCGAGGCGTCAGCAGCCTGGTAGTACATATTGCCCGCGGCATCGGCACCATAGAAGTCCATCACGTCGTACTTACCCGAGGTGATCTGGCGCTGCAGTACGCCCTTGTCGCTATAGCTATAGAGATGGCGGTAGCCGTCGCGCTCGCTGATGTAGACGAAGCCTCCCGGGACGAAGTGGCAGTGCTGGAGGTAGCGGCTATCGACGTAGGCCTTGTTACGCTCCTCAAGGATGAGCTTCGGCAGGAGCGTCTTGTCATTGACGTAGTAGAGGCGGAAGTGGTTCTGCTGACGGTTGAGGCTGAAGACCGCGAGGTTCCCATCCCGCCCCACGAACTCGATGCGGGGGATGTAGTAGGGCTTGCTGTCACCGAAGTCCAGCTGCTTCTTGGAGCGGTCCCCTACATTATATATATGTACCGAGACCTCCGAGTTGGGCGTCCCTGCCTCGGGGTACTTATAGGTATAGAGGCTAGGGTACTGACGCCCCCCATACATAGGCATACTGTACTCCTCTACCTTGCTCTCGTCGGTGCGCACGTAGGCCAGGTAGTTGTTGTCCTCGCTCCAGGTGAGCAGTCTGGTCACCTCGAACTCCTCCTCATATACCCAGTCCGTTGTGCCGTTCATCACCTTGTTGCGCGCGGCGTCACTGGTGACGGCGACCTCGGTGTCGTACTCGAACTTCTTGATGAAGATGTTCCCCTCGCGGACGAAGGCGACCATACGCCCGTCGGGGCTGAAGGTCGGGATCATCACCTTGCCCCCGTGCTCGCTCAGCGGCTCTACCCTATTGCGGCGCACATCGTAGTGATAGGCATCCGCCGTCCAGGAGCGGCGGTAGACGGCTTTCTTGTCGCGCAGCAGGAGGATGTGGTGGCCCTGGGGCTCGAGGATATAGTCGTCGAAGGTCTTGAACTCACATTCCCTAGCCTTATCTACACTGAAGAGCGTATCCACCAGCTGGCCCGTAGCGAAGCTGTAGCGTAGGATGGCCTTGTGCGCCTTATCCATCATCGTGTAGTGGAGGCCGTCACTCATGGAGCGCATCCCTCGGCCTGCGGAGCGCGAGGCGAAGGCACCCGAATTGATCTCCTCAATGGTCATCGTACGCCCTGCCTGTTGTGCGGCCAGCGCTGTCGTCAGCGATAGGCTGAGCAGCCCTAGGGCAAGTAGTGTTCCTTTCTTCATTAGGCTAGCTGCATTAGTAAGTATTGTCTCTAAGGCAAAGATACGAAAAAGCCTAGGAGCGGCTCAGCGAAGGAGGTCCCCTAGACTATAGGCGATGGTGCTGACGAGCGACCTAAGGCCTACCTATATATAGTAAGAGTGCTTGGGCGCACCCCCATAGTCAGCCTCCTCGCAAGGGATGGGCAGAGCAGCTCAGAGCTGCAGCACCGCCCAGAGGCGCGGCGTGCGATCAGTGTAGGAGCGCACGAAGGCCAGCACCGTATAGTGGTGCTCGGTCTGATAGTGGTCGCCCATCAAGGTCGCCGTCTCGAGCCGATTACTGCCCTCGGGGCGGTAGACGAACTGATACTCCTGATAGCCTTGCTTCAGCGGAAGGGCTAGCTGGTAGCTGCGGGTGGCCGCATCATAGCGCAGCTCACGGCACTCCAGCGGCATGTAGCGGAAGGCCTCACCCTCGAGGTAGACCTGCCCCGCTAGCGGCTCGGGACACTGGAGGCGGAAGCTCAGCTCATGGTAGTCCCCCTCAGTGGCAGACTCCCCTCGGAGCGTGGAGAGCAGCTGCAGCCCCTGCCGCTGCTCCTCATAGCTGAAGGGCTGCCCTGCGCGTGACTGACGGGGGTGAAGCTCTAGACCTAGCAGCCCAGAGGCGGAGCGGTAGCTAGCAGCTACCCCCTGGAAGGGGCCACGATCCGAGCGATGCTCCACGCGGTAGTAGCCACTCCCTGCGGCGAAGCGTGCCGCGGCGCTCCCTCGATAGCTCTGCCCGTCTACTCCCTCGTCAGAGGGCTGACCAAGACGCTGGGCTGTCTCCCAGCGTCCGTCCTGGATGACAAGGAGCTGGAGGCCCTCTCCCAGCGTAGCTCGATCTGCTAGACTGAGCCCTCGCAGCTCGACCTCGACCTGCTGCAGCCCTACACGCAGCTCGCCCCAGGCATCGGGCGTCACACGCCCCTCCAGCCTCAAGCGCTGCTCATAGACCGAGAGGGGCACGCGCAGCAGGCTACGCTCCCCCGACTCATCAAAGATCTCGAGGAGATAGTTGCCCGAGCGCTGGAAGAGCTGCGCCCCGAGGGCGAGCTCGTAGTGCTGATAAGGCTGCAGTGTACCGACACTAGGGCGCGGCGGAGGCAGCTGATCGCTGTCCGCCCCGCTGAGGTACTCGGAGGCATACAGCTCCGACGCCCTCCAGTCGGGCTCACAGAGGCGAAGGCGATAGCTCAGCAGCGGCGCCCCCTGCCCCCCGAGAAGGTCAAAGGAGAGCTGCAGCACCTCGCTCGAGCCTAGCCGCAGCAGGCAGAGCTGGGGATGGCTGTACGGCTGCTGCCCCTCGAGCCCGCAGGTCACCGCTCCCACCTCGGGGGCAGACCAAGCGGGAGCCTCGGGCGGCACCCCAGCCGAGAGGAGAGAGGGAGAGAGGAGCAGCAGTAGTCCGAGGAGCGCGCTCCGTAGCGTGCCGAAGGGGCTCATCCGCCGCTAGCCTGCGTACTCCTGCATCTTGCAGAGGTACTTGCCTACGATGTCGAACTCGAGGTTGACCTCCGTCCCCGGCTGGATGTACTTGAAGTTGGTATGCTCGTGCGTATAGGGGATGATGGCCACACCGAAGGAGGTCTTCTCCGAGTCACAGACCGTGAGGCTGACCCCATTGACCGTGATGGAGCCCTTCTCCACCGTCATGTAGCCCTTGCGAGCGAGCGCTGCATCGGTGGCGTGCTCGAAGCGGTAGAGCCAGCTGCCATCAGCCTCCGTGACGGAGACGCAGCGCGCCTTCATATCCACGTGCCCCTGTACGATGTGCCCATCGAGGCGACCGCCCAGCAGCATGCTGCGCTCGAGGTTGACATGATCGCCGAGCTGGAGGCTCCCGAGGTTGGAGCGGTCGAGGGTCTCCTGAATGGCCGTGACCGTATAGCGCCCTTCATCAAGCGCGACGACAGTGAGGCAGACGCCATTATGGGCCACGCTCTGGTCGATCTTGAGCTCGCTGGCGAAGGGACAAGCGATGGTCAGATGGAGGTTCTCTCCCTCACGTACTAGCCCGACGACTTCGCCGCAGGCCTCTACAATACCCGAAAACATATGCTGAGTCTATATAAAGATGTATAGCCCGCCTCTAGGGAGCCGACCGAGGCTCCTGAGGCTGGGCTATACAAAGGTAGTACATTAGGCACTATAGCGCCCACAGGGGCGTGCCCCTGCGGTGGGGATGCCGCCGTGGCGGCGCGAGGGGGCGGCTACTTGGCGTTCTGCGCCTTGTAGTACACGCGCAGCTCCTCGAGGTCACGCTCTAGCTGCTTGCGCACCTTGGCGTAGGAGGGATCGTCGAAGACGTTGTGCAGCTCGTTGGGGTCCTTCTTCAGGTCGTAGAGCTCCCACTTGTCTATGTCGCCGTAGAAGTGCATGAGCTTATAGCGCGTGTTGCGTATCCCGTAGTGGCGACGTACAGCGTGCTCCCCGGGGTACTCGTAGAAGTGGTAGTAGAGCGCCTTACGCCCGAGGTTAGGCTCCTTGCCATTCTTCAGGAGGAGCTTACGCAGCGAGGTGCCCTGGATGTCCTCAGGGATAGGCAGGCCAGCCATATCGAGGAAGGTAGGCGCGTAGTCGATGTTCTGCACCATCGTCGTCACGTCCCCGCGCTTGTCGTAGCCCTTAGGCAGACGCATCACCAAGGGCGTGCGCAGCGACTCCTCGTACATGAAGCGCTTGTCGAACCACCCATGCTCACCCATGTAGAAGCCCTGGTCGGAGGTGTAGACGATGAGCGTATTGTCGAGGAGGTCATGCTCCTTGAGGTACTGCAGGACACGGCCGATATTGCGGTCGAGCGAATTGATGACCTTGGCGTAGTCACGCATGTAGCGATTGTACTTCCATACCGCGAGCTCGCGCCCCTGAGGGGGATTGGCGAAGAAGGCACGGGACATAGGGTCGTAGAGGCTATCGAACTTCGCCTTGACGTCCGACTGGAGATCGCCGTAGATATCCCTGATGTAGTGGCGTCCGAGGCCCGAGGGCTTGGGGTTGGTACGCATCTTCAGGTCATAGGTGATATCCATGTCTTTGAGGATATTCATCTGCTGTGCCGCTGCGGCAGGACGCCCCGCGTAGTCGTCATCGAAGGTCTCGGGCGTGGGGAAGGTCCTATCCTCATAGGCATTAAGGTCGACGGTATCAGCCATCCAGCAGCGGTGAGCCGCCTTGTGATGGATGAAGAGGGCGAAGGGCTTCGTCTTGTCTCGCTGCTCCAGCCAATCGAGGCTCATGTCGGTGATGATATTGGTGACGTAGCCATGATAGCGCACGCGCTCCGTCTCCTTGGCATCCTGTCCGTCTGGGAGGCTGTAGCCCTTATTGAGGTGCATGCCCTTAGGCACGATGAAGTAGGGGTTATAGTAGTCACCCTGCCCTGGGAGGATCGCCCAGTGGTCGAAGCCCTGAGGGATGCCGTCGAGGTGGATCTTGCCTATCATCGCCGTCTGGTAGCCACCGGCACGCAGCAGCTTGGGCAGGGTCTGCTGGCTCTGGTCGAACTGGTGCGAGGTCTCGTTGTTGATCTTGCCATTCATATGGCTGTGCTTCCCAGTGAGCATGCAGGCACGGCTGGGCCCCGAGATGGAGTTCGCCACGAAGCTCTCGGTGAAGCGCACGCCCTCACGCGCGATCGCGTCTATATTAGGAGTGGAGATGTAGCGCTTGTCATAGGCGCTGATCATCTGATAGGCGTGGTCGTCCGACATGATGTAGACGATGTTGAGGGGGCGTGTGGCTGGTGCGGCCTTGGCTGCAGGGTGCTGCGCCTGAGCTACTCCTCCTACGGCGGCGAGGGTGCCCGCTACGCAGAGGATCTTCCGACTGTCCATGTAGTAGTCTTTTCTGGTGGGTGCTTATAAAGTTAGGTACGGAGGCGCGACCTCCAAGACAAAGGTAAGGATAATTGGCTGATAGGCAAAGCTCTGCCGCGAGGAAGGAGCTGCCCACTCAGCCCCTGTAGCTTAGCTACCCTCGATCACCCTTCAAAGTCCCTCACGCCCCAGGTCACGCCGCTGGATCGCCGACTCCCAAGCCTCCCCCTATACACACGAGCGAAGCCTCCCTCCTTAGGCTAGGCCTAGGGGCATACAGCCCTGTATACGGTCAGGCGCCAGGGGTGATAAAAGCCGGAGCCGTGGCGAGACAAAGCCGAGCGCCTGGCGAGACAGAGCTCAGACCCTAGGGGGGCAAACCTGATAGCCTAGGGGGAGGAAGAAAAGTAATATTATATTCCACCAAATGTTATATAACATCCCACCAAATATTATATAATAATGAGCCAGATATTATATAAGAATTGCCGAGATATTATATAAGAAATCTCGCACCCCCATAGGGAGGAGCCTGCCGACCCACTAAGGAGAGCACCCTTCTGCCTAGCCGAAGCGCCCAGCGAGCGCCGCGCGAGCAGGCAGCCCCACTACAGGCTGAGCGCATAGATTTGCGTATCTTTGCGCCCAGCAGATGTGTATTCTGGAGTCCTCAATGATCATGATTAGAAGATCGTACCCCGTCGGTGCCCTCCTTGCGCTAGTCGCCTTCACCCCTCTAGCAGCCCAAAATGGCGAGTCCCCGAGCCGCGGACAAGGCCTCAACGTCCATGCGCTGGACAGCCTCCTCACCCAGGACGACCCGAGCTACTTCACTCCCCGCACGAGCCTCAGCCCCGAGCTGGAGCGGCGTCTACAGGCTGCCCCCAGCCTAGGTCAGCTCCTATTGAACTACTACCGTCAGGGAGGCTTGCCCCCGACGAACTATTATTCGCCCCTAGTGGCGCAGCTGCTGCTTCCCCGCCCCTGGGCCTCGGTGAGCCGTACGCCCGTGGGCCTCAGCTCCGAGTCTCAGCCGTCTGCAGCCCTCAGCATCTCCACCCCCACAGAGGAGCAGCTGACGCGCCTCACGGGCTCCCCCAGCCCCTTCGACCTCACCCTCCCCCAGCTCAGCCCAGGCTACGCCCTTAGCCTCGCACTACGCCGTGACTACCTCCGTCAGCTGGAGCTACGCCACCCCGAGTACTTCGCCAGTAGCAGCCCCGCCTCCACCCTTGCCCTAGCACGCCCGAGCGACTCGACCTCAGAGCGCCTCCTGGAGAGCTACACCAAGGAGAGCAAGCTGAAGAAGATCGACCTCCCCCAGCAGCGCAACTACGGCGATCTGCAGGAGCGCCACTGGCTCCCTGGCCTGGAGAGCAGCATCCAGTTCTCGCAGAACCAAGTCTCGGAGAACTGGTACAAGGGCGGCGCGTCCAACCTCAACGTCTACATGCGCAACTACCTCTCCCTACGCTACATCACCGAGCGCGTGCTGTGGAACAATGAGCTGGAGAGCAAGCTAAGCGTCTACAACGCCGAGAAGGATAGCGTCCACCGCTACCGTATCGCCGATGACCTGCTGCGCCTACATAGCAACTACGGCCTTCGCGCGTGGAACAAGGTCTACTACACCCTAGACGCAGAGCTACGCACACAGCTCCTGCAGTCCCACCGAGAGAATAGAGAGAGCGTGCAGTCGGACTTCCTCGCCCCCTTCACCATCAATGTCGGGCTGGGGATGAGGTACGACTATTCGATGAAGTCGCAGAAGGTCTACGGCCGTGCCTTCAACTTCGCTATCAACGTCGCCCCCATCTCCTACACCTACCGCGGTACACGCCGCGAGGATATCGAGCTAGCACGTCACGGCCTCTCGCCCGAGGAGCCCTGGTACCAGCGTATCGGCTCGACCGTGAACTCTACATGGCAGTGGAAGGTCAATATGAACCTCACCTGGACCTCCCGCCTCTACTTCAACACCTCTTATAAGAATGTGGAGGTCGAGTGGGAGAACACGCTGGACATGGCGCTCACCCGCTACTTCTCCACACGCTTCAACCTCAACCTACGCTACGACGATGCCGTACGCCCCTACCCTGGCTGGCATCGCTACCTGCAGTACAACGAGCTCTTGAGCTTCGGCTTCAACTACCGTCTCTGATCCCCTCATCCCCTCATGCCCTCCGCAGCACGGATAGCTCCCATGACGCTTAGCCTTACCCTAGACTACTACACCCGCTGGGGCGAATCCCTAGCCCTACAGTTCGAGACCGCACAAGGCCAGTCACTACACCCGCTACACACCACGGACGGGCGCCTCTGGCAGCTAGAGCTCGAGCTCGCGAGCACGAGTCTGCGCTATCACTTCGTACTGCTTGGCACCGAGGGTGAGGTCCTACGCCGTGAGGCCGAGGACCATCTGCTGGAGCTCGAGGGGAAAGAGGGCAGCAAGCTCTACCTACGCAGCTGCTGGCGTGACCGCCCCAGTGAGCGTACGCGCTACAGCCGTGCCATCCGCGTGCTGACCTCCGAGCCCGCCCCTTGCCCCCTAGTCTCAGCCGAGGCCGACCGTCCACTCGTGACCTTCGTCGTCGAGGCCCCTGCCCTAGCGCCCGACGCCGAGCTCTGCCTCGCAGGTAGTGCCGCCGCCCTCGGAGGCTGGCAGCCCGAGGCCGCCCTACCCCTCCAGTACCTAGGCAAGGGACGCTGGGGCATCAGTCTAGATCCAAGCCTCATCACCTCCGAGGCGGGTGCGTCCTGCGCCTACAAGTACCTCCTGCGCTCCGCACTCGACGCGCCGCGCTGGGAGGAAGGCCCCGACCGAGAGCTCCCGCTCACGGATCGCGCCACGGACACAGACCTCTATCTAGAGGACGGACTGCTGCGTGTGCCCCTCGAGGCCCCTCGGCTGGCGGGCTGCGTCGTCCCCCTCTTCTCGCTCCGCAGCGCCAGTGACTGGGGCGTGGGTGATATGCAGGCGCTGCACGAGGCGATAGATGCGGTAGCCGAGCTGGATATGCACGCACTGCAGCTACTGCCGATCAATGACACGACCTTCTACCGCGACGCACGCGACTCCTACCCCTACAATGCCATCTCCGTCGATGCCCTGCACCCCATCTACCTCAGCATCGAGCGCCTTCCCCGCCTAGCGGATAGCGCCCTGGAGGCAGAGCTCCGTGAGGAGGCCACCCGTCTACGTGCCCTCCCCCAGCTAGACTACCCCGCAGTGCTGCAGCTCAAGGAGCGCTACCTCCGCGCCCTCTTCGCAGAGCGTGCCGCGGCCGACCTCAGTAGCCCCACCTACGAGGACTTCGCTCGGCGCAGCGCCCGTTGGCTGGAGGCCTACAGCTACTACAGCCTCTTGCGCGACCGACACCCGGGGCTGCCGCCCAGCGCTTGGACGGGCTATGAGCGCTACGATGCCACGCGGCTACGCTCTACCCTCAGCGCCGAGCAAGTGGAGCTCGACTACTACAAGTGGCTGCAGTACCTGCTGGACGAGCAGCTCCGAGCCGTGCGGCAGCACGCCGAGGAGCGCGGCGTCTTCCTCAAGGGAGACCTCCCCATAGGCGTCGCTCCCCACGGGCTGGACGTATGGCTAGCGCCCGAATACTTTCACCTCGAGGAGTCGGCAGGTGCTCCACCCGACGACTTCGCCGCCGACGGGCAGAACTGGGGCTTCCCCACCTACGACTGGGAGCGTATGCAGCGCGACGGCTACCGCTGGTGGCAGCAGCGCCTCGAGGGGCTGGAGCAGTACTTCCACGCCTTCCGCATCGATCACGTGCTGGGCTTCTTCCGCATCTGGGAGATCCCTCGGACGCAGCGCTCTGGGCTCTTGGGGCACTTCCACCCAGCCCTACCCTACAGCCTCGAGGAGTGGCGCGCGCTCCTGTCGACGCCCTATCCTATCGAGCTCCTCACAGCGCCGCTCCTACATCACAGCGACCTTGAGAAGGCCCTCGGAGGAGAGCTTCTGCAGCACTTCCTCTCCTCGGGGAAGCTCCTCCCCACAAGCCTCAGCGACTACTACACGCTCTCCAGCGGCGAACAGCAGGCCTTCGACAAGGAGGGGCTAGAGGAGCTCCTACCGCTCTGTACCGAGACGGCGCTCATCGCCGACCCTTACCGTCCAGGACACTACCACCCACGTATCAGCTGGGAGCGTAGCCGCCTCTGGCAGCACTGGAGCCCGGAGCTGCAGGCCTCCTGGGCTACTCTCAGCCACGAGTACTACTACCAGAGGCACAACGCCCTCTTCCAGCACACAGCTCTGGAGCGCCTCTCGGGCCTCATCCGACATACCGACATGCTGCTCTGCGCCGAGGACCTCGGGATGATCCCCGCCTCGGTGCCCGCCGTCCTCCAGGAGCTGCAGATCGCCTCCCTAGAGCTGGAGCGCATGCCCAAGGCCCTTACCGCCTCGGGCTGGATAGCCCCCGCGCACTTCCCCTGCCACTCGGTCGCGACGACCTCGACCCACGACATGCCGCCCCTGCGCGCCTGGTGGCATAGCCTCGGCACAGACCGCCAGGCAAGCTACCTCCAGCAGGAACTCGGGCTCAGCCCGCTAGAGCTAGCCGAGCTCGATGAGGCAGGCATCTACCGCGCCATCGTCGAGGCGCACCTCGCCTCCCCCGCCCAGCTCGCCCTCCTACCGCTAGCCGACTGGACGGCCACCGACGAGCAGCTTTGGCTCCAGCGCCCCGAGGAGGAGCAGATCAATCACCCCGAGGATCCCCACCAGTACTGGCGCTACCGCTTCCCCCTCGCCCTCAGCGAGCTAGTCTCCAAGCAGCCTGACTGGTGCTGCTACATCCGTCACATCATCCACTCAGCATCACGTATCCCCACGCTATGATGGAGCGCATCTACGCCCTAGCCGAGGCCGACATCGACACCTTCGTTGGCACGAATAGGGCGAACCTCATCACCCTCTCCAACCTCTTCCCTAAGACGAAGCTACGCCTGCACCAGAATGTACTGAAGATCCTCGGCGAGGACCAGGCCGTCGAGGAGCTCATGCACGTGCTCAGCGCCCTAGAGCAGCTCTGCAGCGAGTACAACCAGCTTACCGAGGCACAGATCATCGAGACCGTACGCCGCCTACGTAGTGGACAGGAGGGCGGCGGGCAGCCCAGCGCCAGCGACGTCATCATCTACGGCATCCACGGCAAGGCCATCCAGGCCCGCGGGAGGGCACAGCAGCGCCTCGTCTCGGACTTCGGCAGCTGTGACCTCTGCTTCGCTACAGGCGCGGCAGGCTCGGGGAAGACCTTCATCGCCATCTGCCTGGCAGTAAAGGCGCTCAAGGCTAAGCAGGTGCGCCGCATCATCCTCTCACGCCCTGCCGTAGAGGCTGGGGAGAAGCTTGGCTTCCTCCCCGGGGAAATGAAGGATAAGCTCGATCCCTACCTCCAGCCGCTCTACGACGCCCTCGGCGAACTGATCCCAGCACCCAAGCTCAAGGATCTAATGGATACGGGCGTCATACAGATCGCTCCCCTCGCCTTCATGCGCGGACGTACCCTCAGCGACGCCGTGGTCATCCTCGACGAGGCGCAGAACACGACCCCACAGCAGATGAAGATGTTCCTCACCCGCCTCGGGATGAACTCCAAGATGGTCATCACGGGCGACTTCACCCAAATTGACCTCCCGCGCGGCGTCCCCTCAGGCCTCCGCGACGCCCTAGACAAGCTCGAGGGCATACGCGGCATCGGCTTCGTGCACTTCGGCAAGCAGGACATCGTGCGCCACCCCCTCGTCTCGGCCATCGTAGAGCGCTACGACGAGCGCGAGCGCGAGGCCGAGCAGTCCTAGACGGCTCCCAGCTAGACATTCACCTATCACTGCATTCATATACACACATCTCTTATGGCACAGACACTCGTACGTACAGACTTCCACTTCCCAGGCCAGGACAAGGTCTACCACGGCAAGGTGCGTGACGTGTACTTCCTCGACGGGGAGCGCATCGCCATGATCGCCACCGACCGCATCTCCGCCTTCGACGTCGTCCTCCCCAAGGGCATCCCCTACAAGGGGCAGGTGCTCAATCAGATCGCGACCTACTTCCTCGAGGCCACCAAGGACATCGTCCCCAACTGGCTCCTCTCTACGCCCGATCCCATGGTCTCGCTCGGGCACCGCTGCGAGCCCTTCCGCGTCGAGATGGTGATCCGCGGCTACCTCACGGGATCAGCCTGGCGCGCCTACAAGGCAGGCGAGCGCACGCTCTGCGGCATCCAGCTCCCCGAGGGTATGCGTGAGAACGAAGCCTTCCCCGAGGCCATCATCACCCCCACCACCAAGGAGGACGAGGGCCACGACGAGAATATCTCCCGCGAGGAGATCATTCGCACGGGGCTCGTCAGCGAGGAGGACTACAAGCAGCTCGAGGCCTACACCTACGCACTCTTCCGCCGCGGACAGGAGATGGCACGCGAGCGTGGCCTGATCCTCGTAGATACGAAGTATGAGTTCGGCAAGAAGGATGGCAAGATCTACCTCATTGATGAGATCCACACGCCCGACTCCTCGCGCTACTTCTACGCTGAGGGCTACGAAGAGCGCTTCGCCCGCGGCGAGGAGCAGAAGCAGCTCTCCAAGGAGTTCGTCCGTCAGTGGCTCATCGCCCAGGGCTTCCAGGGGCGTGAAGGCGAAGTCATCCCCGAGATGACGCTCGAGTACTGCCAGAGCGTGAGCGAGCGCTACATCGAGCTCTACGAACTGGTCACGGGCCGTCCCTTCGTCAAGGAGGATACGACGCAGCTGGCCGCACGCATCGAGCGCAACGTGCTAGCAGCGCTCAAGTAAGCCCCCACCCCGATAAGACAGCCAAGCTCCACGCCTAGCCCCCTCGATCCTTAGAAGCGGGCTGAGCGTGGAGCTTGCTTTTCCATCACGACCACACGACCTAAGGACACGACTATGCGCCAAAGGCTCACACTCATCACTCTAGGCGTACGCGACTTCGCCCGAGCCCTATCCTTCTACGAGGGCCTAGGCTGGAAGAAGTCCGCGGCCAGCCAGGAGCACTACGCCCTCTTCCCCCTCGGCGGCATTGTCCTCGGGCTCTATCCCCTCCAGGCACTGGAGGCCGACACGACGCTCCGCCATCAGACGAGCGACTTCGCCGGCCTTACGATCAGCTACAATACGACCTCGCCTGAGGAGGTCGACACCGTGCTGCAGGAGGCCGAGCGCCTCGGGGCAAGTATCGTCAAGCCTGCGCAGCAGGTCTTCTGGGGCGGCTACAGCGGCTACTTCAAGGACCTTGACGGCTACCTCTTCGAGGTGGCCTACAATCCCTTCTGGCAGCTCGACAGCGAGGGTAAGCTCCTCCTCTAGCTCCGCCCCCAAGGCGCTAAGGCCCGCCCCTACACATCCGAAAAATCCCCCAACACACAACTTGGGAGAGCTTATCCAAGTTCTCCCAGCAGAGGGTACACAGAGTCTCAGCAAAGGGAATTCCATGTCGCAGCCAAGCGACCTCCCTGCCTCACGCGCGTCATGGGCGTCCCTCAGCGCACTGACTGATATCACTCACAACCCCTCCCCTTATACTCGGACTTAGCCGAAGCCTTACCCTAGCCTCGGTGCCGCTAGAGGCAGTCAGGGGGCTAGGACAGCAGAGGCCGCCTTAGCCTAATTGCCCCCCCAGCACGCCCTCTGCTTGCCTGCTTGCCCCTAAAGGCACGACAAACAGATCCTATACCCAATACGTAGCTGCGGGCAGCACATACAGCTAAGGCGGGGAGATTTGGTACGAATATAATTTTGACGTATCTTTACAGTGTGTTTTTCATGGTATTAGATTTAAGGTTAACGAAGAGTGCGGTTTGTCGGGAGACAAGCCGCACTCACTTTATAGGGACTACCCGCAGCACTGCTCGGCACCTCAGGAGTTAGCCACACCGAGTATTGGGAGGCAAGGGCAGTGGCTTAGGGGAGCCCCTCTGCACCTAGAACTGCTGCACGGAGCCAAGACTTGAGCTGCAAGCGGGAGTAAATTGCTTGTTCTTCACGCCGTGACGCCAAGAATGCGTATCTTTGAAGCTAGTAAGAGACGCCTAGCACGGACTGAGCGTTAGGACGGAACAAGAAAGAAGGAGATATATGCCCAAGCAAAGAGGTCTCTGGCCTTTTGTATTCTACATCATCGTACTGCTAGCATCGGTAGCAGCCCTCTGGGGCACGCTACGGCTAGGCGGAGGTCTTGCCGAGAGCAGCACTCCGCAGCTGGCAGCAACGAGCGGAGCAAGGGCCTTCGACGACTTCACCGCTAGCGTACAGCACCACCTGCAGTCTACCATCGGACTGCTGCTGATCCAGATCCTCGTGATCCTGATGGCCGCGCGCATGATGGGCTGGATCTTCCGCAAGCTACGCCAGCCCGCCGTCATCGGCGAGATCGTAGCTGGGATCCTCCTAGGCCCCTCTCTCTTCGGCCGCCTAGCCCCCGAAGCCTTCACCACGATCTTCCCCTCGGAGAGTCTACCGAATGTACAGCTGCTGAGCAACTTCGGGCTCATCCTTTTCATGTTCGTCGTCGGCATGGAGCTCCGCCTAAGCGACATCCGTCGCCAGCTCAAGGGCAGCCTCATCATCAGCCACAGCGGCATCTCCCTCCCCTTCGTCCTCTCGCTCCCCCTCAGCTATAGCATCTATACCGAGTACGCCGCGAGCTATACGGGCTTTGTCCCCTTCGCGCTCTTCATCGGTATCGCCATGAGCATCACGGCCTTCCCCGTGCTGGCACGCATCATCCAGGAGAACAATCTACTGCGTACCCACCTCGGCAAGCTCTCGCTCTCGACAGCCGCCGCGGGCGACATCACGGCCTGGCTGATGCTCGCGGCAATCATCGCCATCTCGGGTAGCGGCAGCCTAATCTCCACAGGCTACAACCTCCTCTTCCTCATCGTATATCTACTGCTGATGTTTGGGCTGATCCGCCCGCTCTTCCGTGCTGCAGGTAAGGTCTACAACAATACGGAGGTCATTAGTCATGGTATGGTCGGGGTGATCTTCATCCTACTGCTGCTCTCCTCTATCATCACTGAGCTGCTGAGCATGCACGCCCTCTTCGGCGCCTTCATGCTCGGGCTCGTCATGCCCGAGGACCTATCCTTCCGTAAGATCATCACGGACAAGGTCGAGGACGTGGCGCTGCTACTCTTCCTCCCACTCTTCTTTGTCTCCAGTGGTCTGCAGACCGAGCTGGGGCTCATCGACAGCCCCGAGATGTGGATTCTCCTTGGACTCTTCACGCTCGTGGCTGTGGTGGGGAAGGTCGGCGGCACCTATATCGCAGCACGTGCCTGTGGCGAGTCGCCGAAGGACAGCATCTACCTCGGAGCCTTCATGAATACTCGTGGGCTGATGGAGCTCGTCGTACTGGGTGTTGGCTACGAGATGCGCATCCTGCCTCCCGCCATCTATGCCGTACTAGTGCTGATGACCGTAATCACTACGGTGATGACGATGCCTATGGTACACTTCATCAACTGGGCCAATAAGATCCTAGAGCGTCACCATGACCGCATCGAGCAGCTGGATAAGGCCTCGGGGCTCAAGGTGCTGCTCTCCTTCGGGCGTCCAAGCTCGGGCGTCACGCTGCTACGCCTGACGGACCAGCTACTACGCCGTGGCGAGGTACATCCTCACGTCACGGCCCTGCACATCACGACCGACCAGGACATCAACTCTATAGACGCAGACAAGTACTTCGCCGATAGCTTCGGCCCCATCCTGGCCGAGGCGGAGCAGCTTGCCCAGCCCATCGAGACCTCCTATCAGATCTCGGACAAGGTAGAGAGCACCATCCTCACGAAGCTCGTGCAGGAGCGCTACAACCTACTCATCGTCGGGGCAGGAGTACGCTTCTCCTCTGAGGCAGACGACCAGGAGGCCGTATCAATGCGTGAGGAGATGCGCCGACGCGTCGGAGCCTTCTCCGTGCACACGACCGAGGCCCTGCTGTCCATCCACGGCATGCTACGCGACAAGATGCAGTTCTTCATCGATCGTGCACCCTGTTCGGTAGGGATCCTCGTGAGCCGCTGCTTCGAGACGCCCAGGGAGATCGTCCTCTACCTAGCACGGCAGGAGGATCTGCGGATGCTGCCCTATGCCCGCACCATGGCGCAGAACAACGGCACGCAGCTGCAGCTCGTCGTCTCCGAGCAGCTGCAGCATGAGGGCCTCACGCTCCACGAGGGCGAGCGCATCGTCAGCCAGCAGCTGCAGACCCTCCCCGAGGGCTGCGAGCTGGCGATCATCAGCGGCGAGCTATGGCAGGATACCTTCGAGCGCAATAAGGCGCTCCTAGCTAGTCTCCCCTCGACACTCATACTGAACATCAAGTAACGACTATACTCACTCACTGAAGTCCCTCAGGTGGGACACACGCAAGCCTATGACAAAGATCGCAAGCAATGACCCCTGGCTCAAGCCCTACGAAGAGCGCATCCGTCGCCGTATGGAGTTCACCCATGCTCGTGAGCGCTCGTTGACCCAGGGCGGAGACATATCGCTAGAGCAGTTCGCCGATGGCTACCTCTACTATGGACTACATCATGACGAACGAGGCGGCTGGACCCTACGCGAGTTCCTCCCCGGGGCTCAGAGCGTTTACCTCATCGGCTCCTTCAATGACTGGCAGGTGATGTCAGTCTGGAAGCTCAAGCGCATCGACGACCACGGCAGCTGGGAGATCAAGGTAGCCGAGCAGGCCCTCAAGCATGGCGACCACTACCGCCTCTTCGTACACTGGGGCCATGGCTGTGGGGAGCGTATCCCCGCCTGGGCTACCCGCGTAGTACAAGACGAGCAGACGGGCATCTTCAGCGCACAAGTATGGGATCCCAAGGAGGCCTACACCTTCCGCTACGCCCGCCCCAGCCGCAGCGAGGAGCCACTACTGATCTACGAGTGTCATATCGGGATGTCCTCCGAGGAGGGCAAGGTGAATAGCTACGAAGCCTTCCGCACGGACGTGCTGCCCCGCATCGCAGAGCTAGGCTACAATGCCATCCAGATCATGGCCGTGCAGGAGCACCCTTACTACGGCTCCTTCGGCTACCACGTATCCAGCTTCTTTGCCCCCAGCAGCCGCTTCGGCACGCCGGACGAACTGAAGGCTCTCATCGACGAGGCACACCGCCTCGGGCTACGTGTCATCATGGACCTCGTCCACAGCCATGCGGTGAAGAACGAGGTCGAGGGTCTCGCCAAATACGACGGCTCGCGCACGCTCTTCTTCCACGAAGGGCCCCGCGGAGAGCACCCCGCCTGGGACTCGCTCTGCTTCGACTACGGGCGCAACAACGTCGTACACTTCCTCCTCTCCAACTGCAAATACTGGCTTGAGGTCTTCAACTTCGACGGCTTCCGCTTCGATGGCGTCTCCTCTATGCTCTACTACAATCATGGGCTCGGGGAGAACTTCACCTCCTACGCCGACTACTTCAACGGGCATCAGGATGCCGAGGCTATGGCCTACCTGACGCTGGCCAATAAGCTCATCCACCAGATCCATCCCGAGGCCATCACCATCGCCGAGGAGGTCAGCGGCATGCCAGGTCTAGCGGCACCCATCGAGGACGGCGGCTTTGGCTTCGACTACCGCCTGGCGATGAATATCCCTGACTTCTGGACCCAGCTCATCAAGGAGCGCCCCGACGAAGCCTGGACGCCTGGAGCCATCTGGCACGAGCTGACCAATCGCCGCGAGGACGAGCAGACCATCAGCTACGCCGAGAGCCATGACCAGGCCCTCGTAGGAGACAAAACCCTCATCTTCCGCCTAGCGGATGCCGACATGTACTGGCATATGAGCCGTCTGTCGCGCAGCATCATCACCGACCGCGCCGTCGCCCTGCATAAGCTGATCCGTCTAGCCACGGCCTCAACGATGAACGGCGGCTACCTCAACTTCATGGGCAACGAGTTCGGTCACCCCGAGTGGATCGACTTCCCTCGTGAGGGTAACGGCTGGTCCTACCACTACGCTCGCCGTCAGTGGAGCCTAGCCGATAATAAGGATCTACTCTACCACGACCTGCAGAGCTTCGACCACGCGATGCTCGAGCTCCTCAAATCGCACCAGGACTTCGCTAAGCTCAAGCTCACGCAGTACTGGTCCCAGGATGAGGATCAGGTACTAGCCTTCGGTCGCGGCGACCTCCTCTTTGTCTTTAATTTCCATCCCACACAGTCACACACCGACTACCGCCTCCCCGTACCTGCAGGCAGCTATCACATTGTCCTCGATAGCGACGCGGCGGCCTTCGGTGGCTACGAGCTTGTCGATGACCAGCTGGAGCACCTGACGCAGCCCCTCCACGAGGAGCAGCAGGCAGAGCTCCCCAGCGACCTCGAGGAGCTCTCCCTCTACCTCCCCTCCCGTGTCGCACTCGTACTGCGACGCAAGTAACCCTTATAGGCACGCCCTATCCCTTACCGCTATAACCTATACACATCATGAGTATTGATACTAAGAACGTAGCCATCTTTGCTGGCTCGGCATCGCTTGACCTCGCGGCTAAGATCGCCGAGGGGCTCGGCATTAACCTCGGTGACATGCAGGTAGAGCACTTCGCCGACGGAGAGTTCTCTGTCTACTACAAGGACAGCATCCGTGGCAAGGATGTCTTCCTCGTGCAGTCGACCTACCCCTCCTCCGACAACCTGATGGAGCTGCTGCTGATGATCGACGCTGCTAAGCGCGCCTCGGCACACTACATCGCTGCCGTCATCCCCTACTTTGGCTGGGCCCGTCAGGATCGTAAGGACAAGCCTCGTGTGTCGATCGGTGCTAAGCTCATCGCCGACCTGCTCAGCGTGGCTGGGGTGACGCGCCTCATCACGATGGACCTGCATGCCGATCAGATCCAGGGCTTCTTCAACGTGCCCGTCGACCACCTCTATGCCTCCACAGTCTTCGTCGACTATCTACGTAAGAGCTCGGACCTGGAGAATACGGTCATCGCTACGCCTGACGTCGGTGGTGCCAAGCGTGCCAACTCCTACGCGAAGTTCCTCGGGGTACCCATGGTGATCTGTCACAAGAGTCGTGCAAAGGCCAACGAAGTCGCGGAGATGACCATCATCGGTGAGGTCGAGGGTAAGGATGTGATCCTCGTAGACGACATCGTCGACACGGCTGGGACGATCTGTAAGGCTGCTGACCTGATGATCAAGAACGGTGCCCGCAGCGTCCGCGCTATCGCCAGCCATGCGGTGCTGAGCGATCCTGCTACGGAGCGTATCAATGCCTCTGCCCTGAAGGAGATCATCTTCACCGACTCCATCCCCTTGCGCAAGCACTCGGACAAGATCCGCATCGTCTCTACGGCGAGCGTCTTCGCTGAGGCCATCAAGCGCGTGATCAACCACGAGTCGATCAGCATCCTCTACTCGCTCTAGGCTCATTCCTGAGCGGCTAAGCCTGCCCTCTTGGTAAGGGGTAAGGATAAAAAGGGCGAGCCCCGAGGCATCCACTAGGATACCTCGGGGCTCGCTTCTTTATATCTAGGTGAGGCGCGGAGCGCTCGTGCTTACTTCTTATCGCACTTCTGACCTTCCTTGCAGCACTTCTGGCCGTTCTGCTTGTCGCACTTCTGACCTTCCTTGCAGCACTTCTGACCGTTCTGCTTGTCGCACTTCTGACCTTCCTTGCAGCACTTCTGGCCGTTCTGCTTGTCGCACTTCTGACCTTCCTTGCAGCACTTCTGGCCGTTCTGCTTGTCGCACTTCTGGCCATCCTTGCTGCACTGACCGTCCTTCTTGCAGCTAGCGTTCTGAGCCTTGGCAGCGTCCTGGCCGCAAGTGCAGGTCTTACCTTCCTTAGCGCAGGTACAAGCCTTAGCGCCCTCGGTGTGGCAAGCGCAGCCCTTGTCCTTCTTGGCGTCGCAGCTCGCTTCCTTCTTGGTGGGCTCAGCCTTAGTGGGGCTCTGTGCATAGGCGCCGAGGCTGATGGTGAGGACGGCAGCGAGTGCCAATAGATACTTCTTCATCTCTGTAGGTGATGTTTATGAGGTTAGATATTGTATTACTTTGGGCGCTCGCAGGACCTAGGCCAAGCCTTAGCCTTGCTGGGCGTCCATGTGAGATAACGCTCTAGGCGGGCATTTAGTTTACTCCTACCTCTATTTCCTCTAATCCTATCGCAAACCTTGCGAAGTGCGGCTAAGCGCTTAGCCTAGATCTAGCCCAAATCTAGGCCTGAGCTAAGGTGGCAGTCTCGCCCGTACCTCCATAGTCTCACGCGGAGCAGAGACAAAGAGAAAGCCACGCCTCGGGAGAGACGTGGCTTCCTGCCCTGAGGGGCAGGGCCCGACCCTGTTCTGCGCCGAGTCGAGCCTGCTCAGATCAGATGTTTACTTGCGCTTGGCAGCGGCCTTCTTAGCGGGGGCAGCCTTCTTGACGGGCTGTGCTGGAGCCTCAGCGGCCTTAGCCTCAGCGGCAGGCTTGGAGAAGTCGATGGACTCGATGAGCGCCGTGAGGTCACCCAGCTTGGGCTCACCTACCTCGAGCGTACCGTTGTCGACCGCAGCCTTCTTGTCCTCCTGCTTCTGCTGGTAGTAGACGCTACCGAGGAGCCCCTTGACATTGTCGGGCATCGTCTTGTAGGCGATCTCCAGAGCAGGGATAGCTGCCTTGAGGAGGTCGTCGGCTACCTTAGCCTCAGCCTGGGTGATGTTGGGGTTCTCGTACATCTTAGCCGCAGCGTTATAGAGGGCCTGACCGAGGTAGAGGTTTGCATTGCCGTCAGTGGGGTTAGCTAGGGCGCTCTTGTAGTACCAGCCAAGGGCCTTCTTCAGGTCGGTGCGCTCGTAGTAGTTACCCATCATGAGCAGCGCCATAGCGTCCTTGGGATTGGCAGCCAGCTTGCTCTCGAGGTACTTCATAGCCTCCTCGCCCTTGTTCTGATTCTGATAGATGGTGACGATGTTGGCCACGAAGAAGGGGATCTCCGGTGCGAGCTTGTCCCCCTCGATCAGCACGGGGATAGCGCCGAGGCTGTCCTTAGCATTGAGGTAGGAGGCAGCTACCATCTGCAGGAGCTCCTTCTTGTTGGTCGCGATGTCGCCGTACTTCTTGTAGAGCTCAACCGTCGTGGGGTGCTCCCCTGCGGTGTAGGCCGAGGCGATAGCGTAGTAGGCGATGTTCATCGTGTTGGAGTCAATGGCTGCTACATCCTTATCCTCAGCGAAGAGGGGCGAGCGCTTGACCTCGAGGAACTTACCGAAGGCGTCCGCAGCGTGTGCGTAGTCCTTCTTCTCGAAGTAGTAGGAGCCAGCGTTGATGAGCTGCTGGTAGTCGGTGTGGAGGGCTTCCTTAGCCTTCTTGACGTACTTCAGCGACACCTTACCCTTATCGTCGGGCTGGCTCTCGAGCTGGTAGAGCTGCATCCACGCGGGGACGACAGCGACCAGGGCGGTGAACATAGGTGCCTGGTCGGCCTCCTTGTTCAGCAGCGTCTTCTTCTGCTCAGCGGTGAAGTGCTCACGCTCGATGAGACCAGCGACGTACCAGGTATAGGGGTCGTTCTTCGTCTCATCGTTAGCCAGAGCCTCCTTGATGAGGCGGCGTGCTTCGGCGAAGTCCGCCTTATCGCCAGCGCCAGCGATCTTCTCCGCTGCCTTGACATTGGCCACCTGAGCATAGGCTCCTGCTGCGCTCATCAGACCGAGAGCTACAGCGCACAGTAGTTTCTTCATTGTGGTTTCTCTTTAATGATAGTGTGATGTTTACTTATTGAGGTCTTCGTCCATAGCTCTGTCGAGCAGCTCCTGGGGGAGCTGGTCCTGAGTGGCTGAGCCCTCAGCGAGTTCGGGAGCTACGGACGTAGCTGTTGGGTCTAGTTCCTCAGAGAGCTCGGGCTCGTCCTCCTCGGTCAGCACGCGGCAGACAGAGGCGATCTCGTCGCCACGCTTCTTGAGGTCGATGATGCGTACCCCCTGGGTAGCGCGTCCCTGCACGCTGATGTCGCGGGCATGGACGCGGATGGTGATGCCGCTGCGGTTGATGATCATCAGGTCGTGCTCATCGGTGATGGCGCTGAAGGCCACCAGCTCACCCGTCTTGTCGGTGATGTTGAGCGTCTTGACGCCCTTGGTGCCGCGGTTCGTCTTGCGGTAGTCCTCGACGAGGGAGCGCTTGCCATAGCCCTGCTCGCTGACCACGAGGATGGTCTCCTCGGTGTCGGCCTCGACGGCGAGCATCCCGACGACCTCGTCGCGGCCGTCCTCATCGAGGGTCATACCACGTACACCCATAGCATTACGCCCAGTGGCACGTACGGCATCCTCGGCGAAGCGCACGGCGCGGCCGTTGCGATTGGCGATGAGCACCTCCTTGCGCCCGTTGGTCAGCGCGACATCCACCAGCTGGTCGCCCTCGGCGAGGTTGATGGCGATGATCCCGTTGGCACGGGGGCGGGAATAGGCCTCCAGCAGGGTCTTCTTGATGACCCCGCGCTTGGTGCAGAAGAGCAGGTAGTGCGAGCTGACGAAGTCCTGATCCTTCGTCAGGTTCTTGACGCGGATGAAGGCATTGACACGGTCTCCAGGCTCGAAGTTGAGGAGGTTCTGCAGGGCACGGCCCTTGGCGTTCTTCGCCCCCTCGGGGATCTCGTAGACCTTGAGCCAGTAGCAGCGGCCCATCTGCGTGAAGAGCAGCATCGTGGCGTGCATCGAGGCCGAGTAGATGTACTCGATGAAGTCCTCGTCACGCGTGTCGCTACCCTTGGCACCAACCCCGCCGCGTGCCTGAGAGCGGAATTCGCTCAGCGGCGTACGCTTGATATAGCCGTGGTGCGAGATGGTGATGATCATCTCGTCGTCGGCGTAGAAATCCTCGGGATTGAATTCCTCAGCTGCGTAGATGATCTCGCTGCGACGCTCGTCGGCGTACTTCTCCTTGATCTCCAGCAGCTCCTCACGGATGAGGGCGGCACGCAGCTCCTTGTCCGCGAGGAGGGCCTTGAGGTGTGCGATCTCCTTGACCAGCGCCTCGTACTCGGCTCGCAGCTTGTCACGCTCGAGGCCGGTGAGGGCACGTAGACGCATATCTACGATAGCGCGTGCCTGCAGGAGCGAGAGGTTGAAGCGCGCCATCAGCTGCTCGATAGCCTCCTGAGGCTCGCTCGCAGCGCGGATGATGCGGATGACCTCGTCGATATTGTCTACGGCGATGATCAGCCCCTCGAGGATGTGGACGCGCTCCTCGGCCTTACGCAGGTCATACTGCGTGCGGCGGTAGACGACGTCGTGGCGGTGCTCGATGAAGTGATGGATCAGGTCGCGTAGGTTCAGTAGCTGGGGGCGACCCTGTCGGTCCTCGGGGCGCTGCTTGACCAGCGCGATGTTGTTGACGCTGAAGGAGCTCTGCAGCGCCGTCATCTTGTAGAGCTTGTTGAGGACGACGCCCGAGTTGGCATCGCGCTTGACGTCGATGACGATGCGTATGCCCTTGCGGTTCGACTCGTCGGCAATCCCCGAGATGCCGTCCAGCTTCTTGTCATTGATCAGGTCGGCGATGCTCTTGACGAGCTCGGACTTATTGACCTGGTAGGGGATCTCGGTGACGATGATGCGCTCGTGATTGTTGTGCACCTCGATCTCGCAGCGGCTGCGGATGATGATGCGGCCACGGCCGGTCTCGAAGGCCTCACGTACCCCAGCATAGCCATAGATGAAGCCTCCCGTCGGGAAGTCGGGGGCCTTGATGTAGTTCATCAGGCCAGCCACATCGATCTCGCCCTTGCTGTCGATATAGGCGACGCAGGCGTCGATGGACTCGCCGAGGTTGTGCGGAGCCATATTGGTGGCCATACCTACGGCGATCCCTGCCGAGCCATTGACCAGAAGGTTGGGGAAGCGTGCGGGCAGTACCGTGGGCTCCGTCGTGGAGTCGTCGAAGTTATTCTGGAAGTCTACCGTATCCTTCTCGATGTCGCGCAGCATCTCGCTGGCGAGCTTATTCAGGCGCGACTCGGTGTAACGCATAGCAGCGGGCGAGTCCCCGTCGATGGAGCCGAAGTTACCCTGTCCCTGGACGAGGGGGTAGCGGAGGTTCCACGGCTGAGCCAGGCGTACCAGCGTCCCATAGATGGAGGAGTCCCCGTGGGGGTGATAGTACTTCATCACCTGCCCGACGGCGCTGGCGCACTTACGCGTAGGCTTGTCGTAGGTATTCCCGTCTTCATTCATTGCATAGAGCACACGACGATGTACGGGCTTGAAGCCGTCACGCACATCAGGCAGAGCACGGGAGACGATGACCGACATAGAGTAGTCTATGTAGGCCGACTTCATCTCGTCCTCGATCGTGATATCTATGATCCTATCTTCGCGATCCTGCATGCTTAATCTTAATACCTTATTATAATAGCTATCAGTGCAAAGCCCTCTAAGGCCCTACACTATCAAGGCTCTAAATTACGAAAAAAGCCGCAGCCCCCCAAATCCTCCACCCCGAGGCTCCCCGCCCCGCTCCCCCTACCCTGAGGGCACTCCCGAGGGATAGCCCTTAGCCTCGCTGAGGGATACCCCTCACCCCCGCTGACCGATATCCTTCAGCCGCCCGACTGACGTCCCTCGAGGAGCTGACTGATACCCCTCGCCGCACCCCTGCGCAAGGCAGGCGGGCGGTCAAGCAATCCACGCCATCAGCCCCCACCCTACTGACGTGCACCTCCTGAGGCAGGAGGGAAGAATTCGTACCTTTGCAGCAGTATCCCTACACCTCCACGCTCTAGGACGCTACCCGCATGACGCTCGACGAACTACGTAAGATCCTCCCCACCCTCCCCGAATCCCCCGGCTGCTATCTGTACAGAGGCAGCGAGGGGCAGATCATCTATGTGGGCAAGGCGAAGAACCTACGCCGACGCGTCAGCAGCTACTTCCAGCGCGAGGTGCAGAGCGCCAAGACACGCCTCCTCGTGCGCCAGATACGCAGCATAGAGTACGTCGTCGTGGGCAGCGAGGCCGAGGCCCTCATCCTCGAGAACTCGCTGATCAAGGAGCACCAGCCCCGCTACAACATCCTCCTCAAGGACGACAAGACCTACCCCGAGGTCGTCATCCACAACGAGCCCTTCCCCCGCATCCGCGTCGAGCGACGCCCCGCACGCGACGGCTCCCAGCGCTTCGGCCCCTACCCCGATGTAGGCATGGCACACGCTACCGTGGATATGATACGCGACCTCTACCCCATACGCACCTGTGACCTCGACCTAAGCCCCGCCAAGATTGCCCAGGGCAAATACAAGGAGTGCCTACAGTACCACATCAAGAAGTGCAAGGCCCCCTGCATCGGCCTACAGAGCCTCGAGGACTACGAGCACAACGTCCGCGAGATCACCTCGCTGCTGCGCGGCGACCTCAAGACCGTCATCCAGCTCTACCGTGACGAGATGCAGCAGCTGGCCTCAGCCCTGCGCTTCGAGGAGGCACAGATCTATAAGGAGCGCCTGCAGTACCTCGAGAACTATCAGGTCAAGCACACCGTGGCGCCGCACCACATACACAACGTGGACGTCTTCAGCTGTATCGAGGATGAGGACGGCTCGATCTGCGTCAACTTCATGCACATCACCCAGGGTATGGTCACCAAGGTCTATACCCTCGAGTACCACAGCCAGCTGGAGGGCGAGACGCGTGAGGAGCTCTTCGCCAGCGCCATCACCGAGCTGCGTCAGCGCTTCGCCTCGCGGGCTCGAGAGCTGATCCTGCCCTTCGACCCAGGCTGGGAGGCAGGCCCAGGCATCACCATCACCATCCCCCAGCGCGGGGACAAGAAGCGCCTACTGGAGCTGAGCGAGCGCAACGTACGGCAGTACAAGGTCGACAAGTACAAGCGTGCCGAGCGCCTCAACCCCGACCAGCGCCTCATGCAGATCCTCACCGAGCTGCGCCAGGCACTGAGTCTCGACAAGCCCCCCATGCATATCGAGTGCTTCGACAACTCCAACGTGCAGGGCTCGGATGCCGTGGCGGCCTGCGTCGTCTTCAAGCGCGGGCGCCCGTCCAAGAAGGACTACCGCAAGTTCACCATCCGCTCCGTCGAGGGTCCCGACGACTACGCCTCCATGCGTGAGGTCGTAGAGCGCCGCTACCGCAAGCTCCTCAGCGAGGAGGAGCCCCTACCCGACCTCATCCTCGCCGACGGGGGCAAGGGGCAGATCGGAGCTATACGTGACGCGCTGGCCGTCCTCGAACTCGACATCCCCGTGGCGGGCCTCGTCAAGGACGAGCGACACCGCACCTCCGCCCTTCTCTATGGCAAGGAGCAACTCCACGAGATCCCCGTGAAGCACCACAGCGCGACCTTCCGCCTGCTGGAGCAGATCCAGGCCGAGGTGCACCGCTTCGCCATCACCTTCCACCGCGACAAGCGGAGCAAGAGCCAGCTCTCCTCGCGCCTGGACTACATCAAGGGTATAGGGCCCAAGACCAAGGACGAGCTGCTGCGCCACTTCCACAGCGTACAGGCCATCTCGACGGCCTCTATCGAGGAGCTCGCCGAGGCCATAGGCCCAGCCAAGGGGCGCATCGTCTACGAGCACTTCCACAGCGAGCAGCCAAGCACAGAGGGCTAAGGCCGCCCGCCCCTAGGCTCAGCGCTCGCTCAGCGCCCCTGCTCCCCCCACTCAACACAAAGGCACAGCGCCGCTCCCTAGCCTGCTAGGGAGCGGCGCTGTGCCTTTGGTAT
>ERZ773250.361-NODE-361-length-27977-cov-6.742067_pt1 | contig 27977 bp, 20 predicted proteins | sample MGYA00511258_ERZ773250 | MGnify/ENA primary metagenome ERZ773250 (study PRJEB29015, sample SAMEA2738164) | human oral metagenome | biome: human oral; feature: human-associated habitat; material: saliva | place: China | collected 2187 ... | reverse complement strand
TCCATGTGTTCCGCTTAATTCATAACATGTGTCCAGGATTCTGGGTACATATCATAGCTGCACAGCCTTTTTATATTGCTTCAGTTTTTATTTTTCCTATCCCAATATTCCGTTTCCATGCCGATTACGGAGGAATTAAAGACAGGATTTTCAGATTCTCTATAATTCTTCGTGGCTTTCATCACATAGCGGAAACCTATATAAAGCATAGGGATATTGCAATATACGATGATGATATTCCCCAAATCGGAGAACGCCCACAAGTTGGACAAGTCATAGCCTGCAATATTGCAGAATATGCCAAAAGCAGCAACAAAAACGCCCATCCCGCGGATAAAGTGGATAAAAGGACGGGAACTGGAAATACGATTTGCAGAAATTTCCGAAAAGGTAATAAATCCGATCACACAGGTATATGCAAATAGGCAGAAACAGATAGATACCAAAATCATAACGAGCTCATTCAATCCGTCCGGTGTCATGGAGCCGATAGAAAGAAGGAATTTCGGATATGTCCCTGCCGCTTTCCACGCTTCCGGTTCCATAGCCCATCGATGAGCCATAATAACGATAAAGCCTGTCATCGTACAAATCACATGCGTATCAAGGAATACACCGATGGCAGAAATGATTCCCTGTTCACAGGGATGTTTTGCTTCCGCCGCGGCCGCAGGCATCGTGATAGTCCCCTGACCGGCTTCATTAGACATAAGGCCACGCTTCACGCCCTGCATGAGAACCGTACCGAAAGCCCCCCCGAAAACAGCTTCAGGAGTGAAGGCCCCCTTAAAAACTGCGCTGAAGAAATAAGGGACATTATCTAAGTTAATCAGAATCAAGGACACCACAGTCAATACATAAATCACCGCCATGACAGGAACAAGTTTATTGCTGACCGCGGCAATACGGCGGATCCCCCCGAAAGCCATGACCGTGACCAGTACAATGACAACAAGGGACACCACGTAGTAAAAAACAGACTGCACAGGAATAGTGCTTCCTGAAAGAATGCTTCCCATGGCTCCGACGGAAGACACGACATTAAAGCCCTGTGCAGGCAGGCACATCATGGCATACACGATATAAACCAGCGATAGTGCCACGCCGATCCACACTTTGTTCCCACAGAGACACCGCGCATAGAATGGAAGGCCTCCCACAAATTCTTTCCCCCGCTTCTCCTTGAATATCTGTGCCAGGGTACTTTCCGTATAAGCAGTCGCCATACCGAAAAACGCAGATACCCACATCCAGAAAAGCGCCCCCGGGCCGCCGGCAGCAATCGCTCCGGTCACTCCGATAATATTTCCCGGCCCCACACGCATGGCCGTACTCAGACAAAAAGCAGCCAATGGGGAAATCCCCGTACGGATACTGTGATTGTCCATAAGCGTACGTACGCCCCGGCTGAAACACTGAATCTGTATAAAGCCGAGTCGGAAAGTGAAATACAGCCCGGATCCTACAAGGACGATAATGGCAAGCGAGAACTGTCCTAAAAGGGGGATTGCTTTCCAAAAGCCGAACATCTTAGGAAAGTCCCAAAAAAAATCAGATACCGGTGTAACGAAAGAAAGTACGGCATTCACTGCTGCGAATAAACCTTCCATAGTGAGTCCTCCTGTAAAGAGGAAAACGATCCTCTCAGGCAAATCTGCCGCAGAATCGTCTCCAAAATAGATTTTTGAATTGCCCTCAATACTTACTGCTTTGCTCCTGCCGCTTCTATGGCTGCTGCCAGTTTCGCTGCAAGGCCTTTCATCTTTGCCTTGGACACGGAGCAAACGGCAAGACGGATTCCTTTCTTCATGGGAACAAGGAATACATTGTCCTTTTCAAGGCAGTCACAGACTTTCTGCGCGCCTTCCAACGGAATCGTGATGAAGAACCCTGAAATATAAGGAACAAACTTCACACCTGCATCTTTTGCTTCTTCCATGAAGATAGCCGCTCTTTCACCGATCAGCTTGAAATATTTATTTCTTTCCGCATCCAGCCTTGCTACCTTTGCGGAATCACTGCAAATATCAATCATTACATTCTGGGCGGCACTGTTGCAGTTCGACCAGGTCGCGCGGCTCGCATACTGATTGATGTCTACAAATTCCTTTGCCACATCAGCATCGGAAGTAATGCCGATCATCGCCCCCTGGCGCTGGCCGTAAAGAGTAAACCCTTTGGACAGTGTATAAGCCACGATCGTTAAAATATTCTTGGGAAGCCCGCCAAACACCTTAAAGAAGCGGCGGCATTCCTGTTTTTCCCCGCTGTAATCGAGATAGGCCACATCAGGAATAAGAACCGCATTTTTATCTTTCCCTTCCACCGTATGTTTCAGTACGTCCACAGCCGCCTGCCACTCTTCCACACTCATGCAGTACCCGGTGGGATTATTGGCGACACCGTTAAGAATGATGACAATATTTTTCTGGCGTGACAGGATATCTTCCACTTTTTCCCTGAAAGCATCCACATGGAAATGACCGTCTTCTGTAAGGAATTGGAAAGAAGCAACCTTGCGATTCGGATAGTCAATCAAAGAATCATAAGCCCCCCAATGCCAATCAGTAATCAAAACTTCATCCCCATCAGCAGAATAATTATGGATGGCATGATGAAGCGCGCCTGTACCGCCCGGAGTCGCACAGGCATTAATGTATCCGTCCGGTCGGGACTCTCCGAAGCACTGGTCAATGCAGCTTTCCAGGAACTTTTCATATCCCTGGATAGGCGCATACGCGATAATCTGCCGGGGCGACAGCCTTGCATAGGCTTCCTTTACCACCTCAAGCTCCACTAAATTTCCGTCTTCATCAAGAATGGATCCTACAGTCCCGTTAATGACTTTATCTTTGCCGATTTTATCAGCCAAAGCCACGGCCCTGTTATTTGCCGCAAAAATGTTGTCCTGCGCGCTTTTCCCCCGCACCTGCGGTGCTGCTACACTAAACATACGATCTACCCCTTCCAAACTGCGCATCGCTGTTACGCTACGACTTTCATATGTTAAAGATACAAATTTATTTTACCATCATGGAAAATACGCTGCAATAAATAAGACTGTACATAAGGAATTTTATTCTCCTTACCACCTATAATTGAAATGAACAGAACAGAACCGATCGCCGTAAAAACCGACGACATTGTCTCATGCGCGGACAGATAAATGATTTTCGGAAGATGCGCTCCACTTCTTCCGCTCCGTTTCATTTTGCCAATGAATGAGTAGAGAAATAAGGAAAGCAAGGGCAAGCATTCCCGAAAAAAGACTGAGTGTCGCGCTGTAACTGCCGGTCGCCTCTTTCATGAGTGCCAATATGACCGGTCCTGCTATCCCCGCAATCCCCCAGGCTGTAAGAATGCTTCCATGGATAGCCGCCAGCTGGCGGACACCAAAAACATCGGAAAGGAAAGCGGGCATACAGGAAAATCCGCCGCCATAGCAGCTGATAACGGCAAGCACAAGAAACTGAAACACAAAACTGTCCGTTGTTTCCGACAGACGATAAAATGCAAATACTTCAAAAGCAAAGAAAATGATATACGTCATACCGCGGCCGATCCAGTCAGAAACAGTGGACCAGAAAATACGCCCCCCACCATTCACGACGCCGATGATTCCTACAAAGGATGCCGCTTCCGGCGGTGCCATACCGATCACATCCTGTGCCATAGGAGATACGACGGCAAGAAGACCGATTCCGCAAGTAATATTTGTAAAGAAAATCCACCACAAAGCATACCACTTCCATGTCCGCATCGCTTCCTTACGCGTAAGCTGCGGGCCGAGGACAGTACGCTTCTTTCCTTTCTCCATTTCCGCCTTCAATACATCTTCAAGACAGGGAACCACCTCTCCCGGACGGGGCGCCCGAAGGTAAGATGCAGAAAGCGCCATGACCGCCGCATAGACCGCGGCAAGAATAAGGAAATTTCCCGCCAGCCCCACCGTCACAGTAAGGTACTGCATAGCAGGGCCCGCAATAAGAGCGGCAAATCCAAATCCCATAATGGCCAGACCCGTAGCAAAGCCGCGGTGCAGAGGAAACCACTTCACCAGCGTGGATACCGGAGTGATATACCCTGTTCCCAGTCCGATCCCCCCGATACATCCGTAAAACAGGTACAAAAGCACCGCCGACTTTACATAAACGGCAAATGCCGTCCCCACCATGGCGGAGGCAAAGAAACAGGCAGAAACCAGTCCCGACTTGCACGGGCCAAGACGCTCCACAATACCGCCAAGAAATCCTGCGGAAAGCCCAAGAAATAAGATGGCAATAGAAAACGCCCACGTAGTTTCCGAAAGAGATAATCCCATTTCCGCCATAACAGGCTTCGTGAGAACGCTCCAGGCATATACACTGCCGATGCAGATATGAATGCCTGCCGCCGCAAGCGCAATAAGCCAACGATTCTTTTTCATATAATCCCCTCCATTACTAACTGAATGAAGGGAAACCGATAAGCGCAAAACCGCCTGAGTAGGTTTCCCTGCCCAGACGGTCGGCTTGTTTTCGAAATAGGGAGTTCACGTGGTCAATTCCACAGAATCCGTCAGTTCTCCCTATCCTTTAGATTGTGCAGTCATCGTATCATGAAAAATTCTTCCCGTCAACAGAAAACCCACACCATCTGTCTATCCTCTTTATCCCATGTCAGCCTGCCTGCCGTTTTTTAGAATCTGTGGGAATAAGAAAGTCTCCAGTTAAGCGGGAGTTCCAAGTTTCCATAACGGTTTGCGTAATTCTTGTGATCCAGGAGGTTGTTCAAGGTCAAGGAAACCGTATCCCGCGGGGTTATGTCATAAATCGTATTCCATGTCAGACGGATACGGGACGGTACATCCCCATAAATGGAGTAGCATTCACGGTCACCGAGATACTTGAAAGTCATCGTGCTCCGCACTTTATCCGCACGGTATGTAAGCGCAGCAGCTATATCAATACGGCCTGCATCCTGCTCCCATTTGGAATTCTTCTTCGAGGGATCCCTGATTTCCGGATTGCCGTACCCCAGTCCCAACGAATAATCCCAATGGGCATTTACGGTTCTTGCAAATTCCACTTCCACGCCGGTATTTCTGAACTCTCCTTTATTGATAGCATGCTGGAGCCCGGTGAGAGGATCTTTATCAGACCAGCCGAGTTTGTTGTCAAAATCCATATGGTACACGGCAAACTTCAGACTGCTTTTATCCCCGATAAGCTTTTTCACACCGGTTTCATAAGTCCAGCCTTTTTCAGGCTTCAGCCCGCCGGCAGCAGCCTTGTTGCTAAAATAAGCATCAACGGTCGGCATCTGGAAAGCGCGCCCCACGTTGATATACCACGATGTGGTGTCATTGATTTTATACAGTGTCTGGAACTGGGGATTGATAATCCGCTGATCATCAAAAGGATCGTCGATCATTTCCCCGCGCAGTCCGACCGTCGTGCTGAAACGATCGTTAAACGCATGATCCCACGACAAATACAACGCATTGTTCGTGCGGTGCGCCTTATTTGATGATTCAACAAGGCTCGTATAATCCTCACGCTTGAAGCTGTATCCCGTAATCAAGGTATCCCTTTCGCCAAGTTTCCATTCTTTCTGCACATCGGCAATATAACTTTCCAGATCGGCAGAGGCAGATATTCTGGCATTCTTTACATGGTCCCAGCCGTCCGCCTGACGATAGTTGTATCCGAGCGTCGCCTTGACTCCATTGTCTTTCCCCTGATAGTACAATCCCGTAGTTATACGCCTGTCCTGATAGGTATAATCATACTTTACAGGCCTTCTTCCCGGTCTGATGCCGCCCCTTGTAATCGTGCCGTCCTGGAACATGAAATTGAAAGACAACTCATCCGTCAGCTTGCCTGCAACAGCAGCACGGTTTTTCTGTCCTTTCCCGATCCACCAGTCAATACTGGATCCACGGGGAAAATCATTGGCACGTGTATAGTCGTCAGAATATTCCTTCGACAGGCTCACCAGCAAACGGTCACCTGCATAAGTTACACCGAAATCCTTATAATAATTTCCCACGGTTCCTTTGAGAGAAATTCCCTGTTTTGTCTGCCCAGGCTTTTTCGTAATGATATTCACCACGCCGCCCATCGCTTCGCTGCCGTACAGAGTTCCTGCCGCCCCCTTGATGATTTCTACCTTCTCAATCATTTCGACAGGAATCCCGTCAAGAGAATTGTAATTCTTCAGATTCATGGGGATGCCGTCCACCATGACAAGAGTGCCCCTGTCATAACCACGGATAACCGTACGTCCCGAACTGAAACCGAAATCCTGCCCACCATCACCATAACCTGTACTGGTAAGGCCCACCTGGCTTTCAATGATATCAAAAGCATTTTTATAACCTGCCTCCTCAATCTTCTTAGCGGTGACCACCGTCTCCGTCGCAGGTGTTTCTATTTCTGTCGTTTCCATCCTCTGCGCCGTAACAACGACAGGATTCAGCGTGTAAACCTGATCTGCTGCCGCAGCTCCACTCCAGCCCGCCAGTGACAGCAGTACTGCCCCTGCCAGTAATTGATTTTTCCTCATCATAATTCCTCCATTTATTACTTCCTAAATCTTTAACTTACGGTACGGAAAAAGTGATGGATGAAAAATAATGCTCGTCATCCACTCTACCTGCCAATTCACCTGCTGCGGAACGATCATATCGCGTACGCAGAAGCCAAATTCCCCAGTGATCTATACGGAACTCCGCCACGCCATCCCTATTTGTCGATGCCATGACAGACGCTGCATCCCCTGATGAATATCCTTCATACATTCCCCAAACCTTCAGAAAGGAAACCGGTTTCCCTTCAAAAAGAACTCTTACCTTCATAAGACCGCCCCGATTATTTATGATTTCATAAGGGTTTGTAATGGGGATAATTTCCAGTTTTTGCCCAAATTCATGGCCGATATCGCCTATAAATTTTCCATCCGCACAGATAATTGATTTTGCAAACTGCTGAGAATATACTGAGGAAATTATATTTTCTTTTCCTATTTTATCCTCTTTGGCAGTGATTATTTTTCCATTTCTTTTATAAGATGTATTCAAAGCTGCCTTTCGTGTCACCGCCGCCGTATACATCCCCGGCTTATCCAAAGTAAGAGCCGCAGCAGCAAAACCAGTCGTTTCCAAAGTAATATTTTTTTCCATGCCCGTCGGATCACGAAGAATAATGCTTTCAAAATCTTCACTCTTCACAAAACTATCTACCGGAAAACGGTGTCCCCAGCCAACGTACAATTTCGTTCTCAGCTGCCCGCTATCAGATACAACAGGCATGTAATCGGTAAAATTCAACCACAACGAATGGGCATCCGCTGTATAAAAAAAGGATGACATTACCAGTACTACTACGAGACCGCCAAGGCACCTGATTTTCTTTCCGAGTTTCATAAACCACTCCTTTATCAAAAAATATACCCACTGTCCTTAGAATCTGTAATTATAAGTCATAAGGAAATTGGTCGGTACCGTGCTGTAATGGCTGGAACCATGGTTAATATTATCATCACGATCTAAGATATTATTCACTGTCAGAATAATATCACTCTTACTGTTCGGCATATATTTGACAGCCAATGCTGTAAGGAGATATGGCTTTTCGCTGAAAGAATGTGCATTGGATGGGCTTAGAACACGGTCCGCCATATAATTTGCATGGAGAGACATTTTCCATTTGTCCTTTTCATAAGACACTCCCGCATTGAACATAAAACGTCCATATTGGCGATCCCAGTACGTCTTTGCACCGATTTTTTTGGAATTTACTTTTGTTTTCGGATCCTGGTAAGTGATGCCGGCATGCCATGTCAAGTTATCGGTTGCTTTTTCCGTTATCGACAACTCAATGCCATGATTCTTAAAATCTTCATTGGCAGCGTAGGACTTGTCCGCATTCACACCGGTTCCCTTAGAATAAGAAATATTATCCTTAATTCTTGTCACAAAGAAAGCTGCTTTATACTGCCGCTTCTCTACCTCCTTTTTCCATCCCAATTCATAGTGTAGCCCTTTTTCCGGTTTCAGGTTGGGATCACCCACGAGACTGACACCGGGACGATTCGCCTTATTATACATAGCACTAAATGTCGGCAGTACAAAAGACTGGCCTATACTGACATAAAAGCTTTCCTCTTTACTCAGATGATGGAGATACTGGAGCTGGCCGCTGAAATTATGAAAATTCTTGTTTTCCGCCGCACCGGTAGTCCATGTCTCACGTCCTGATAAAATAATATTGTCCTTTCCCGACAGCTTCTTATCCCACGATCCGAAAAAGGAAAAAATATTTCTTGTGCGGTTGGCTTCTGAATAATCGTAATACTCATTTCGTTCAAAAGATGTCCCCAAAAGGAAAGTCTGGGGCGTTCCCTTCCAAACCTTCTGGAAATCATACCCGTATGACAAATTTTTTTCTTTACTGTTCGTCTGTTTCGGATATCCACTCTCACTTCCGGCAGCGGAATAATAATCCGTCCCCTTTGTTTCCAATGTATTTCTGTTATAGAAAAAATGTCCGCTCCAGCCATCCATATCATGAAGATTCAACTGGACAAAGTCTTTATCTCTTTCGTAAGTACGGTCATAGCGTATCTTCCCTCCCAGTTTACTTTCCAATTTCCCCCGCTGAAAAGTATAATCATACTTGTTTTTAGATTCATTGTGATTATACAGTAAGTCTAATTTATCACTGACAGCATATGAAGCAAGGAAATCATGTTTTTCATAACCTTTGAAACGGTGGCGCATTTCCGTTGTCCCTGACCGGAAAGAACCGGGCCATGATGAAGAAATAAGACCGGTATCTCCCCACTTACCATAACTATATGCAATTGAAAAATCCCCCATTCCTGCAGATATCTTATAATTCTGCTGACCATAATTGCCAAGTCCCACCGAAACGGAATTATTCAGTCTCTTTTTCGTGATAATATTGATAACACCGCCGGTTGCCTGAGAACCGTAAAGAATTGCTCCGCCGCCCCGAACTACTTCCACTTTCTCAATACTGTCTGCCGGAATGTCTTCTAAATTATACTTTCCGCGCCAATTTACCGGAGTACCGTTTACAAGAACAAGTGTACCGTCTTCCACGCCACGCATAACAATTTTACTCGTCATGGAACTGATTGCCGAGCCATTCGGCCCCATTCCGACGTAACTTACACTGTCTAAAAAACCAAGAGCCTGTTGGAGATTATCCTGCCCTGTCATCTGCAACGCTTCTTTGGAAATTACCTGTGTGCTCGATGCGACATCCACGTCCTTCTTCTCGTAGCGGGAAGCAGTAACCGTCACCGGAGCCAGTTCATACACATCTGCTCCCGCAACTCCATTCCAGCCCGCCAGTGCCAGCAGTACTGCCCCTGCCAGCAATTGACTTTTCTTCATCATCATTCCTCCTCTGATAATATTATTTCCGTACTGCCAAATGATTTGCCGCACCCCATCCTTTCGCGTCAACTAATACATATAAAAACAATGTATCTATCACCAGCAGAAGAAAGCTGTCCGATGTTTCGCCTATCCTGCATGATGAAAAGCAATAAAAAAGCAATGAGCGTACCATAAAGGGAATTTCTTTATGAAATTCTCATCACCCCTGTGAGTAATATAAATGCTTTACTTATTATTATTTTATGCAAGCCACTTATATTATTTACTTTACATAATCATATGTCAATCATAAAAAATGTTTTCTTCATAATAGACTTATTCCTCAAAAAGAAAAAGCCATGCATATGCACAGCTTTCTCAATTCTCACATCAGAATTTATATTCCACTCCTGCCAGGAAGTTGCGTCCCAGATTATAGAACGTGGAGGAAGATGAAGAAATGATGTCATGCCGGTTGAACAGGTTATCAATATTCAGGAAGAAACGGGCATTTTCATTTGCCTGATAAGAAAAGTTCAGGTCAGTGAAGAACTGGCTCTTGAATGATTTGTAAGGCGTGTAGTCACGAATACGTTTCCCCAGATAAGCAAACTCAAAAGCGCTTGTCAGCTTGCCGGTTCGGTAAACGATGCCGCCGTTCCACTGCACTTTGCCGTAATAATCATGCCAGTCCCCTGTTGTACCGCCGGCCTTCCTTTCCTGCTTCTCCGGATGCCCGAAAGTCAGTCCCGTGTGGTAGGACAGGTTTTCATTTTCATTTCTTGTCCATTCAAGTTCAATACCGGTATTTCTTACATCTTCATTGGCATATTTGATATCTCCCACTACACCTGCGCCGACTTTTGCTTCCAGGCTGTCCTTGATTTTGTAGTGGAATGCGGCCAGGCGCCAGGATGACTTGCCTATATTTTTCTTTGCGCCGATTTCATAGTGGGTTCCTGTCTGCGGACGAAGTCCCGGAGAGGCGATGACATTGCCGCCGCCATAAAGCTGTTTGAAAGTCGGCATCATGAATGACTTTCCCGCCTTGGCATAAATCATGGTATCTTCACTCAGATCATGCATAAGAACCAATTCAGGCGTAAATTTGTCATACCTATTTCCTGCATCATCTTTTGCGACCCAGGTCTGGCGAAGATTCAAGTTCGCCCTTGTTTCCCCGGTGAAATCGTATTCCAGCTGTCCATAAAGAGAGTACATATTGCGCGCATAGTGATAAGTATTTCCATCGACAACGTCCGCCATATCCCTGCGGAAATCACCGCCGATAAGGACGGAACCCTTATCAAAATGCCAGCGGTTGGACAAATTGAATCCGATGGTCTCATCATTATTTTCTGTCTTTGTGAAAATCCGCTTGTCGGGGTCATATCTCCCCCTTTTCGCGTAAGGCGCTACTTCCGTTTTGCTCTTACCGGTGGACATATCTCTCTTATGATAGTAAAAATCCGCTTTCAGGTCATCCTTATCATAATGAAGCCCCGCCACGTTTTCGCGGGTCTTGTAGATCATATCCTGGCCGGGCTGTCCTTTATTTTTTCCGTTGCGTCCGTCATAGCGGTATACATAGTGGCTGTTGTTGTCCGAGTACGCATGGGTAAAATAAAGACCATCAGTGATATTGTAACGCCAGTCTACATAATTATGCTCAGCACGGATGATATTGTAATACATCCCTGCCGGACGGCCGCCGTCAGGATGGGAAATATGATCTACTTTCCCCATGTGGTCATAGGAATAAGTAATCCCGAATTTATCCCCTGCCTGCGCGCTGACTACATAGTTCTGCTGTCCATAGTTGCCAAAGCCCGCTTTTACCTTGGTATCCCTTGTACCTTTGGTGATGATATTAATAACACCACCGCTGGCTTCTGAACCATAAAGAACCGCACCGCCTCCGCGGACAATTTCTACTTTTTCCACGGAATCGGAAGCAATATCCTGAAGACTGTACATGCCGCTCTGATTCATCGGAACACCGTTCACAAGAACGAGCGTACCTTTTTCAACGCCGCGGATCACCGCCTTTGCCGTCATTGTCCCCTGGGAGAGACCGCGGGGTCCCTGGCTGCTGGTAATAATACCTGTGGAGAACTTGAGAGCTTCCTGCATATTGGCGGCTCCGGTTTCACTGATCTGTTTATCTGTGATGATCTCCACCGCTGCCGGCGTTTTCAATTCTTTCGTATCTGTACGTTCCGCCGTGACAATGACGGGATCCAAGGTATAGATCTCCGCCGCATCTGCTGCACTCCATCCTGCCAGCACAAGCAATAAAGCCCCTGCCAGCGCCGTGTTCTTTTTCTTCATACTTTTCCTCCTCTGACTGCGGAAATGCTGATTTCCCTAAACAGCGTTTCCTCACAAATAAATGAAAATCTATATCATTGATTTCCAGCAAGGCTTTCCGATGTTTCGCCTGCGGAAATGAAATGAACGAAAAAACAAGAGACTCTCCCATCTCCGATTTGTGAATCTGTCCCCTTGAAACAATTTTTTCCCCCTGTCGGCGCATTAATTCTTCTACAGGAAGATTTCTTATATTATCTGCATATTCATAATAATTTGTCAATAAATCCGTTATGTACTCTTCGACAATTATCATCATACTGTCTTAAAACCCTTTTATTCCTCTTACTATTTGTAAAAACATTTTCATTTACCTATAAATAACTGATTTTCTTCCCGGAAATACATCTGTAAACCAATTTTACTCACACAAAAACCGGCTCTTTATAAAGCCGGCTTTCACATTTCCATAACATTTAGGCAAAAAGTTCATCAGGCAGGACTTTATTCTTTCCTTCTTCAATGGTAAAGATAGAAGCGAGAAGTTTTTTCGTATATGGGTCTTTTGCCAGTGTCAGATCGCGAATCGTTTCTACCACTTTCCCTTTCTGCATGACTATGATTTTGTCACAGAATGTATTGGCAAGGGCAAGATCATGACAGATAAAAAGATAGGCTACCTGTCTTTCCCGCTGAAGCCGGGTAAGGAGTTCGATCACGGTTTTCTGTACGGACATATCCAGTGCCGAGGTCGCTTCATCACAAATGATGATTTCCGGTTCCAGTACCAAAGCTCTTGCAATGGCGATACGCTGCCGCTGTCCACCTGACATATTATTGGCATAACGGTCGGAAAATTCTTCCGGAAGTTCTACCAGCCGCAGCATTTCCCTTGCTTTCGCATCAACTTCACTGTTCTTTATCATGCCGAAGTTTTTCAGCGGTTCGCATATAATATCGCGGACGCGCATTTTCGGATTGAACGCGGTAGAAGGATCCTGGAAAACCATTTGTATTTTCTTACGATGCTGCCGGAGTTCTTCCCCCTTTAAACGAGTAATATCCTCTCCGTGGAAAATAATCTTCCCTGCAGAAATATCGTATAAGCGGGTCAGCATCTTAGCCACGGTAGACTTGCCCGAGCCTGATTCCCCTACGATACCGACTGTCTCAGCCTTATGCACAATGATATCCACACAGTCGCAGGCTTTGAGAACTTTTCCTCTGCCCAAGTCAAAGTTTTTACAGATATTCTCTATATGAAGTATTTCTTCTCCGCCTTTCATGCTGTTGTCTTACCTCCTAAGCTGGGAACCGCCGCCAGAAGCATTTTTACATAATCGGTTTTCGGATGGTAAATAACTTCTTCCGCTTTCCCGTATTCTACCACTTCGCCATTTTTCATCACCATGATATTATCCGCCATGTAAGCGGCGACACCCATATTGTGGGTAACGATAATAATGGCAATGTTCATATTTTTACGCACTTCCATCATTTCTTTGACAATGGTCGCCTGTGTCGTCACATCAAGAGCCGATGTCGGCTCATCAGCCAGGAGCAGTTTCGGATGGAATGACATGGCCATGGCGATACCGACACGCTGCCGCATGCCGCCGGATAATTCATAGGTATAACTTTTCAAAACCTGTTCCGGATCAGGAAGTCTGACCATTTCCAGCATAGAGATCATCCGATCATGGGCTTCTTTTTCATCAGTCAGCCCGTGAACCGCCAGAAAGTCCCGATACTGCCTTCCGATCGTATGGATGGGATTCATCATGGCGCCGCTGTCCTGGAAAATCATAGACACGTCTGTGCCGCAGAGGCTCCTGTGCATCTCCGAGGTCTGCTTCTGCGTATCCTCTCCATTGAGAATGACCTGCCCTTCAGCAATATGCCCTCCGCCGGGAAGAACATGCTGGATGGCACGGATAACCGTAGTTTTCCCTGACCCTGACTCTCCTACGATAGCCAGAACCTGCCCCGCATCCAAATCGAAAGATACATGGCGGACCACAGGGTCGCCTTTTCCATAGGCGATTCCTAAATCTCTTACCTGTAATAGCATGGGAATATCTCCTCATAATAAATTCAATTGAAATGGAAACAGAAATTCAATACAGCATGGCTCTGACTGAATGCGGTCTGTACCGAATTTCCATCCCCATTTCAGAGGAAGGAAAGCCGCTTCTCCGCTGCCGGATATATGACAGTGGAGAAAAGGCATATTTCACTATAGAAATTACTTAGCCGGAGTAATGTCTTTAGTTACCCAGTAATAGTCACACGGATAAATATTGGCATTCTGGACAGACTTGTTGCTGACCATATTGGTCTGCGGATAGCCGAAGATCAAAGTAGCAGCGTCATCCTGGACAATTTTTTCCATTTTAATGATGATATCTCTGCGCTTAGCCGGATCAAATTCAGATGCCAGCTGATCAGACAACGCATCATATTCAGGGTTGCTGTATCCGGAACCGTTCTGCGGATTGCTGCCGTTTACATTGGTCTTCCAGTACTGGTTGACGAATACTTCCGGATCCCCTGCCTGTTCGGTCAGGATATTGGAAATCAGGAGGTCATACTCCCCACGGACACCGATACCATCCAGTACGTTATAGTCTACATTCTTCAGGTTGATCTTGATGCCGACTTTCTTCGCATCCGATTGGGTTGCTTCCGCATACAGCGGAAGTTCCGCACGGCCGGAGTAGAAAATGAAATCCAGCTCCAGATTCTTGCCGTCCTTATCTACAAAGCCGTCTCCATCGCTGTCTTTCCATCCTGCTTCTTCCAGCAACTTCTTGGCGCTTTCCACATTGTATTTATCCGGATACGCCTTCATCAATCCGTCGAAGTCATAATCCAGGGATGGCGGAAGCATCGGACCACCGGCAATAAAGGTATCTTTCAGCAGCACCTTGGCATAGGTTTCACGATCCAAAGAGCGAAGCAGCGCCTGACGAACTCTCTTATCCGCCAGCGGTTTTCCTTCCTTGACATTCATACGGGCAAGAACATCGCGGATAGAAGAAATGGAACTGATATTGAATTTATTCTTATCCTGGAAGAGTGCCAAGTCGCCGGCAGCCACATTGACCGCTATATCGATTTCGCCTTTCTGGAGTGCCATAGCACGGGTATTCGGATCATCAATGGTATTAATGACTAAGTGTTTGAACGGCACCGCAGCATAGTAATTCGGGTTTGCATCCAATTCGCATTTTGCCTTGGAGAATGATTTAACCATGTATGGGCCGGTACCGATCGGTCCCTGTTTAGCAAAATCTACTTTCCCATCGGAATCGACATCAACAATAATAAAAAGCGGATCCCCCAGCATGCCCGGAAGAGTAGCAATCGGTTTTTTCGTATAAATAGTGACATTCTGTCCATCAGCAGTGATGTGATCCAGTTCAAACATGGCCTTTGCACGGGGAGCCTTGGCAAAGGTACGTTCGATGGATTTTTTGACCGCTTCGCCGGTTACCGGTGTGCCGTTGGAAAACTTAATATCCTTGATTTTGAAAGTCCAGGACATCTTATCATCAGATACCTTCCAGCTTTCAGCAATCCACGGTTCCGCATTCATTTTGGAATCAAAATGGACAAGGCATTCACCGATGCCGTAGCGCATGACCTGCCAGCCAAAATAATTGTCGGTCGGTTCCAGGCTGTCTGCAAAGTTGGTAATACCTACGGTCAAAGTGTCTTTCGGTCCTTTGGAGGCAGACTTGTCTCCGCCGCCGCATCCGGCAAACGCGACTGTCATAAGAGCTGCTGCTGCCAATGCGGCGCCTTTCTTGTAAATAGATTTCATGGATCTAACGCTTCCTTTCTTAAAACAAAATATAAATTAGGCAAAACCTGTTACATATGCAGAACAGCGGCAAAAGCCATCCCTTCTGATAGGAACCATATTGATCAGTCCTGGCGCGGATCCAGGACATCCCGGAGAGAATCTCCCCACAGATTGAAAACGACAACGGTTATAAAAATAGCAAGCCCCGGGAAAATCATCAGCCACGGAGCAGTCTGCAGTTGCTGCCGACCTTCATTCAGCATAAGACCCCACTCCGGCGCCGGAGGCTGGCTGCCGAACCCAAGGAAAGATAATCCCGCCAATTCCATCATCATGGCGCCGATATCAGAAGCGGCCGTGATAACCATCAGAGGCAGAATGTTGGGCAAAATGTGCGTCCAAAGAATGTGCGGCGCAGAGCCTCCGCTTACAATGGCGGCATCCACGAAATCACGTTTCTTGATTTTCAGGACCATACTTCTTGAAAGGCGGGCATACTTCGTCCATGTCACACAAAGCATGGCAATCATGGCATTCACAAGACTGCCTCCCAGAATACCGGCAATAGCGATGGCAAGAATAACGCCGGGGAAAGAAATCATCATATCCGCAAACCGCATGATGACCGTATCCACAATACCGCCAAAATATCCGGCAATGACCCCCAGGAATGTACCTACCACAAAAATAAGGAATACCAGGAAAAGTACGCTCGTCAGGGAATAGCTGGCTCCGTAAAGGATACGGGACAGCACATCGCGTCCCAGCTTATCCGTTCCAAAAAGATGCGCTGCAGATGGAGCCGCGTTAGCATCCCGCATGACCGCTTCCAGCGGATTATAAGGAGCTATCACCGGGGCCAGCACCGTAATCAGTATCAGAAGAAGCACCAGCAGAGAAGTAACGCGAAAGGCTTTATTTTCTTTAAATCCTTTAATCAGATTTTCCATTGGACTATTGACCTGCCTTTCTCAATCTGGGATCCAAGTGGTTGTAGGACAGATCAACCACCAAATTAATGGCCATGTACATGAAAGCAATCCAAAGGACAACCGCCTGCACGGTTTGGAAATCACGGTATGTAATGGCCTGTACCACCATGAAGCCAAGCCCCGGCCAGGAAAATACGATTTCCACCACGGCCGCACCGCCCAGAAGAGAACCGAAAGCGAGCCCCAAAAGCGTTATCAGAGGAAGAAGCGCATTGGGAAGAACTTCCTTCCATAAGATGTGAGACTCAGAAAATCCTCTTGCCCGCGCGCCCATGACATAGTCCTGGCGCAGTTCCTCCAGCATAGTCGCGCGAACCTGCCTCGTATACTTCGATGCCATGACTACGCCGAGCGTCACCATGGGAAGAATCAGATTTTCCACAGAAATATCACCGCCGACGATAGGAAATAGATTCAGCTTTAAAGCAAAAATCCACAGAAGCATAAGCCCCATCCAAAAATTAGGTACAGATACCCCCGCAAAAGTAAAACCACGGATGATGTAATCGACCCAGGTATTCTGCTTAACTGCCGTATATATTCCCAGTGGGATGGCAAACAAAAGCATAAAAACAGAAGAAGCAAGCGCAAGAATAACCGTAGCAGGCAAAGCTTCCAGAACCGCATCCAACACGGGCTTCTTCATCATAAATGAAAATCCGAAATTTCCGTGAAGCACCCGTCCGAGCCAGCTCAGATACTGCATGAGGAACGGCTGATCCAGTCCCAGTTCATGGCGAAGCGCATCAATTTCCACCTGGCTGACCACGATATCTTCATTCCCTGCAATCATCTGGCGGACAGGATCTCCCGGTGCCAGCATGACCAAGCAAAACGTAATAAAGCTGATCCCTAAAAGAACAAGAATCATCTGCCCAAGACGCATAGCAATTTGTTTGTTTGTCACACCCATCATCTCCATGTTGGCAAAATAAAAACACGAATCGGGAAATCATTGATTCATGCCAAAACAAGGTACCCAAATACCTGACGTTTCTGTTTAAGCTGTATCCCTGATTTGCTCCCCAAAACGACATTGACGATTTGCACACTTTTTAATATCCACATTATATCACAATATATTAACATTGCAATAAAAATATATAAATATTTACCAAACTTATAGCTTACATCCCACCCAATACATATCATTCGCCCATAATGCATATACCCCTATATGTATCCTGAAATGTATTTTAGCCTTACTTAATCCATAAAATATTTTTTATCTGTGTACAAACAGAAAATTCCCTGCAGATGCAGACTCATTCCCTTGTCTGCCCTTACGCATATTGAGTTCGATCTTTATATTTCTTATAATGAAGTGAAAAAGGATTTAATGTAAACAGGAAATGCATAGGAGGAACCATGGATCTGGATAAAATTTGCCGGGCTTTTAAAAGAAACCGATTCGACTGCACCATTTTCGAAACGGCAGAAGAAGCGGCCGCATATTTATCACAGGAAATACACGGTAAAACCGTGGGGATGGGCGACTCCATGACACTGGAGAGCATGAAAATGTACGAACGGCTTTCAGAGAATAACGAAGTTTATGACGTGCAGCATATTGAAAACAAAGATTACACATCGAAAGAACGGATGGAACAATTTCTTTCCATGGCAAGGAAATGCCTCATGACCGATGTCTTCCTCACATCCGCCAACGCTGCAGCGGAAACGGGCGAACTGGTAAACATCGACGGTACGGGAAACCGGATTTCAGGCTCCCTCTTCGGACACAGAAAAGTGTATTTTGTTATCGGTGTGAATAAAATCTGTCCTACTTTGGACAACGCCATTTTCAGGGCAAGAAATGTAGCCGCCCCAAAGAACGTAGAGCGGCACCACTATAAAAACGGCTGTTCCTTCTTTAATTATGAAAAATGCTGTGACTGCAGCGCGCCTGATCGGATCTGCAACGCTCTTGTAATCTACTACAAGAAGATGAGGAATATAGACATGGAAGTCGTCATTATCAATGAAGAATTGGGATTATAAAGATAAAAGCCATCAGCTGTGAGCTGTCAGCTACAAGCTAACTATTCTTTTACGATTTAAATCATTACGACAAGCGAGTATCCTCAATCGCACTGCGTGCGCCAGCTCCTTATGGATAAGGAGCCCCGCTGCATTCCATTTTCCTTTTTAAAGTATTTCATGCGAACCGGTGTTTAGGAAAGAGTTCCAACGGTAAGAATAGGGATTGGGTAAGCCTCCTTGTTTATAAGGAGGTGGCCGGCGAAGCCGGACGGAGGATACTGGCTTGAAGGAGTGATGCGAAAGGTCAGAATGACGATTTTGGGAAAGCACGTCACTCTAACAATGGGGAACGGAAAATGTCATAATGAGGGAAACGTTAATCGTCATCCTGAACGAACGTGAAGGATCTATTACCGTGGTGAGGAAGGCAATATGAAGATAAAAGCCATCAGCTGTGAGCTGTCAGCTACAAGCTAAATATTCTTTTACGATTTAAATCATTACGACAAGCGAGTATCCTCAATTGCACTGCGTGCGCCAGCTCCTTATGGATAAGGAGCCCCGCTGCATTCCATTTTCCTTTTTAAAGTATTTCATGCGAACCGGTGTTTAGGAAAGAGTTCCAACGGTAAGAATAGGGATTGGGTAAGCCTCCTTGTTTATAAGGAGGTGGCCGGCGAAGCCGGACGGAGGATACTGGCTTGAGGGAGTGACGCGAAAGGTCAGAATGACGATTTTGGGAAAGCACGTCACTAACAATGGGGAACGGAAGGCGCCATAATGAGGGAAACGTTAATCGTCATCCTGAACGAATGTGAAGGATCTGTACCTGTGGTGAGGATACTGTAAAGCATGACTTAATCAAAATCATTTTATTAAAAGCGCAAAAAAGCTTCTCACATTTAGGATATACTCCATGTTCTGTGAGAAGCTTTTCACATTTCATTCATTCCCCTGTCAGGCACTTCCGACCGGCTGCGCCGGACAGCAGAGAGAAATCAAAAACATGAGCCGCAATCCGCTGTCAGTTCATCCGATATTGGAAATTATTTCTTTTTTCCGCCGAGATAGGCCGCCATGACGTCGGGGTTCCCCGCCACTTCCGCAGCCGGTCCTTCCATAACGATTTTTCCCGTTTCCATGACATAAGCATAGTCGGCAATCTGCAGCGCTTTTCGTGCATTCTGTTCTACAAGAAGAACCGTTGTCCCCATTTTATTGATATCCTTGATGACATCAAAAATCTGCTGGACGACAAGGGGCGCCAGCCCCATGGATGGTTCATCAAGAAGCATGAGCTGCGGTCTTGCCATCATGGCACGGGCAATGGCGAGCATCTGCTGTTCTCCACCGGAAAGGGTGCCGCCAAATTGGTTTTCCCTTTCCAGCAGCCGGGGAAAACGCTGGAACACTTTCACCATATCTTCCCTGATTTCCGCCTTGTCCTTTCTCTGATATGCACCGAGTTCCAGATTTTCACGGACGGTCATGTTCTGAAGGATCTGCCGCCCTTCCGGCACAAGGACTACACCGGCATTCACGATATGGAACGACTTTTGTCCCGCGATGGATTTGTCTTTGAAAAGGATCTCTCCTTCCAAGGGTTTCATGAGCCCCATGATGGTTTTCATCGTGGTGGACTTTCCCGCGCCGTTCGCTCCGATAAGGGTCACGATTTTCCCTTCAGGAACAGAGAGGCTGATGCCTTTCAGCGCCGTGATATTTCCATAGCCGGCGACAATATTCTTAAGCGTAAGCAGCATCATTCGTCCTCCTTTCCGAGATAAGCCTCAATAACGGCAGGATTATTCTGTACTTCTTCGGGAACGCCTTCTGCCAGTTTTTCGCCGAAGTTGACGACAATCAGGCGGTCGCAGAGAGTCATCACAAGGTGCATATCATGCTCAATCAAAATAATGGTCGTTTTATAGGTTTCACGAATTCCACGGATGAGTTCCGTAAGAGCTGCTGTTTCGCTGTCATTCATGCCTGCTGCCGGTTCATCCAGGAGGATAAGTTTCGGATGGGCGGCAAGAGCACGCGCGATTTCCAGCTTTCTCTGCTTGCCGTAGGGCAGTTCCGTAGCAGGGCGGTCCGCATCCTGTTCCAGCCCCACAAAGCGGAGCAGTTCCATCGCTTCCTTCCGCGCTTCTTTTTCTTCTTTCTTCTGTGCACCTGTGTGGAGAATACTGGCAAGGAATCCTGCTTTTAAATGGTCATGCTGTCCGACAAGAATATTCTCCAGTACTGTCATCCCCGTGAAAAGACGGATATTTTGGAACGTACGGGCGATACCCCCATTGATAATCTGATAGGGTTTCTTCCCACTGATCGACTGTCCGTCAAAAAGGATATCCCCTTCAGAAACCGGATACACGCCTGTGATCAGGTTGAAAATCGTTGTTTTACCGGCGCCGTTTGGCCCGATGACGCCGAATATTTCCCCTTTCTCCACATGGAAGGACATATTCGATACCGCCGTAAGACCGCCAAAACGCTTCACCACATTCTGCATTTCAAGAAGCATCACTTTTCTCCTCCTTCCACGGGAACGGCTTTCTTTTTGCTGAAAAGCGAACCGATCCACTTCACCGCGTCATAAGAAAGAATACCGTCCGGACGGAAAGCCATGAGTGCCACAAGCATCATGCCGTAGATGATATCCCTGTATTCCGCCAGGGAGCGGAGCGATTCGGGAACGATAGTAAGCACCGCCGCGCCGAGGACAGGCCCCCACATGACATTGCTGCCGCCGAAAACTGTGTAGAGAAGCATATCCACTACACGATGCCACGAGAAATCCGTCGGACTGATAAAGAATGTGACATGAGCGTACAAAGCGCCCGCCACTCCCGCAAAAAACGCGCTGAAGAGAAATCCCATCATTTTGTAATACACTACATTGATTCCCGACAGAGAAGCAGCGTACTCATCGGCCTTCACAGCTGCCATGGCGCGGCCGATGCGGGAATGTTCCAGCCGGTACCAGAAGGAAATAATCAGAACCGTCAAAACCAGCAGCACCAGACACACAAGAAGCTGTCCGCCCGTCTGTGAATCTATTTCCAATGCATCCAGGAGCCCCCAGTCGCTTGCATAATCGGAAAGTACACTTCCCATGGAAGGAATCCCCGAATAGCCGAGTGCGCCGTGAGTGATTTCCAGATTCAAGGCGATGACTCGGACCACTTCACCGAACCCCAGCGTGGCAATCGCCAGATACAGCCCGCGGAGACGGATCGTCGGCAGTCCGATAACCAGAGCCACAAGAACCGCCATGACACCGCCAAGGAAAATCCCTACGGGCATAGGTACGTGGTACTGCGCTGTCAGAATGGCGGACGTATACGCACCGAAACTCATCAGCCCGGCATTTCCTAAAGAAAGGATGCCCGTGCAGAGCGTCATGTAAATCGTCATGGCAAGAATAATATTGATGCAGACAAAAGTGAGAACCTGCAGAAAATATCCATTCAGCAAATCTTCCATTACGGCCTTCCTCCCTTCCCCGCTTTCGCAAAAAGTCCTTCCGGACGAATGAACAGAATCAAAATGATAAGGCCGAAGGCCACCGCGTCACGATAAGAAGAAGTACCGTAAGCCACGCTGAATACTTCGGCAATGCCGAGAATAAATCCGCCTGCCATGGCTCCTTCCACATTGCCGAGACCGCCCATGATGAGCACCGCCAGCCCTTTCAGCCCCATTGACGTCCCCATCGTCGGTTCGATCGCGTTGAAAGAAAGTCCGATCAGTACGCCTGCCGCTGCACCGAGGGCAGAAGCCAGCATCACCGTCAACGTAATGATACGGCCCGTATTGATTCCAAGAAGACCGGCCGTCTCCGCATTTTCCGAAGTCGCCCGGATCGCCTTGCCCACCTTCGTCCTGTTCAGCATGACTGTGAGAAGAACCATGAGCACCACTGCCGTCCCCAAGCTGATAATCTGGATACCGGAAATTTTAAAGACTCCCATATCCATCAGTTCATTGCCGAACGCAGACGGGAACGAACGGGTCTGCGGCCCCCAGACCATAAGCGCCACACTTTCAAGAAATGTGGATACGCCGATCGTACTGATGAGCGGCGCCAGATGCGTCGCCTTATGCTTACGAAGCGGACGGAGCGCCAGCAGCTCCAGCCCGTACCCCAGAACCGCGCCCCCGATCATGGCGCCGGCCAATGCAGGGAAAATATTCATTCCCGCTTCCGTTACCAGAAGCAGGCCGATATAAGCGCCTATCATGAAAATTCCGCCATGCGCCATATTCACGATATTCAATACCCCGAAGACCAGAGTATATCCGATAGCAATAACCGCATAAGCGCTTCCCAGCGTCAGACCATTGACAAGCTGTTGAAAAAACACGATAACTTTCCCCCTTCTTGAGAAATATTTCTTTGCCCAAACCTCAGACAAAACTTTGCAAAAACCATAAAAGGACTAAAAACCGCCCCTGCCGCACGGCAGGACACCGATGCAGCAGGGGCGGAAATCTCCGCGGTACCACCCTGTATTTATCACTCTAAGGAAAAAGAGGCAGAACTTCCCGATAACAGAAAAGCCCCCACCTTCATTGCTGAAGATAGGGGCGAACAGTCGCGGTACCACCCTACATTATACTCTTAATCCTTCCTCCGTAACGTGGATAAACGCCATTTTTTACTTATTTCAAAAACGGAGCTCTCAGGTGATAAAAAATAACGGAATGTACCGGCTTGCACCCTCCGCCGGCTCTCTGTGCCATGGACCGCCATCTTTCCTGTCCCGATCATTGCCTGTATCCCCTTAACGCGGGTAACGCCGATGATTACTTCATTCATCCTCGGAACTCCCGGGCGAGCAGGCATCTGCTTTCGTATCGGTTCCCACCACTCCCGACTCTCTATGACGAACCTGTCAGATACGTTTCCCGTTCACAGTCCTTGGTTTTTGTTTGTGATGTCAATTATATGATGAAATATTTTCACTGTCAAGGGAAATATTAAAACATCTTTTACTGATTGAATATTAAGCACGGAACTTTCTATTTCATCATTTTGCATCACAAAACAGTATGGCTCCAAAATAGCTCTTAACCGTTATCGCTTTCCTTTTCCTTGCGGATGACATCATGAGCGCCGCCCTCCACGATGGAAGTCGCGGAAACCAGCGTAAGCTTCGCTTTCTTCTGGAGCTCGGCAATCGTGAGCGCGCCGCAGTTGCACATCGTAGCCCTCACCTTGCTGCAGGTCTTAGCCACATTCTCCTTGAGCGATCCTGCATAAGGAACATAAGAATCCACGCCTTCCTCAAACTGGAGCTTCTTATCTCCGCCCAAATCATATCTTGCCCAGTTACGCGCACGGTTTGAACCTTCTCCCCAGTATTCCTTCACCACTGTACCGCCCACCGTACGTTTCTGCGTGGGAGACTCGTCGAAACGGGCGAAATAACGGCCCAGCATGACAAAATCGGCTCCCATCGCCAGCGCCAGCGTGATGTGATGATCATAGACAATGCCGCCGTCAGAGCAGACCGGCACATACACGCCCGTCCGTTCATAGTATTCATCCCTTGCCTGGCAGACTTCAATCAAAGATGTCGCCTGCCCGCGGCCAATCCCCTTTGTTTCACGGGTAATACAGATGGAACCGCCGCCGATGCCGACCTTTACGAAATCGGCCCCCGCCTCCGCAAGGAACAGGAATCCTTCGCGATCCACCACATTGCCCGCGCCGACCTTCACACTGTCGCCGTACTTTTCGCGAATCCATTGGATAGTCATCTTCTGCCATTCGGAAAACCCTTCCGAAGAATCAATACAGAGCACATCCGCCCCCGCATTGACAAGGAGCGGCACACGCTGCTCATAATCACGGGAATTGATACCGGCGCCCACGACAAAACGCTTTTCCGCATCCAGCATTTCATCCGGATTCTCACGATGAGAATCGTAGTCCTTACGGAAAACGAAACCGTAAAGGCGTCCATCTTCATACAGAACAGGAAGGGAATTGATCTTATTATCCCAGATAATATCATTGGCTTCGGAAAGTGTGATGCCGAACCCGGCAGTGACCAGCTTTTCAAGAGGCGTCATAAAATCGGCAATCTTCTCACTGCGGTCCATACGGCTCACACGGTAATCACGGCTCGATACGATCCCCACCAATTTCCCGTTCGGTGTACCGTCCTCTGTAATCGCCACCGTGGAATGCCCCGTCTTTTCCTTCAGCGCAAGGATATCCGCCAGCGTATTCACAGGAGCCAGATTGGAATCGCTGAATACGAACCCCGCTTTCTTCGCCTTCACACGAGCCACCATCGCCGCTTCGTCCTCCGGCGTCTGCGAACCGTAAATAAAAGAAACGCCGCCGTTACGCGCCAATTCTACCGCCAGCCTCTCACCGGAAACCGCCTGCATGATGGCGGACACCATGGGAATCGCCAGCTCAATAGCGGGCTCCTCTCCTTTTTTGAACTTCACCAGCGGCGTCTTAAGAGAAACATTCGCCGGAATACATTCACATGAAGAATATCCGGGAATCAGAAGATATTCATTAAAAGTATGTGACGGTTCATTGATATAAGTTGCCATCATGCCCTCCTTCGGCAAAGAAATATAAAAGCGGTTATAGATTTTTACTATTATAGCCAAAAAAGCGGGGTAAATAAAGGGGGAAACATAATTTTAATCTCCTTCTGCTTATTTTATTACGCACCGCTGATTCGTTATCTGAAAACTGTCCCCGCACAGGCATCCATAGCCGCAGGATCAAGTTGTTTCACTCATTTTTACGCGTCACTCCGTCCCTTTAAAAATGGTTCACTTGCCTTCTTATGAACAAGTACACGCATCCATTCTAACCTTTCGCGTCACTCCCCCAAGCCAGTATCCTCCGTCCGGCTTCGCCGGCCACCTCCTTATAAACAAGGAGGCTTACCCAATCCCTATTCTTACCGTTGGAACTCTTTCCTAAACACCGGTTCGCATGAAATACTTTAAAAAGGAAAATGGAATGCAGCGGGGCTCCTTATCCATAAGGAGCTGGCGCACGCAGTGCGGCTGAGGATACTCGCTTGTCGTAATGACTCAAATCATAAAAGAATATTTAGCTTGCAGCTGACAGCTCACAGCTGATGGCTTTTATCCTCATACCGGCTTTCCTCACCACGGGTACAGATCCTTCACATTCGTTCAGGATAACGATTAGCGTTTTCTGTCATTGTGGCACTTTTCCCCTAATCGTCATTCAGAGCTTTGGCAAGAATACCTTGCGAGAAAGATGAAAACCAGCAATGTGTCATAAAGCGAAGAATCTATTACTCTGGTAACGTCTTACCGATTTCCTCACCACGATAGCAGATTCTTCACATTCATTCAAGATGACGCTTTACCGTCTTATGCAAGAATCATGGAGTCGGCCGCCGAAAAGAGCTCGCTGGCGCACGCAGTGCGGCTGAGGATACTCGCTCGCTGTAATGACTCAAACCGTAAAAGAATATTTAGCTTGCAGCTGTCAGCTCACAGCTAACGGCTATCAGCTAACAGCTATCAGCCAGCAGCTAATCAAACACATACAAAAAAGACCCCTTTCGAGGTCTTTTTCATTGGTTCTGTCTTTGGTATCTCCAAGTATTAGAACTTGTAGTTCAGAGAAACAGCCCATGCGTCATCCACATCAACGTCTTTCTTATCCTTTTCGCCTTTTACGTCAAACGCATATTCAGCGCTGAGGAATACGTTTTTCTGCAGAGTAACGTCCGCTTTTGCATTCCAGAATGTTACATTGTCTGCATCAAGTCCCTTGTTCTTCTGGCTGGTTGTCAAAGTAGACAGGACATCGGTAGACAATCCGGTGCCGCCGAAGTATACTCCGGTATCTACATCGTTGTAAGCTAAGCTCAGAGCGAAAGAACCCGGCTTTTTCAAATCCAGCTTGCCATAGCCGATGCCTGCGTTCCAAGCTTGATCATAGTCATCATCGACGCTTGTATTCTTCCAGTATTCACCGAATACACGGAAATCACCTACATTAAAGCCGAGATTAGCGCCAATCAGATTGTCATGATCTTCTCCAACAAATCTGACATAATCGACACCCAGATCTACAACGTTCAGCTTGCCGTTTGCCTTTGCAAAGAACATGTTTTTATCGAGTAAGTTTTCGTCCGGATCTGCTTTTCCATCATAATCAGAAGTATTGAACTGTCCATAACCTACGGTTACACCCACTTTGCTGCCATTGTAGGAAAGCTGTGCGCCGTCATAGCCTTTTCCGTCACCATAGAGCCAGCCGCCCTGGTTGCCGAAGGTGATCGGCTGACGCCCGAGTCTTGCGGAGAAGTCGCCGAAGCCATGGTTTACGAACAGCTGATCAGCATAGGTATTCGCATCTTTATCATCCTTGAAGTTCATGTTGCTGGTGAAACGGGCCTGCGCATAGGTGCTGTCGTTAACAGCCGCCTTTGCAACGATACGGATACGGCCATCGTAGTTATCAGCATTAAGAGCTTTGTCCTGATAACGCATACGGGCATCGCCGGACCAGGAAATGTTTCCCACTTTCTTTTCCAGGTTGCTTACACGGACGCCAAGGTTAGCCAGTTCATCTGCGTATTCCCCTGCCAGTTTGTCCAAGGTTGCTTTCTGTTCTGCATTCAGCTGGTCTTCGCGGGCCATCAGACGGGCAATAACCTGCGCCAATTCATAACGGGTCATGTTTCTTTCGCCTTTGAATGTACCGTCCGGATAGCCTTCTACAACGCCCTGATCGGAGAGATCGGACACTGCCTGATAAGCCCAGTCATCAGGGGATACATCAGAGAACGGATTTGCAGCGTATGCGGATACGCCGGCGGTGAGTGCAGCTGCTGCTGCGATTGCGAGAATCTTTTTCATTATTCTTGCTCCTTCCGAAAAATAAATTGTCCCTTTGGAATGGAGTTCCGGAAGAATCTTGCACGAGTGACCGTGTTTCCTCTGCGTTTCTTCATTACCCCATAAGCAGCATAGTGGGACATGCCCCTGCTGCTTACCTGCAATTTAACACATCAGAATTTTTTTTGCAAGAACTCTGAAACTCTTCGAAAAAATCTACCTTAATTTATTTTCTCCATTTTCATTAGGATAAATTAAGTATCCTCTTTTATTATTTTAATCACAAAGGACACTACCTTTTGCATAAGCAGATTTTATCGTATAATTACAGCTCTTTCTTCTCATGGTATATTTCTCACTGTTTTTTCATCTTCCTCCCTTTTTTCGAACGCAGGTCGGTTATAGTTTTTTTCTTTTACATGAGACCATTTTCCTTTATAGCACCTTAATCGTCACCCTGAACCGGCATAGAGTGATGAATCCGTTGCCCCATAAGGTCTTATATTTCCCTCATCACGGGTACAGATCCTTCACGGACGCGCTGAATGGCCTCTTACCGCCTTCTTCACCACGATAACAGATCCTTCACATTCGTTCAGGATGACGATTAACGTTTCCCTCATTATGGCGC
>ERZ773250.357-NODE-357-length-28145-cov-7.746565_pt1 | contig 28145 bp, 22 predicted proteins | sample MGYA00511258_ERZ773250 | MGnify/ENA primary metagenome ERZ773250 (study PRJEB29015, sample SAMEA2738164) | human oral metagenome | biome: human oral; feature: human-associated habitat; material: saliva | place: China | collected 2187 ... | reverse complement strand
CATTTTCTTTATCAAATCTTTTTTCTTCATGTTTTTCACGACCAAAAACTCGAATAACTGAAATACCAGTAAGTAATTCACGTGTCACTAAGTTAACTTTGTCGATTAATTTTTGCATTATTTTAAACTTAGGCATTACTAAGAATGTAATGACAGAAAGAACCAGCGCTAAAATACCGACACCTAACGCTATTATCCACGTCATTCCTGTATCTGTTTGAGTAACTTTATAAATACCCCACATTGCCATCATTGGCGCAAAGAACGCGATAAATAAAAACATATTTAAGGCATTTTGTATCTGTTGAATATCATTTGTACTACGAGTTATTAATGAAGCTGTTGAAAATTTATCAACGTCTTCTTTAGAAAATGATAGTACTTTATTATAAAGTTTTTCACGTAAGTTATACGCAACTTTCGCTGATACTCTACTTGCAATAAAGTTTGAAATAACACTAGCAATACCTGAAATTAATGTAACAATTATCATCATGAATCCTACTTCTTTTAGATAATTAGTTCTAATTTCATTAGTATTTATTCCTACTTGTTTATATTCTTCTTTTACAAAACTTATTCCACCTTGTTTTGTCATCATATCAGCTGAATTTCCTAATTCACTAATAGCTTTTTTTCTTTGATCAGTTAATGTATCTTTTGAAACTACCCCAGCCTGTACACCTTGTGCTACTTGATTTAAATCTGTATTATTTGATTTTGCTCCAAGAACAACAGTCATTGTTTCTTTAAAGATATTATTTAATTTCATACGAGTTTCATCAGAAACATTATTTAAGATATAGTTATCACCGTCTTTTGTATAATTTTCTGTAACTTGTTTTATTTCATCGTCTGACATAAATAGCTCCAGAGTATTTAGTGATTTTTCACTAATTTTGCTAGGTACAGCATCTTCAATACCACTTTGTTGAATACCTGTATCTACTATATTACTAGTATATGTTGGGAGTGCTAATTCTGCTACCACACGAACTCCTAAAACTAATACTAGGCTTATTATCGCTATTTTAAAGCCTTTTAAGTACTTTAGTAATTTCACTCTATTCTTCCTCCTTTTCATCTACTTCTTCTTTTAATACTTTACTCATTTTAGTTAGAGTTATATTAAATGCTTCTTTTTCCTTATCATCAAACTTACTCCAAAGTTTCTTTATCCATTCTTCATAGTTTCTATGATGTTCCTCTACATACTCAACACCTTTTGGAGCTAATGTTAGAAATTTTTTACGCTTATCTTTCTTATCTACAGTTTGTTTAATAAAATCATTATTTACTAACTCTGTAACTAAAGCAGTGACTCTAGGTTTGGTTACACATAATTCTTCACCTAGTTCTTGCATAGTTACTTTATTTTTTTCTGAAATCAGCATCATAGCCTGAAAACCTGCTTTTCTATAAGGAACATTACTTTTTTTATGTACCCTCTTCATTATTAATCTAAGTTCTTCTAACTTATCAATCGCATCTAAATACGTTATACCTTCAGCATTCATTTTCTCACCTCCAACAAAAAATAGTTCACAACATTAACTTTTTAGTTAACCATGTGAACTATTATATTCCAAATATTAGTGAATGTCAACAATATTTTTATATTTTTTTAATAAATATATTATCAGTATTATTTCTTTTTCTTTTTAAAAGATAGGAGTAGTAAATAAATTACTACCCTTATCTTTAACACTTTTTATCTATTATCTCAAAAATTCATCTTTCTCTATTGTTAGTCTACCCATATTATCTTTTGAATATGAGCTGCCACTATAGTTCTTCCAATCAGTAAGCACAGTGTCCAATAATTTATCTGACTTTTCTTGAAGATATTCTTTTGAAATATTGTATTTTTCTAGTAGTTCTTTGGTTTGTTTTTCTTTATCTTTAGTATAGGGAACATTATCTCCATGAAAAGCTACATTATTTTCTAATTTATTTGTATTCATATCATAAACATATATTAAATCTAAATATACCCCTTCTGACAGATAAACATAATAAAATAATGATATTGAATGTATATCTTCATAGTTTCCTAAAGAAATCTCTATTTTATTATTATCATTTTCATTTTTATAATATAATCTTATAGCTTCCGCCCCACTATTATCTCGTGGTATTGGTTCTATTTGCGGCATATTATATAGTGCAGTCATCGGTACCATCTTATAACATGAGTTATACATTTCCTCAAAAGCATTTCTATTATTTACTTTATAAACGCCATATAATCCTCCTAACAAGACTACCGTAGCCATTATAAATATTTTCCATTTCTTACTAAGTTTTTTCATATATTGTTACCTTTCATTATAAACATTACTACGATGTTTATCTTACTTTAGTAAACTGAATCTCTATTTTTTTATTTATTATATCATATTTTTATAAAAAACTAATATTTCTTAATAGATACTAATTTATCTCAATTATTCTAAAAATTAATTCCCTCCTCTAATTCCAAATAAAAAAGAAGCAGCTAATAAATAACTACTTCTTTTTCTTATAATTATTCTTTTCCTGCATTATAAACATCATCCAATAGTTTATTTATCTCTTGCTTTATCTCTTTTTCATACTTAGGTTTTTCTTCTTCGGTTAAGTCTCTACTAGGAATATCCTTACCTTGCTTTATATTACTACCAACTATATTCATATTTTTATCAAAGATTATTAGTTTAGTATACTTATCCATATATACATAAATTTCCCCTTCCTCCACAGGTGACTGTATAACTATATCTTTTTCTCTGGTTAACTCTAATCTAGGTATTCTATCCATCATCTTTAAATCATAATCATCTACTTCATATCCTGCTTTTCTTACCTGTTCTGCATATCTAGTTGTATTCATTAATCTATCAAGTTGTTCATACTCATTACCTTTGTTATTTTCTCTTGTTAACACCTTTGGTGGTATTAATAAATAACATATAACTATTATTGTTGAAACAGTGATTATAGCTAAAGATACTTTAATTTTCTTATTCAACATTCTTAAATTTCCCCCTATCTAAGTAATCATAGAAGTCTATTTTTATCTATTGTATCACATTTTTATACAAAACTAATATTTCAAGCTATATCTATTCTTAGCATTCATTTCTATAAAAAACAATCATATTGATTGTTAAGAAAAAAGAAGCAACTAATAAATAGTTACTTCTATTCCTTATAATATTTTATTATCTCAAAAATTCATCTTTTTCTATTGTTAGTCTACCCATATTATCTTTTGAATATGAGCTACCGCTATAGTTCTTCCAATCAGTAAGCACAGTGTCCAATAATTTATCTGACTTTTCTTGAAGATATTCTTTTGAAATATTATATTTTTCTAGCAATTCTTTTGTTTGTTTTGCCTTATCTTCAACTGTAGGTACATTTTTACCATAGAAAACCACATAATTTATGAGTTTATGAGTAGAATTATTATAACTATAGATTACTTCCATATATACATCTTCTTCTATTAAAATTGAATAACTTATATTTATTTTTTTTCTATCTTCAGGTTTTATTAAAAATATTTTTACGTCTCCATCACACTTGTTTTCCTTATATTCTATTAATACAATATCTTGTTCTCTTAACTTTTTGGATATTGGCTTTACTTGAGGCATATTATCTATTGCTTTAAGAGGTAGCACATTGTAATATGAGTTATACATCTCCTCAAACGCATTTCTATTGTTTATTTTGTAATAACCATAGAAACTACCTATCAAAATTACTACAGTAGTTATAAATATTTTCCATTTTTTACTTATTTTTCTCATAAAACACCTACTTATCATTATAATAGTCCTTTAAATTATGTTGATTATTTTCCAAACTTTTTATAAAATTATATGTTTGTGGGTAGTTTTCCTTTATGTATTTGATATCACGAGGAATTTTTATTGTTCTGCCTTCCGAATCTTTTATTTTTTCACCAAGCTGAGCATATATTTTCCTTTTTACATCATCAAAATCTACATTTTTTTTGAATTCTTCAGCACGATTATAATTACCGTTTTCTATATTATTATAATATTTATTGCTTGCTTCAATAAAACTAATATTATCCTTTTTCATTATGCTTGTTATATTAACTGAATCTAAATCAGCTTTATAATCATCATTACCTATACTAGGATCAACATCAGCTATATTTGTTGTATCTCCTAACCACCCAGACATATTATTCGTATATTCATGCCCACCTAGAAGATCAGGAACACGGGGATTCTCGTATAGATGAGTAGCTATTATAATATACTGATGGGCAAAATCTGTTTTTCCTTTAAAAGAATTTATCTGTTTATTCCATAAATCTTTGAATTCATCATCTGATATTTTATAACCTAGCGCTGTCTCCATATTTTTTTTGAATTCAGACAAACTATCACCATACTTCCTTTTAACATTGTCAAAATCACCATAATTACCATGCTGTATTCTAACTTTATAATTTAGATACTCATACTCTTCATCTGTTAACTTACCATACTCTTTATATTGTTCTCTCATAGTTAAGACAACATCACGATCATCAAGATTTTCTTGCCCTTCACCCGCTGTAGTATTCCACATAACCTTTTTTATGAATGAGTCATCTTCATTACTGTAATATAATCCCCCAAGTAATCTTGCAAATACCTGATCTTTTCTATCATTTCTTATTTTAGGATTATTATAAATATTCCTTCTAAGCTTTACAATTATTCTTGATGTTTTATCATCAAAACCATATTGAACTTTTAATGATTCCTTATAGTTTAGATCATCTTGGGAATAATCTTTTTCTTCCCATTTGCCTTCTATTATGTCCGTCCATCCCATCTCTTCTCTACTAGGTAGTGAGAAGGATTTCGACGTTGGACTCCAACTCTTATTAGCCAACGCCATCCCTTGATTAACCGCATTCTCTAAAGCTTCTATTTCTTGGAAGAAACTTGGTGATTTCGCATTAAATGCTAATAGCTTTCTTAGTTTTTCTTCAAGATCATGCTGAATTTTTCTATAACTTGATATTTTGTCTTGTAGGTTGCTTACTTCACGTAAGTCAACTGCATCTTGTTCAAAGTGTTCATTTAGTAGCCTTTCATTGAAGGCAATTTGGCTTTTTGTTTCTTCTATTGCCCTTTCTAAATCACTTTGTTTTAGTGAATCGTTATGCACTTCACCTGTATATGTATTTATATATTGTTCATTAGATCTTGCTATTGCTTGATCTAGTAATATACTACCTCTAATTACTGGAGTTAACACACTACTGCAATATGCTTTTGCACTATCGTATGTTACTCCTTTTAAATTATTTGTTTGTGTAACAAAATTAAATAAGGCACGTTCTATTTCTTCATAACTTGCTATTTGCTTTGTCGTAAGACTCTTTATACTATTGGTTTGGCTTCGTGCCGAACCTAATATCATATCTATACTCATACTATCACCTACTATTTCTCTAGTTTTTGATTCTCAATTTTCTAATCTTCTTTAACTTTAACTAATGAAAATTAGTCCCTTTTTATATTGCTTTTGTTTATTATACTATAGATTATAATTTTTATCAAAATTAATTTATATTACATTCTGAATAATTGAACTTATCTTTTAATTATAATTTTAGTTATTAAGGAAGGTTGTTTACTATTTTTATTTTTAATTAAAAAAAGAACTTTAAAGCCGTACAATTACCACTTTAAAGTTCTTTATATTATTTACTTATTGCCCAAGCTTGTGCAATATTATTTTTAACATCATTTTCTGTAAAACCATTATAACTAGTTAACTTAACATCATCGTCATTTGGATCATTAATATAGAATTTCTCATCTTCGTAACCACGTATTACTTTATAAGTTACTTTATCACCAAACAATCCAGATTTTAGTCTTATTAGTACTGGTTTATTTTCTTTTAAGGCTTTTTCAATATTTTGAACAGTATTATCTGTATCTATCTCATCAGCTTTTACATTATATTTTTTAGCAAAAGCAGAAACAATTGTTGGTTGAGTACCTTGGTTTTTAATATAGTACTTACTTCCTGCCCAAGATGCAATATCCTCAACACTTGCCCCTTCTAGTCCAAGATAGTTAGATATCATAGCTAATGATACTATTGCATCACCATTTTCTTCTATTGTTTTCTTACCATCTGTACCATAACTTATATTTTTATAAGCATCTTGTTTCATATAATACATAGGAATTGTTAATCCTTTTTGAGGTAAGTTTAATAACTGTTCTTTACGTTTTGCATTATAGTTATCAATATTAATTTGATAATATAGGTAACCTTCTATTCCTTCTTTTAATGCTGAAATATATTGTTTTTGAGCCACACTATCATTTAGTATATCAACATCTACTTTATCATGTATATTACCTGATACTACTCTAACTTGTGGAAGCTTATCACTCAATTGACTAAAGTTTCCTTGTTTTTCTGAAGCAGATACTTTTGATATATAATTATTAGAAAGATGTTTTTCGATACTTTTTGCTATAATCGCTGACTCTGTAGTACTATAGTATACTTTAGCACCAAAAGTACCTTTAGTATCTGTATTAACAACATCAAGATCAACTAACATCTCTGCTTTATTATCAGCAACAAGTTTTTTTATAGAATCTTGTGAAGGGATATTTTCATCATTATCTCGTGTTAAAAATACCTTTATCCCATCCGCTTCTAGTTTTTGTTTCAACTCTTTAGCAATTCTAAGATTGTAAGTTTTAGGATAAACACCTTTATAATCCGGTGTTTCATTTTGCTTCATTACAGGATTTAGAACTACTGCATATGATGATAGTTTTTCTTTATTTTGGTCTTCTGGATTTTTTTGACCACTACCTAAAATACTCCATCCTGGAACCCAACCAATATAATTATCACTCGTTTCAATTTCATACCATGAATCAGTTTTACTTAATACTTCTATTACATCCCCTGCAGGAACTTTTTTCAAAACTGGATATGAATCGTCCGGTCCTGTCCTAACCTCTACTTCTTTAGAGATCGTCATTTGATCGTCAGCATTTGCAGATGGATTTATCTTCGAATTAATATAATACATACCACCTGCTAAAACGAATAATACTAACATAGTTGAGATAAGCCATAATATCGTATTATCACTTCTTTTTCTCTTTATTCTCATATTCATTTCTATTTTCTCACTGATATTTTTTCATAAATTATTGTAACTGGTCCATCGTTAACTATATTTACTTCCATCATAGTTTGGAATATTCCAGTTTCTACTTTAATCCCTTCTTCTCTAAGGTGTTCATTAAATTCTTCGTATAACCTGTTTGCATCTTCTGGTCGAGCTGCACTAGTAAAGCTAGGTCTTTTACCTTTTTTAGTATCAGCATATAATGTAAATTGAGAAACTGATAATATACTACCACCTACATCTTTTAAACCTAGGTTAAGTTTATCATTTTCATCTTCAAACAGTCTTGCTTCAGCAATTTTCTTTGCCAAGTATTTAGCATCTTCGCTTGTAGAATCTTTATGAACTCCGACAAGAAGGCAATATCCTTTATCTATTTCGCCAACTATTTTGTTATCTACACTAACACTTGCTTTTTTTACTTTTTGTAATACTACTTTCATACTTCACCTATTTCACTATTCTTTCTACACTATATACATCAGGAATTTGACGTAATTTCTTAATCATAAAGTCACATTCACTGACATTTTTAACATATATACCTATTGTAGTCACACTAGTTTTATCTGACTTAGCTTCTGAATGTAATTTTTTGATTTCCACTCTACTTTCACTAAGTGTTAACAGTATATTTTGAAGAAGTAATTCTCTGTCAAATGCATGTAATTGCAATGTAACGCTATATCGTCTAGCATTCAAGCTTTGTACCCATTCAACATCTAACAGTCTTGCTTTATCTTCCTCGCTTAAGTTAGGACAATTACTTCTGTGTACAGTAACTCCTCTACCTTTTGTAATAAATCCTACAATATCATCACCAGGAATTGGTTGACAACATTTTGATAATCTTACAAGAATATTATCGACACCTTTAACATAGACACCCGTTTCTGTGACTATTTTTTTCTCTTCTTCAGCATTAACTAGTTTTTCAAGTTTTTCTTGTGTTTGTTTTTCTTTTCTTATTTTCTCTGTAAGACGAGCAAATACCTTATTTGCTGAAATTCCACCATAACCAATTGAAACATATAGCTCCTCCAGAGTAGCAAATTTATATCTATTTAATGCTATTTCAATATTTTCCTCAGTTAAAACTTCATCAATATCAAAATTATTAGCTTTAATCTCATCTTTTAAGAGAATTTCACCTTTAATTAAGTTTTCTTCTCTAGCTGCTTTTTTGAAAAATGCTTTGATTTTCGATTTAGTTTGTGATGAGCGTGCTATATCTAACCATGAACGTTTTGGTCCTGTAGAATTTTTACTAGTTCTTATATCACATATTTCACCAGTTGATAATTTATAGTCAAAAGCTTCTATCTTATCATTTACAGTAGCTCCTATCATTTTATTACCAACTTCTGAGTGAATAGCATAAGCGAAATCGACTATACATGAACCTTTAGGTAATTCTATAATGTCACTATTTGGTGTAAATACATAGATTTTATCACTTAATAAATCTACTTTTAGAGATTCCATGAAACTTTCTGCGGTTGCTTCAGTTTCATCATTTTCTGCTATTTTTTGGAACCAATTAAGTTTTTCATAAAAATTATTATCTTTATTTACTTTTTTACCTTCTTTATATGCCCAGTGTGCTGCGATACCTTTTTCTGCAATCTCATGCATTTCATATGTTCTTATTTGAACTTCTAAAGTTTGCCCATCTGGTGCAATAACTGTTGTATGCAATGATTGATACATATTAGGTTTTGGCATCGCAATATAGTCTTTTATACGTCCTGGAATAGGAACCCATAAATTATTTACAAGCCCTAATGTTGCGTAACAATCAGCAACAGAGTCTACAAGAACACGTACAGCTAGTAAATCATATATTTGGTCAAAAGTTTTATTTTGTTTAACCATTTTTTTATAGATACTATAAATATGTTTTGGTCTACCATTAACCTGTGCTTTAATATTATGTTCACCTAATAATGATGTAATACTTTCACAAGCTTCTTTTATACTTTCTTCACGAGCACTTCGTTTTTGTTTCATCATACCAACAATAGAAAAATATTGTGCTGGATGTAAATATCTAAGTGAAGTATCCTCTAACTCCCATTTTACAGAACTAATCCCAAGTCTGTGAGCTAGCGGTGCATATATTTCTAAAGTTTCACTAGCTATTTCTCTTTGTTTTTCTTCTCTCATATACTTCATAGTTCTCATATTATGAAGTCTATCGGCTAATTTTACGAATATAACACGTAGGTCTTTCGCTATTGAAACAAATAGTTTTCTATGGTTTTCTGCTTGTGATTGTTTTTTAGAACGGAATTTTACTTTATCTAACTTTGTAACACCATCTACAATCACAGCTATGTCATCGCCAAATCTCTCTCTTATATCTTCAAGTGTATATTTTGTATCTTCTACTACATCATGTAGAAAACCTGCACAAATAGTGGCATAATCTAATTTAAGCTCAGTTAAAATTCCTGCAACTTGAATTGGATGTAATATGTATGGTTCCCCAGATTTTCTAAATTGTCCCTCATGTGCATCTTTTGCCAACTCATAAGATTCTTTTATAATCTTAATCTGTTCTTCTGGTAAATATTTACTAGCCATATCTTCTACATTTTGATAATTATATGGATATTCAAGATTCACAGAAATTCCTCCTTTTTATAAATTTTACTCTACCCTTTATAATACCACAAAATACAGAAAATTTCTTGTATTTTATATGATTTATTAATACGAACTATCAATTCACAAAAAATCCTAGCTCAATAATGAACTAGGATTTTTCATATTATTCTACATCCACATCTTGAGATAAATCAACTTTATCTAATGGGATTAATTTTGTTTTATATCTAATTTTATGATATAGGTAGAAGAATAAGAATATTGGTACTCCCATGTAAGTAGTTAATACTCCACTCCAATTTACTATACCTTTAGTTATAAGCTCTGTGTCTTGACCAATAATTACGATAATACATAATGCTAAAGCGATAATCGGACCAAGTGGGAACCATTTAGCACGATATTTAAGATCGTTTAAATCTTTACCTTGTGCTACATAAGCTCTTCTAAATCTGTAGTGGCTTAGTGCGATACCTAACCATGCGATAAATCCAGTTAATCCACTTGCTGCAACTATATAAGTATATGCATTAGCACTTGTTAGCTGAATTAAGAAGATTAAAAATACTACTACTGAAGTCGCTATTAATGAAACAACAGGTGTTCCATATTTTGTTACACGTCCAAAGATTGGATATGCTAATTTCTCTTTACTCATAGCGTATAGCATTCTTGTTGAAGCATATAAACCAGAGTTACCAGCTGATAATATTGAAGTTAAGATTACTGCATTCATAACACTAGCTGCTAAAGCAAATCCAGCATTTTTAAATACTATTGTAAATGGTGATTTTGCAATTTCTTCAGCACTTTCAGCTCCTAATAAATCTGGAGAAGTGTAAGGAATTAATAACCCAATTACTAAGATAGCAAGTACGTAGAAAATTAAAATTCTCCAGAAAACTTGTTTAACAGCTTTTGGAATACTTTTTTCTGGTTCTTCACTTTCCCCGGCAGTAATACCAATTAATTCAGTACCTTGGAATGAATATCCAGCGATTAAGAATACTCCTAAAGTCGCAAGTATTTGACTTGATAATGAAGTATCTTCACCGATGAATGGTGCATCTCCAACTGTTAAGTTTTTAAATCCAATATATTCTCCACCTAGGATACCAAAGATAGTTAAGCATCCAACAATTAGGAAAATTATAACAACTACTACTTTAATAAGAGCAAACCAATATTCACTCTCACCATAAACTTTAACACTAAGTGAGTTTAATCCGATAATAATAACTAAGAATAATAAACTCCAAGCCCAGTGTGGTAAAACACGCATTGGCTCCCAATAACTAATAGCTAGTGCAGATAATTCTACGTCCGCAGCTACTGTAATTACCCAGTTAAACCAATAGTTCCATCCAAGAGCAAATCCAAGTGATGGATCCACATATCTAGATGCATATGTACTAAATGAACCTGACGTTGGAAGATATGTTGCCATCTCCCCAAGTGATGTCATTAAGAAATATACCATAAGTCCTATACATAGATAAGCAACAATTGCTCCTCCTGGTCCTGCACTATGAATTGCTTGACCACTAGTCATGAATAATCCACTACCGATACATCCACCAATCGCTATCATACTAATATGACGCGATCTTAAATTTCTTTTTACTTCGTTTGCATTGTTATTGCTATTATTTGTCATAATAAAAACCTCCTTGAAAAAAAATAAAAAAGCATAACATCTACCATATTTTGTACAGTGAGTCATACTCTGACATACTCATCCAAAACAAGATATTAGTAGCGCAACATAGCCTTACGACTATGACAGTCCTATACTTATTCAATATAGTCCCAACAATATTAACATAGGATTAATACTGTTTCGGCGACATTTCCTTTCAGATAACATCATTAAGCCCTATACTCTCCATTACCCTACTATTAAAAATCGCAACCTCTACCTCACTTATTTTTTGTGAGGTATTTATTCAATTAACTTGTATAAGTATAATATAGTTTTTTTAGAATGTCAATAATTTTAATTATAATTAATTTATTTTTTTATTATATTCTAAAGGTTAGATTAAAACTACTTCCTCATAAATACATCTATTGTTTTATATACTAGAAAGCATTAAAAAGGGTTAAGAATAGACTCTTAACCCTTTTCATGGAATACTAATATCGTTCTACTATAGTACCTTTTCTGTACTCATCTAACAATAATTTAAGTAAATCTATTTGTTTTTTAATTTTTGCACCATTATCTGTATCAGCTACTTTTTTTCTTGTTAATTTATCTACAACTCTACGTGTTGATACAATATCAGTTTCGTCTTTAAGTGCTTTTTTCTTACTTTGGAAAATATCGTGGCTCATTATTTGTAATCCATAAGAGTTATATGTTAATGTATATCCTCCATGACCTGTTGTTTTATGGTACGCTCTTGACATTCCTCCATCTATAACAATCGTGCGACCATTAGCTTTAATTGGATCTTCTCCTTTTGTTTCTTTAACTGGAGTATGTCCGTTGATAATATGACCATCTTTAGTTAAACCAAATTCTTTAAGTAATTTTACACAAAATTCTTCATTTTCACGTAATTTATAATATGCATTTTTTACTTCTTCATGAGTTGCTTTATCTTCAATAAAGTATCTTTCAAAAGTAGTCATATCACGTTTCCCAAATAACGGTGAAAATTCACCTTGCCATAGGTAGAAAAATAATCCATTATCTTCTCTTTCTTCACTATAAAAAATACTACGAATTTTTCTATCAAAAAAGTCTAGTAGAGCTTTACCCTCATATTGTTTATTTTCATATGTGAATTTTTGGAAATTGCCTTCACTATCTACTGGCATACAGCCGTGAATTAGAAGATTACCATTATAACAACTATACATTGCACCTTTGTTAATAAATAGCTCAATATGTTTTTTTAATTTTTCACTTGTTACAAATGATTCTCTTAATTTATTTACTACTTTTTCTTCATCTTTTGTTAACTTAAATGGATTTTTTCTATCAATTGTTGGAAAATCACATGATTTCATTGGATGTACTTTACCACGTATAACAACCGTTTTTTTATCAAAATCAATTTTATCTAATAAAGCTCTAGTTTGTAAATTAAACTCTGGATTTTTATCAATTACTTGTTTTTCTAATTTGAATTGAATTATAGCCATAGCTTTATGCATTCTAGCAATTTGTAAAATCTCATGTTCACTATATTTCAACTCATCATCTTTTGAAAGTTTTGGTAAAAATTCCTTACAAGGATCCTCTTTATAATATTTCTCACTTAAATTCAGTAATCCTCTTAAAGAAATACCATATCTATCTTCAACGATATCTAAATTATCATATCTCGCACAAATACGAATAACATTTGCCATAGATATTCTATCACCTAGATATGCTCCTATCCATAACATATCATGATTTCCCCATTGAATATCTAATGAGTGATAATTAAGCAATCTATCCATTATTTTATCAGGTAAAGGTCCTCTGTCATACACATCTCCCACAATATGTAGATGATCTATAATAAGTTTATGAATACTTAACGATAGTTCTATAATAAACTTATCTCCCGCACCTAATTCAATAATGTTTTCTAAGATTTTTTCATAATAATCTTCTTTATCACGAGTTTGCATTTTATACAATAACTCTTCAATAATATAATCAAAGTCTTTTGGTAATAACTTTCTTACTTTAGAACGTGTATATTTTCTTGCTGCTACTTGCGTTACCTCTAAAAGTCTCAATAAGAGAATCTTTTGGTATTCTTTATATTCTGCAGTTGAAAATTCTTTTTTTAAAAGATTTAATTTTTCTTCTGGATAATATATTATAGTAGCCAGCAAGTTAAGCTCTTTTTTAGGAAGTCTATTCCCAAATACCTCCTTCAACTTTTCTTTTATTACACCAGATCCATTTCGTAGTATGTGATCAAAAGCTTCATATTCACCATGAATATCACTTAAAAAATGTTCTGTTCCCTTTGGTAATGATAGAATTGCTTCTAAATTAATTATTTCTTTCGTTGTTTCATCTATATTTCTAAAACTTTCTGATAAAAGTTCTAGATGTTCCCTAGATATATTCATAATGTTCTCCTTGAAATCGTTTTATATTTTTAATTCTACCACTTTTTTTCTTTTTATTCAAATAGAAAATACACTTTTATTCTGTAAAAACAGAATAAAAGTGTATCATATCTATATTGTATTATCGTAATTTTCCAACGTATTCTTTCATTTCGTTCATTTCTTCTAGAGTATCTGCAACTAGAACAAACATTGTATTACCTTGTAATTCAGCGAACGCTTCTGGCATTCTAAGAACAGCTTTTAATTTATCTTGATATTTATTTCTAATATCATCTTCTGAATGTAGATAATCTTTGTAATCACGTCTTGTAGAAGCTAATCCATATTTAGAATCAAGGTTTAATTCACCATTAGTTCCTTTTACTACTTCTGCATATAATTTAAAGAAATCATAAGAATGAGCATAATTATAAACGTCAATAGCAAAAGCTCCTGCTGGACGGTTGTTATATTCTATTGCAATATAATCATCTTCTGTTTTAAAGAATTCAATATGGAAGAATCTTTCTTTCATACCGAATGCTTTTACTGCTTTTTCACCATACTCTACTAATTTAGGATCTAACTCTTTATCAATATAATAAACCCAATCAATTGAATTATTATTTAATAATTCAAGTGGAGTATAGTAATATACAATACTAGTTGCAAAAACAATATTTCCTTTAGCATCAACGATACCATCAAATGTTACAATATCAGAAGCACTAACAAATGGTTCTAAGAAATAAGCTGTTTTTCCATCCCATTCTTTTTTGAAGTTTTCTACATCTTTTTTATCTTGTAGTTTAAATGTAGCTGCAGCTCCTACTCCATTATCAGGTTTAGCAATTAAAGGTAATTTTAATTTTTTAACACCTTTGTCTATATCTTTTTCTTTTTTCACTAAGAAACCAGGTACAACAGGCACTCCTGCTTTTTCAAAATATTTTTTCATCTCAGATTTGTGTTTAGTTTTCTTCAAATCACGTTCTTTCAGACCATAAACATTAAATTGCGTACGTAAAGCAGCATCTAATTCCATCCAGTGCTCATTTTGTGATTCGATTCTATCAATTGGTCCATGTTTGTGGAATAAAAATGCTACCGCTCTTTTTACTTCCTCAACATCATCTAAACTGTTAACTCTAAAGTACTCTGTTAAAGCATCTTTTAATCTATCATCAAGCTGATCATATGGTTCTTCTCCTATACCTAATACATTGAAACCTTGATTTTTTAACTCAATTGAAAATTTTTGAAAATTATGTGGATAATATGGTGATATAACTATGTAGTTCATAATTGTGTCCTCTTTTCTTTCTTAGTATTGCAAATTATAGATTATAGATTTAACTTTTCTAAAAAGTATGGCATTTGAATTCTCCACCATGGCCAATCGTGGGCAACATCTTCACCCCATACATCAAACCATGCAGGAATATTTTTTTCTTCAAACGCTTTTTTCAGACTATAGAATGATGGTAATCCATCTTGTTCCCAAGGTCCTAGTCCAGTACATACAATAATGTCTGCAGCACGATAGTGATCAATAAACCAACCATCATTTTGCATCCAAATATTATCGCTTGGTGAGTTACGGAAAATTAATTCATCATTTCCATATTCACCGACAAAGAATCTTGCATCATAAACACCACTAAGTGCTATTACTTTTCCAAATACATCTGGATGTTGTAAGAAGATATTAAATGAATGATAACCTCCCATACTACATCCTGTAGCCATCATAGGTCCAAACCATCCTGTTTTATGCTTAATAAATGGGATAGCTTCCTCAATAACATATTTTTCATATTGTGTGTGCGCTAAAGCTCTATCGTGACCAGCTTTCCAATCACATAACCATGATTCATTATCTACACTAGATAATGTAAAAAACTGAACCTTACCTTGATTAATAAATTCTGCACAAGCATCTATCATACCAAAATCATAATACTCATTATGAGTTCCTCCTGATGAAGGAAATACTACTATCGGTAAACCTGCATGCCCATATCTATTTAATTCCATTTCTCTTCCTAAATTACCACTATAGTGGCTTAAATGTTCTATATTCAAATTCTATTCTCCTATTCTTAATTATATTTTTACCAATCTTCACTAATAAATCTTAGGCACTCTGGTAAATATTTTGCCCAACATTCTTCACTATGCTCTCCATCGGCTACTACATTTAATTTGATATCTTTTGTAGATAACCCCGCTTCTATAAGTTGACGGTAATAATCTAATGTTGTACTAATATATGACTGCTTAATATTTCCGTAAGTCAATTCTCTATCAGTATCATCACCTTCATTAGTACCAACTTCTATATAAACTTTTTGATTTTCTAACTTATGTTTTGCGATAAATCTATCAAATTCTACCTTATTAAGCCAGTTAGCTGATGAAAAAATTCCTAAAGCTCCCACTTTATCTTTATGTTCAAGTCCAATATATTGTGCTATATTGGCTCCTAATGAACTTCCTATCATAGCAGTGTACTCTCTTTCAGGTTTAGTACGATATGTTTTATCAATAAAAGGCTTAACTACCTTAACAAAGAAATCTGCATATTCACTACCCAAACCACCTAATGTTAGCCCAAATGACAGTAATGGAGCATTTGAAAACTTCCACGGTGCATATTCATTCATTCGACTATCATTATCGTTATCTATTCCGACAATAATCATACGCGGCATATCAGGATTTCTCTTAATAGCCGGTATAACCTTCCATGAATGTCCACTAAAAGATTCACCACTATAAAAAACATTTTGTCCATCGTTCATATAGACAACTGGGTAACTTCTATCTAAATCTTCTGCATATCCTTTAGGTAATAAAACTCTAATTCTTCTATTTTTCCCAGTATAAGGAACTTTTAGATGATGTTCCTTCATTTCTAAATAAAAATACGAATGTTTTTTCATTAATAATGTCCTTTTTTTATTTTATAATTTAATACTATCAATTCTACAATAATATTTTTTAAAAAGCAAGTAATAGTATGTTATTTTTAATTAATTTTCTGAAAATTTTCAGTTAAATATTTTCTTTACTTTATACTATTAAACAAAAATAAAAACTACTATACTGAAAATATAGTAGCTTTTATTTAGAACTATTTACCTAATATTTTTTGTCTCAACTCTTTACCTTTATATTCAACTTTAACCTTTGGTGTAAGTCGTGTATCTGTTCCTGACGCATAATTAAATAGAGTTTGTTTTTCTGCATAATATTCGTTATTTTCTATTTCATATTTTTCTAATGAAAAATCAAAGTTATATATTTCTTCAAGTAAAGTTAATACATTATGTAAGTTTTTTTCTACTAAAGTATCTAATTCATTGCTAGTATATGCTTTAGTTACATCAGCACCATGAATAGCTGTCCCTTTTTTAGTAGTTCTTAAAAACATAACTTCACTAGTTGCTTCAGAAAACTCACTTTGTAATATTAAATCACTATTACCTAATCCACGAAGACGATAATCTTTTATAGTTTTTCCTAATTTTGCGATTTCTCGATAAAATATTCCTAATATATCTTCACTTTTTTTATTAAATAACATTTCACACGCTAAAGAATAAGTTAAAATTTGAGAAATAAAACCTAATTCCAAACTTTCTAAAGAGAAATCAGTTTTACTACTCTTATAATCAATAACCGATATATTTTTTTCTAAGACATCTACTCTATCAATAAAACCAACAAAGTTAATAGATGGAATATCATATTTTTTACTTAAACTCTTCTCTATTACTTTATTACTATCTAATTCACGACATCTAATAACATCATTATGTATTTCTAACGAAAACTCTTTTTCTAAAAATGTCGGAGTAAATTTAGTTATTGCATAATACTTTATTTCAACAGCAATAGCTATAGTTAATCGATTTATCATATTTTGTAATATATAGTCGTGAGTATTAAGCATACTAATTATATTTAAGACATCTACTATATCACTACTAGTATTATTATATATTACTTCATTTACAACTTGTCTTATATTAAATCTAGATACAATATCTTCATCACTGATAATATCTATATCAATCTTACTACCACTTCTTACAATGAAGTTTACAACTCTGTCATCTGACATAACAGCGTGGAAAAATCTACCCATTAATAAGCTATCTAATTCCACCTTTGTCTCTTCCTTAACGCCTAATATTCTTTTTACGAAGAATAAATATGGATTTTTCTCATAATCTGAAACTTTCGAAATACTAAACTTAGAAAAATTATTGTTTTTAATAGATAAGAAATCTTGAATATTATTTTCCGATAATTCAAATTTATAATCCTTAATTACTTTCTCTAAATAGTTTATTACTATATCATCTTTATCTATATAAATTTTATCAGTTAATTCACCATGAACCATATAATCTAAATTAGCATTAACTTTTCTTATAGAAACATAATTTTCTAAAAACTTAGCTAATACTTTTGATAGTTTTTCTACCTCTTCTGTTCCACTATCTTTAATATCCATGAATCGTCGATATAATTTAGAAAATAGGTAGTTAAATTCTTTAATTGTCAGTATTTCACCTATATTATCTAAATAATAATCATAATATGATAAATTGAACTCTAAAATTTTATCTGTATTCTTTTCTTCTATTCCATTAAGAAGATTTTTCACAACTGCTAAATATGGTGAAGGAAAACTCTCCTTAAAGCTTTTATCTAATAAACTATATGAAATATAGGTCTTTGTTGTTGCTCTAGTTAAAGCAATATAAGCTACAAATTCTTCGTCTATAAGTGCGCTTCCAGTTGTTGGCGATAAAAATATGCTGTTATCAATAAATTGTTCTTTATCATTATCATCTAATAATCCATCTTGCTTCGTAGCTGGTAAAACATCTTTATTAAATCCAATTACAAAAACATATTTTTTATTTTCTACCTTGGCTAAATCCATAGTCGACATTATTATAGAGTCGCTTATTTCAGGAATTGAACGATATTTAATTGATTTCAATCCTATTATTAATAACTCTACAAACTTGTTGTATGTAATATTTTCTGAACCAAATCTTTCTAGAATATTATTCAAAAGTTCTAATGTTTTCTTATATACTTGTCGATCAATACTATCAACTTTTAGCTCTTCAATATCATCATATTCCCCGTCTTCTTTATCTAAATACATTCTGATATTACAATAATCAAAGAGATCTTCAATTCTCTTTATATATCTTTTTATTTGAAGATTTTTACTTTTAGAAATGGCCTCTATTTTTTCATAAAGATTAATTAATAAATCTCTTAATATTTCTAGCTGCTTTGGTGAATATAAAGAGCCCCCTTTTGTAAAGTACTCTTTATTTAAATCTTCTTTATCAACTACTAGTCTTTCTTCCAAGATATTTTCTAAATCAGCTATAGTAATTGTCCTTACACTATTTAAGATTTCATTAAAAGCATATTCTTTAATATGGTGGTTAAATAAATTTTCTTCAAGCGCTAATTTACCAATTAGTTCTTCCTTTTTTAAGCTCTTATAATTTTTATAGAAGTCTTTTTCGGTAGTTTTATTATCACCAAACAATACATATGACAGAACACTTAGTTTATATAAATACTCAAAATTAGTTAGATTTGTTTTAATAATATTTAAAATTCCGTCTCTAAAATTAAATCTCTCAATATTTAGCGCTTGATCCAAAAATTTAATTAGTCTATGATTACTCACGTCAATATCTCTATCAAGATGTATTTCTAGCCCATAGTCTCTAAATATATATTCGTAGTTTTCATAAATACTATCTCTATATAAAATTGCGATATCTTCATTATTTACTTCTTGATATTTTTTTAATCTCAAGATTTCTCGCGAAATAGTTTTAACTTCTAATTCTTTATTTTTAGAACGAATAATTTCAACACTATTATCTACTTCATTTACTGATTTGAAAGCTTTATAATACTTATCCGCTAAAGTTAATATTGACTCACCATTGAACCTATTACTATGTTGATCTAGTATATTATAATTTACTACTTTATTTTCCAAGATTTCTAAACTAATAGTATAAGTTTCTCCATTATTTATTAAAGCTATTACTGAGAAGTCAATTTTATTATTTCTTCTTAGAACTTCATTAATACTAGCTACCATTTCATGAGATTTTCTAAATACATCTAATTTATACTTTTCATATTTATATAGGTCATCTAAGTAAAACCTATTATATTCTAATTTATCTAAATCATAACCAGCTGCAATTTGTGTTAATTCAAAATTAAAATATCTATTTGCGTCACTAACAACACTTAGAACAACTTTCTTTGATTTTAAAATTAACTTTTCTATATAGTTGTATTCTTGTGCTGTGAAATTAAAATATGCATCTATATAAAATATATACTCACTTAAATCCAGATATTCACTATACAGTAGCAACTCATTTATATAGTCTTGCTTATCAAAAATACTGTCTTCTTTAGATAATCTTGTATATTCTGTATATATTTCTAGTATAGCCGTTAACTTTTCTCTTCTTGCATTTTCTAAAGAAACGTTTTTTTCTAAAAACTCTTCTAGAACATTTACACTAACTTGATATTCCTTTAATTCTCTTAAAATATCTGACACTACTTCTATAAAAGAACTATCTTGTAAAATTCTCTTCACAAGGAAATTATTTCTATTTTCTAAATTCTTAGCCGCTTTATAAAAATAAAAAGGTTTAATATCTTCTCCTATACTTTTAAAGTAATCTACACCTAGCATACTGCTAAATTTTCTAGATAAACTTGAGAAGTTCATAACATCTATGTCAAATGTACCACCAAATTTTTCACAAAGTATTTTTTCAAAATTGAAACTATTTTGTTCTGGGGTTAAAACAATAATTTTGCTATTGAATCTATTTTTTTCTATATCATTAACAATAAAGTGAGTTTTCCCAAAACCGCTAGGAGATATTATTAATTCTAACTTCATTATTTCCTCCTTCTTATAACATATCTATTTAGTTTTTAAGTTTGTGATAATAAAAATATCACAAACTTAAAAAACTTCTATTCTACTTTATTATACACCAGTTATTCTAACTTTTGCATAGTTATTTTCTGAATAAACTTCAACTTTCGATCTTATCCTATCTTTTAATTCACTTACATGAGAGATAATCCCTATATTTCTACCATAAGATTGTAAATCTATCAACGTAGTTATTGCCGTATCTAATGTTTCACTATCTAATGAACCAAATCCCTCATCAATAAATATAGTTTCTAATGATATTCCACCACTTTCATTTTGGATAACTTCCGCTAATCCTAAAGCAAGTGAAAGTGAAGCTAAGAATAATTCTCCTCCTGATAGTGAATTAACGATTCTATTACTATTTAAATATACATCATATATTTCTATATCTAAACCTTGTAATCCTCCACCTTTGGCCTTTTCTATTCTACGCTCAAATCTATATCTATCATTCGACATCTGTAACAATCTCTTAGAGCCCGCTTCTAAAATTAAATCTAGGTAATACCCTTGAACATAAGTCTCTAAAGATTTTTTACTTTCAGTTTTTCCAGATAACACATTGCTTAATGTAATAATTTCTCTTACTTCTTTAATATTACTTTCCCAAACTCTAAACTCATTATATAATTCAGAGTAAAGTTCTTTATTTGTATTATATGTATTTTTTTGAACAGCTAGTTGCTTACCAAAGTCGCTTACTTTTTCTTCTTGTAATTGTACTCTCTCTTTAATTTCTTCTAAATTCGGCTTAACTTCTTTTGATAATTCTTTTTCTAATTTTTTAATATTATTAGCTAAAGATTTTTTAGCGAGATTATATGTATCAACTTTTTCCTTATAATCTTTTAAATCTTTTAGATCTTCTATAGCTTCATGCGCTTCTTTAAAATCACTATAGTATTCTTTAAGTTTAGAATTATTAAATTTATCTAGTAACTCTTCTAAATCAGAATTTATAGAAATTATGTGTTCTTTATTATTTTTTATAGCAATTTCCAACTCTTTTTCTTTTAATTGAAGTTGTGATTTTTCTTCAGTATACTTCTTGAAATTATTATTAAATTCAGTTACTTGTTGTTCTTGCCCCTTATAATATTCTTTAAAGTCTATTATATTTAATTGAACTTTTTTGTTATATTCCTCTATTTTGGAATTTGCTAATGCAAGTTTTTCTTTTAAGTCACCTTCACTCTCAATAATCTTCTCAAGTTCTATAACTTTACTATTAAGTGTTTCCAGCTGAATTTGGTTTTCTTCAATAATTATTAAACTGGCTTTTAAAGATTTTTCATTATCCGCTTTTTCTTCTTTAATGCTTTCTAATTCTGATTCCGAATCAAAATTAATTACATTTTCTTGTTCATTCAATTGAAGTTGTATTTTTTTATAATCATCTTGTTCATTGGAAATAATAGTTTCTAATCTAATAATTTCTTTATTTGTATCTTCATACTCTTTATTGATTAAAGTATCTTCTTCATGTTTTACATCTATTACTTCCGGTACATGAATAATTTTTTGCTGACATAATGGACAATTATCACCATTATGCAATTTTTCTAAAAAAGTATTTAAGATTTCTTTTTCTTTATTTTTCTCTAACTCTTCAACTTTATTTTTTAGATCACTTTGTTTTTGTCGTAGTAGTTTTAGCTTATCTATTTTAGCTTCTAACTCTACTTTATTTTTTTCAAGCGATGACTTCTCATTTTTATATTTTTTTAAATTTTCAACTTCTACTTCTTTTTTTACAATAGATAAATCAAATTTACTTATATTGGTTTTTAAACTTTCGCTCTTCTCAAGTTCTTTTTTATTACTTTGTTCCAATTTAAGTATGTTTTCTTTATACTCAGATAACTCTAATTTATTTTTGTCAAACTCTTTAAGCCTAGTTTCACATTCTTTTTTTTCTTTAAATGCAAGTTCAAACGCAGAAATATTATCATAGAAATATTTAACTTCTGCTAATTTATTTTTAATTACTTCTATTTCTTTCTGTTCTACTTCAATTTGCTCCCCTAGTTTCAAGTTACTATCTCGTTTATTACTATGGTCTTTAAAATCTTTTTCCAGATTTTCTTTCCTCTTAACTAATTCATTTTCTTTCGTTATCAGTTTATTATATTCAGAAATTCTATCTATATTTTTTTCTAGCTCTTCTAGTTTCTTAATAATATTTTGAATTTCTATTATATTATTTTCTTCTTTAGTTAGTTCTTCATGTTTTTTCTTTAATTCATCAAACTCAACAAACTTGTCATTTAATTTAATTATTTTTGTCTGTTCTTCTCTTATTTTTTCTAGCTCTTTATTTAATTTAGCAAGAACATTTTCTTTTTCAGAAACTATATTTCCTTGGTTATTAATTTGAATAATTACATTTTCAAAATTTTCTTCTTTTAAAAATTCAAACTTATCCAACTTTTCATCGAATATAAATTGATCAAACTTCGTAATCAATTCACGTTCTTTAAGTTTATAGTCATTATCCTGTTCTTTTGCATAAGAGGAAAGTTTATCGATAAATTTTTGATAAAAGAATGTATTAAATAATGAACGAAGTGTTTCCTTTTTTTCACTTGATTTAGATAATAGAAAATCCTTAAACTTACCTTGTGGTAAAATTATTAATTGGCAAAACTGTTTATCGTCTAACCCTATTATTTGTTCTATCTTCTCTTTTACATCTTGTTCTTTTGTTGCAAGTACATTCTCGTTATTATCTACTATTTCTATTAGGGCTACTTTCCCTGAAGTTTGATTTTTATTTCCTTTTTTAGTGTAAGCTAGTGTTCTTTCTACCCTATATAATTTGTTTTTTAATTCAAAATCAAATATAACTGTTGTTCTTGTTTTATCATCAGCTGTTTTTGTTCTTAAACTAGCTATATCTTTTCCACTTGTAGTTTTATTATATAAGGCATAAACAAATGCATCAAATAAGGTTGATTTCCCAGATCCTGTTTTCCCTGTTATTAAAAATATAGGTTCATTAATAATTTTATCCCATTCAACTATCTCATGTTTATATGGGCCAAACTCTTTTAATTCCAACCTAATTGGTTTCATCTGCTTCCACCTCCTTAACTATACTAACTAAAGTATCTCGTTGTTTTTTTGAAAGTTTTTCTCCAATTTCATCTCTATAAAAACCTTCAATAAGTTCTAAAGGAGATTTTGTAAGAATTTCTTTTTTATCATAATTTTTATCACTATTTTCTTTTTTTGTTTTCGATTTTAGCTGCAAAGTATTAGGATAATATTCTTTTATTCTAGGCATCGGATCAGTCACGCCTTCTAGTCCACTTAACTCCATACTAAAGAAATCTTCTTTATAATTGAATTTTTCCTGAAATTCTTTTGAGAAAATGTCATTATAATCAGCTACTACATTATGCATTTTTCTTTTTTGTTTTAGCTCTATAAATTCTTCATTTAGATTATCTTTTGAAATATCAACTAATCTATAACCTTTAGTATTCTTTGCTTCTGAAAATGAATATGCTAATGGGCTACCACTGTACTTAATTTTCTCATTATTTAAAGCATTTGGATTATGTAAGTGACCAAGTGCAACATAATCAAATTTTTCAAAAATCTCTACTGCCACATTTTCTACTGTTCCTACCGATATTTCTCTTTCAGAATCAGTCTCTAATCCTCCAGCAACAAATGTATGAGCCACAAGAATATTTATCCTTGTTTCATCTAAATTTTTATATATTTCATCAATAACTCTTTTTGTAGCACTATTATGTGTTGTTAAACTATCATCATCAAAATACGCTCTTGCTTCATATGGTTCAAAATATGGTAATAAATATATGTCTGCATCTTTATATTCAATTTTATTAAACGCTTGTTTTAATTCAGTATGTAGATAAAAATCATGTTTACTAAACCATGCTTCACCTACTGCTAATCTTTCCCTACTATCATGATTTCCACTAATCGCAAAAATAGGTATATTATTTTCTATATTTAGCTCTACTAGTAATTCTTGTAATAAAATAGTAGCTTCTTTACTAGGTACACTTCTATCATATAAATCCCCAGCAATAATAATAAAATCTATATTATCTTTTTTTATATCAGCTATTAAATTTTCTAATACAAACTGTTGATCCAAAAGGAGATCAATCCCTTGCAACTTTCTTCCAATATGCCAGTCCGCTGTATGAATAAATTTCACTCTTATCACCTCCAATAATTTTGTTGTTCGCCTATATATTATATCAAAATTTACACTATATGTATTCACATATTAATAAACTTTTATTGCAAAATGATTTTTTTTTCAAAATATGTTATAATTATATAAATATTTATATAAGGAGGTACTTTTATGAATTGGTTTGAAATTGTCTTAATAGATGGTAACCGTGGTTTAATAAATTTAAATAATGTAATTGATGTTTGGAAAGATCTTAATGCTGACTATGCAACAATCTTACAGGTAAATGGTGATGAACTTGAAATACCTGCTTCTGAATATGATAGATTAAAAAATGTCTTAAACCTTAAAGGATATGTATTAGGCGGTGGTTTCTAATATGGGTAGATTCTTAAAAATCTTTTTATCACTTACTGCAATTAGTTATATTCTTTACTTTGGATATAATTATTACCAAAATAAAAATAACAATAATCAAGGTGATGAAGACAAAACTAATATAGAGAATATAGTGAAAAATGAAAATAATTCACAAGAAGATATTGAAGGTACTGTTGTAGCTAAACGTAGTACTGAAAATAACTCTAATAATAACAATAATAGTACTAATAAGGATAACAAAAATACTAATAACGAGAATAAGAACACAAATGGTGATAACAACACTAACAGTGAAAATAGTACTAATGAAAATAATAAAAATTAGTTTATAAAGTACTAGGAGGATATTGTATGAAAAAGAAAACATTGAAAAAAATAATAGGTATATTTTTATCAACTTCATTAATATTTACTACTGTTGGTGCAGCAAATCTTGATTTTGCAGAAGCAAAATCACGTTCTTCATCTCATTCATCATCTAGAAGTTCGAAACCTAGCAGCAGTAAATCTAGCTCAAAACCAAAATCTTCAAGTAGCAAATCATCAGATTCTAGCTCTTCTAGTTCATCTAGTTCTAGCACGACTCGTACAAGACACTTTAGCAGCGGATCACGCTATAACTCAAACTATAACAGCTATAACAACGAAGATTATAAGAAAAAATATATGAATTATCTAAATAATAACTACCGTACAAGTGGATTCTTCACTAGAAGTAGTATTGTAAATGGTATTCTATGGGGATTATTGTTCAATAGTTTATCTACTCATAGCTTTGCTAATGCTACTAACGAACAAAAAGAGCTAGCAGAAAATATTAAAGCTAGTAAAGTTCCTGTTTATATGATAGAAGTTAAGACTAAAAATGGTGAGACTAAATATGCTACTGTTACAAAAGAACAGTATGATAAAATTAAAGAAGGCGATGAAATTTCTCTAAAAAATGGAAATTTAGAAATTAAATCTTCTAAACAATAATAAATAGTGGATTAATATTATTTAGTATTAATCCACTATTTTTTTATTTACAATACTTTTCTCTAAGTATTTTTGATGCTGCAACCATATTCTCTAATTTTTTTTGAATTATTGGATAAGGATTTAGAGGTCTCTTAGCAAATGTCGCAAATCCACAGTCTGGATTTAACCAAATTCTTTCTGGTGGTAAAAATTGAAGTAGTTCTTCCACTCTAGATACTATTTCTTCTGGAGTTTCTATTATTTCACTTCTAGGATTAACACAACCAAATCCCAACATAACTCTTGTATCTAAAAAATTATTAGAGAATAGTTTTTCTACTTCTCCTGCCCTAGGTGTAGAAAATTCGAGAGCTAACATATCTAAATCAAGTGCATCAAAAAACTTACCTAATTTATCGTATGCTCCTTGTAATAAAACACTCTCATCAGTAGTCCAGTTTCCTCTACATACATGCATGATGCTTAATACCCCATCATGTTTTCTTATTTCTTTCAACACTGGCTCCAGCAACTCTCTAGCAAATTTTAATTCTTTGTCAACCTTGACTTTCTCTGATAAAGCACCTCAGTAGAAAGAATTATCAGCTTTTTCATTTGTAAAAACAACTTCTGACAATATAGGTTCATCTATTTGAATTATCTTTACACCTTCTTCAACAAGATGTCTTATTTCATTTTTCAATAAATCTATTACATCTTGTCCTAGCTCTTTTCTTCCTTCATAGACTTTACCTGTAATTTCTCTTAGCCACATTGACCTAGTTAATAAATATGGACTTGGTAAAGTGACTTTATAATCTCTATCAATAAACTTTTGAAAATTATATACTTCTAATTCATTTAGTCTACGTGTAGTATCTATTTTAGAATAACAAATTGGACTATTCATTGTATTATCTGCTGCATCCATTTCTTCTAAACTTTTATTAAAGCTTTCAAGATTAGTAGTAATTTCTTTTAAGTCATTCATACTTAATAACTTGATTCCATCAACCATTTCAGCAACATAACTCATATAGTTATCCCTATTTAATTCTCCACTAACCAATACATCAATTCCACATTCTTTTTGTAATTCTACCACTTTTTGTGTCTCTTCTAACAATTTTTCACTATAAAGTGATTTAAATTTATCATAATTATCACTGCTTTCCTTAAGTGATAATAATTCTTTAGACCTTGGTAAACTTCCAATTAACGTGGTAGAAAAAGGTTTGAATTTTCCTTTCATAACTCTACCTCCTAATATAGTATTAAGGGGTTAATAATTCTTATTTACTAACCCCTAGAAATTATTATGGTTCTACTACTAACTCACTATTTGATAGTATGTCAACAACTTCTGACATTGTTGTAATTCCACCTACTTTTAGGTAATCAGTTAAATCATAATAATCTACACAGATACCGCAAGAAAGTACTTTAACCCCACGTGATTCTAGTTCTGCTAAATCTTCTAGTGACTCTGAACCTTTAGTTGTTAATTTTACCCCTTCTCCATAGAAAATTATATGTTGAGGTACGTGTTCTTTTTGAGTAAGAGTATGAATAAATCCTTTCATAAGGTTATCAATTAGAACTTGTTCTCCACTTCCCATTCCTGTTGATTTAATAACAACATCATATGTTTTAGCCATTTTAAAGCCTCCCTTTTTGAAATAATTTTATATAATAATTATAACATTACTATAATATAAAGTCTACAGATT
>ERZ773250.354-NODE-354-length-28331-cov-3.317619_pt1 | contig 28331 bp, 24 predicted proteins | sample MGYA00511258_ERZ773250 | MGnify/ENA primary metagenome ERZ773250 (study PRJEB29015, sample SAMEA2738164) | human oral metagenome | biome: human oral; feature: human-associated habitat; material: saliva | place: China | collected 2187 ... | reverse complement strand
CCAAGACATTATTATGATGAAAGAAAGCGTGGCATTCAATTACAAGTGGCACGTTCTATAGGTAAACATGATATTATCGTGAATGTTTCCTACGATAAAGATCAAAATGATTATGTAGATCAAGTACGGAAAAGAAAAACATTTGTAAAACGTAATTCTTTATATGGTTATGTACAAGATAAAATTCATGTGAATGATAATTTTGATGTGACACCAGCTGTACGATTTGCTAAATATGGTGATTACACAACAGAGGTGGGAAAATCGTTAGGTGGCGACCCACATGTTGTGACACCTTCCTTAAATCTACAATATCAACTGCATGATGGTAGCACAGTGTATGCTGGTTGGACAAAAGTTCTTCGTCCATTACGTAGTGGTGATTATGTTTCAGCTTATGATGGAACAAAAACAAACTTAAAGGATGAAAAAGGAAATGTATATACAGTAGGGTATCAAAAAATATTTAACAAGAAAACCACTGTAGGTGTAAACTATAGTCTTACCGACATGGCAAATGCTATTGCTAGCTTTGAAGTAAGAACTCGTAATGGTTTTGAAAGTGTTCCTGTGAATGCAAAACAAAAGAAAACATCTTTTAATCTAACAGTAGATCATAAGCTTAATAAAAACTGGACTGTTGGTGTGGCATACAGTCATTTAAAAGATAGCTGGTCTGCAAAACCAGGTTATGTAGTAAATCCAGCATGGAATTACAATAACTCTGGAGATATTAACACAGGCATCAATAAATTACGTCCTGCGAACCATTACACACTCAATGTAAATTATGATGCGGGTAAAGTATCTTCTGGATTGTTAGTAAACTATTACACAGGCTCTAATATAGAAGCCTTTACATCGAAACGCTTTGTAGTAGTAGATTGGAATTTAAACTATGAGGTTACTAAAGATTTAACAACATACGTTGCAGTGACAAACTTAACGAACGAAGCATACGAAACTACTAGCTATGCCGTATATGGCCCAGGTAGTTCTGCAATGCCAGCTCGTCAAGCTATGATTGGTGCTAAATACAAATTCTAATAATGATTCATGAAAGAGCTACCTTGGTAGCTCTTTCGTTTAGGTGAATAAATGAGAAAGTTATATATAACTGGATGTATGTTAGCTATCATATTAGGATTATACAGCGCACATCTACATGGTATGGAAGAATTTATTCCTATGCCTGGCTATGTGGAGAGTACTATTGCTTCCCAGGAAGTAGGACCTCGTACGGTAAATCAATTAACGAGCAAAGGTACGGAGCAAGTGATTACCTATGAAGGGGAACCACGTCGCATCATGGGCGTTTGGCAAAGTTCGGTAGAAACGTTGCTTGCTTTAGGTGTAGGTGATCGTATAATCGCGGCTATAGGAGTGCCAGATAGCAAATATATAGCAGAAGAATATCGTGATGCTTACGAAAAAATTCCTTATAAAAGTATGGAAATTCCAGATGTAGAAACTACATTACTGTGGGAACCAGACTTGCTTGTAGGCTGGTATTCTACCTTTCAAAAGAATAACTGGAAGAGTACAGATTTCTGGGCACAACGTGGGATTGATAGCTATATTTCAAGAGCATCCTATAAAAAATCTAAGAGAACAGTAGAGGGAGAATATCAATATATTCTTGATTTAGGGGCCATTGTCAATAGACAAGAACGTGCGGAAACACTGGTGAATCGAACTAAACGTGCAGTGGCAGAGGCAAGGGCCTATGGAGAAGCACAGAGTACAAAAGATACGGTTTTAATACTCGAAAATTCGGGACGCCAGTATCGTGTGTATGATAAGGAAACATTAGCAGGAAATATGCTAGAGGAAATAGGAGGAAATCTTATTTCTGAGGCAGGACAAACAATCAATGCAGAAGAGTTGATTCATTTAAATCCATCAGTTATCTTTTTAGTGCTAGTAGAAGAGGATTATGAACGGCAAGATGAACTCATAGACAATCTATATAAGAATCCTACATTACAACATGTGGATGCCATACGTAATCATCGAGTACAGGGGGTTCCCCTATTTATGGTGTATAGCGCAGGCACACGAATCCATGATGGATTGAATCTTATGATTCACGGATTGTATCCTAATTTTAACGGAGGTATTCATGAGTAATCGAACACATACGCTTACAGTGGTGGGCGTAGGAATTATACTCATAGCCCTATTGATTGCGGGTATGGCATGGTCTTTATTTTTAGGAACAGTCCATATTCCAGCACATACATTGTGGCAAGTGGTGGCATCAAAATTTGTAGATACCATTATGATTGAAGATCCACGGCAAGGGGCTTTGAATGATATTGTATGGATGTTGCGTATGCCACGGGTTATCTTGGCCGCTTTAGTCGGTGCAGGACTTGCTGTCAGTGGTGTCATTATGCAAGCCATTGTTAAAAATCCATTGGCAGATCCATATATTTTAGGCATTTCATCAGGTGCATCCACAGGGGCTACAGTAGCCATTTTAATGGGTGTAGGTATTGCCTTTGGTGAAGAATATGTGGGCATTATGGCTTTCATAGGGGCTATGGTTATATCCTTTGGCGTGCTTATTATTGCCAATATGGGTGGCCGAGCTAATGCGATTAAATTGTTGTTAGCGGGGATGGCATTGAGCGCCGTTTGCAGTGCTTTTACGAGTATTATCGTATATTTCGCGAAGGATAAAGAAGGGATTCAAAACGTAGCTTTCTGGATGATGGGTAGTCTAGCAGGGGCTAATTGGGATTTGATTGGCATTATGCTATTTGTCATTCTATTACCAATTGTATTCTTCTGGTTCCAAACACGCATTTTGAACTTGATGTTACTAGGTGATGAAGTAGCTATCACATTAGGGGTAGACTTACACAGATATCGTCAATTATATCTTGTAATGAGTTCAATTATGATAGGCTTTGCCGTATATGCAGCAGGTATTATTGGATTCGTTGGGTTGCTGATTCCTCATATTGTACGTCAAGCCTTAGGCACAAATCATAAAGGTTTAATTCCTATCTCTGCATTAGGAGGCGCTTTATTACTTGTGGTGGCAGATACACTTAGTAGAACGATTATTCCTCATACGGAATTACCGATTGGTATTTTAATTTCCGTTATCGGTGCGCCAGCTTTTGTATTCTTAATGATTAAGCAAACCTATGCGTTTGGAGGTAATTAATGAATTTACAAGTAGAACAAGTTGCCTTTGGCATTGGACAAACGCAAATCTTACAAGGTATAGATTTAAAAGTGCAAGACCGTGAGATTGTAGGTCTAATTGGTCCTAATGGTAGTGGTAAAAGTACGTTGTTAAAATGCATCTATCGTACATTGCATCCTAATGCAGGACAAATTATGTTGAATGGCCGCGCCTTAGATGAACTTTCATTTCGTGAAAGTGCTTTGCAAATGGCGGTAGTGGCACAACATAATCAATACCAATTTGACTTTTCAGTGATGGATATTGTACTTATGGGGCGTATGCCACATAAAAAATTACTTGAAGGAGATTCTCCAGAAGACTATACTATAGCTAGACAAGCCTTAGCACAGGTGGGGATGGACCATATGGAAACACGGAATTTCTTGAGCCTTTCAGGGGGAGAGCAACAGCGTGTGATTTTGGCCAGAGCTTTAACGCAAGAAAGCCCATGTTTGATTTTGGATGAACCAACGAATCATTTGGATATAAAGTACCAATTGGAAATGTTGGAAATCGTTCGTGATGCGGGTGTAACTGTATTGATGGCTGTTCATGATTTAAACTTGGCATCCCAATTCTGTCATCGTCTAGTTGCCCTAGAAAAGGGACGAGTGGTTGGCACAGGGACACCGAAAGAGTTGCTGACACCAGAGTTTATTCAAAACCTATATGGTGTACATAGTCGCATCGTAGAAGGTCCGACAGAAGATTCTATTCATATTATTTTTACGGAAACAGTGAAATAAGTATTCAAGCCCTAATGCAAAACTGTAATATTATCTTGAGTTAGGTCTAGGAATCCCATACACTATGTGAACAGTAATTATGTATAAGGAGGTATCACATGGAATTATTTGAATTATTTATTAAGGGTGGATATGTAATGTATCCATTGTTACTTTGTTCTTTCATTGCTGTGATTATTTTCGTAGAACGTTTGCGTTTCTATCGCTCTATGTTAGATGATGTAAATGCATTGCGTGAAACGATTATTCCACTAGTACAACAAAGCAATTGGAAGGGTTTGCAAGCTTTAAAAGAAATTAATAAAGGTATGGCTACCCATGTCATTGCAGAAGCAGCTCGTGGCGGTAACAACAAAGAGCAACAAGAAAAACTATTGGAAGCAGCAGCGATTAGTGAATCTGCAAAATTACGACAATATTTGAACTACATTGAATCTATCGTTACCATGGCTCCTTTGTTGGGTTTGTTGGGTACAGTAACAGGCATGATTGGTTCTTTCAGTGTATTATCTATTTCTGAAGGACAACCATTTGCCATTACTGGCGGTGTAGGGGAAGCCTTGATTGCCACAGCGACAGGGTTGATCGTAGCTATCATTGCCTTGATTTTACATACTTATCTAGTGCAACAACAAGATATTTTGATTAGTCAAATTGAGGATGCAAGTGCTATGTATATGGCGGAATTGGCAGGTGACAACCATGCGGCTTAGATCCTTACGGACTACGTCTAAACCAAAACTCATGATCATTCCAATGATCGATATTATCTTCTTTTTATTGGTCTTCTTCATGATGAGTATGTTGACGATGGTCGTACAAAAATCTGTGCCTATTCAATTACCACAAGCGGTGGCATCGAAGGTGGACTTGCAACGTAAAATTCCAATTACTGTCACTAGTAATGGACAAATTTATGTGGAAGCGCAGCCGGTGACACTAGACCAAATGATTCGCTATTTGCAAGCAGAAAAAGCAAAGGGTGATGACATGGTGGTTATCTTGCGTGGTGATGCGAAAGCTGAATATGGCGCATTTGTTACTGTCTTAGACACATTGAAACAAATGGGTATTGTTAAAGTATCCATTGCGACAGATAGTAAATAAGGAGGTACTATGGATAGACGATGGCGTATACCCGCAGTGATATCCGGACTGACGAACATAGGTCTTGTAGTACTTCTAGGCATACTGGGGCATATCCAAACACCGACACCAGAATCGGATGAAATTGTAGAGGTGCAGTTGGTTCATGAGGATAAAGGTAGTGCAGGGCAACCGAGTGCAGGACCAGCGATTACAGCACCCCATATTGAAAAACGTGAAATTCCACCACCGATTACGAATTTAGCCGATGCAGAAGCAATTTTAGAACAAGTGAAAGCGGAAGCACCTAAACAGGTAGCGATTGTCGCACCGCCATCAGCACTTCCAGGAAATCCTGGAAGCGCTGGAGAAGGTACGGGACCTAGCGATGGAAATGGTGATGGTAACGGAGATGGCGCCGGCAAAGGCACTGGAGATGGTAACGGGGTAGACGGCAACGATGATGGAGTGATTGTCGATGCGGGTAGTTTATCTCTGGTCAGTGACGTAGAAGCACCGTATCCACCTAAAATGCTCCGCCAAGGTAAAACAGGCACTGTAGTTGTTCAATTGGTAGTAGAAAAAGATGGATCGGTTAGCTCCGTAGATATTATCGGCGGCAGCGGACAACCTGAATTTGAAAGAGCCGTTATGCAAGTAGCATATCAATGGACCTTTGTGCCAGCCACACGAAATGGACGACCAGTTCGAGCCTATGCAACGAGAACCTATCGGTTTGCATTATAAAATTAAATAGATGCATCTATGCATTAGTATAGACGAAGTACATAACGCCATATGGTTCTTAATGGATTAATATATTAAGAATGATATGGCGTTTTTATAAAATATATCATGATATAAGTACGTATTAATATGGATATCAATGGTAATTATACATGCCGTTAGTTCTGAGAAGATAAAAATAACATAGTATAATGCTAGAAATTAAAAACTTTCACAATAAAAACTTGAAATTTAACGTAATGTTGAGTTATACTTGAAATGAAACCTCATATAGGGGTTATTATTAAATTTCGTATGGGCGTACGGAATACTTAAGGGAGGTATATTCATGAAATTTACAAAAAAAGGGGTGTCAGCAGCCTTGCTGGCTTGCATAGCACTTACTACATTTAGTGGAGTACAAGCGGCATTTGATGAGCATCTAGATAAGTATCAATTAGATCCTAAAGTCGTGAAGGGAGACCGTTCAAAGGATCAATTTGGTAACACTGTAACGGAACAATCCTATTATCGTACAGGTGGTGATGTGAAAGTTATTACTCGTGAAGAGATTGAAAAACGTCACTATACTGATTTAAGTGAAGCCATTAAACGTGTTCCCGGTGTAGCTATCCAAAGTCCCGGATATCGTGGTGGAGAATATGGATATAATTCACATAATAATAGTTTGACTATTAATGGCGATGCTCGAGTGATTATTCTTGTAGATGGTCGTCGTGTAGATAATATGACTAGTGAAAATATTGGTTCTATGAATGAAAATGGTAGCAAAAGTACTGGAGTAAATTTAGATCAAGTCATCAATATGAATGCTGTTGATAAAATCGAAGTTATCAAAGGCCCTGGTGCTTCCGCATATGGTTCAGATGCTACAGGTGGTGTTATTAATATTTTGACTCGTAAAGGAGTTGAAGGTGGTGGACAGGCTACACTAGATATTTCAACAGGTAGCTGGAAGCAACATAAATATGACTTCACCTACTTGGGTAGTGCGGGTAATGATAACTCCTTACATTATTTTGTTGGTCTAAATAAAATTACCTCTGGCGACACAAAGTTTGTGGATGGATATACAGGTAAATCTTCTACACTTGGTGGGTCTGAGTTTAAAGAAAAAGGCGCTAACGTACGCATCGATAAGGATTTTGATGATGTAAAAAGATTGAGTATTTCCTATAATCATAAACAAGGAAAGGATGGTTATCCTATTTCTACACCGGATTTGCGATATTGGAATGAGAATGATTGGCATACTACTATTTTCTCTGTAGCTGTGGGTAAATTAGATGAGAAAGGAAAGTTGATTACTAATCCTAAAACAGGTGATGCAGTTAGATTCAGAGGCGCAGATGTTATTCCTGGGTTCCGTAATATTTTTGCCTTAGATGGTGGGGTGTTTAGCTCCTATAATAAATTTATGAATAATGATATTGATGTAAAGTATACTTTTGATCGTCAAGGTGGTATGGAGAGTTTTATTAGAGCTTATAAAGAAGATCATAGATATTCTGGTACTATGCTAGGCATATGGTCTTCACCTGATGTAGACGATATAGAAGCTTTATTTCACCAAGATTTTCCTGATGGTGTAACGGATAAGAAAGCTTGGCATACTTGGGTAAAAAAATACTTAGCTCCATTCCCTGGAGGAAGCAAAGAGGAGTTAGATGCGTGGGTAAAAAAAGCAGGAGGTAAAGCACCTGCACCAAATGATTATCAAGATGAAAGAAAACGTGGAATTCAATTGCAAGTGGTGCGATCCATTGGTAAGCATGATGTAATTGCAAATGTTTCTTATGATAAAGATGCAAACTATTATATTGCTAAAACAAAAAAAGGAACTAAAGAATCGTTTGTTAAACGTAACTCTTTATATGGTTATGTACAAGATAAAATTCATATAAATGATAATTTAGATATTACTCCAGCACTTCGCTTTGTACGATATAGTGATTCTATTACACGTGGTGGTGAAGATGATGATCATACAAAATCTCAAGGTGGTTTGGTTCATTCTATTACACCGGCAGTGAACTTACAATATCGTTTTGATAGTACAAGTACAGTATATGCTGGATGGAGTCGTGTATTACGTCCATTAAATGGCAAGGACTATTCGGCTACATATGGCACTGATAATACCCCTTTAGAAGATGAAAAAGGAAATATTTATACTTTAGGCTATCAAAAAGAGTTTAACAAAAAAACTACATTAGGCATAAACTATAGCTTAATGAATATGTCTAACTCTATTGCCATAATTCCTATTGTTGAGGCAGATGATGAAGAAGTAGCTGTTAATGCAAGAGAGAAAAGAAAGTCTTTTAATGTTACATTGGACCATAGATTGAATCAACATTGGAATGTAGGATTGGCATATAGTCACTTAATAGATAAATGGGAAGCGAAACATGGATATACTACTAAAGCTGGATGGAAATTTGATGACCCAGCAGATATAAATTCAGGCATTAATAATTTGAGACCAGCTAACCATTACACTTTAAACATTAATTATGATAGAGATAGACTTTCTTCAGGATTATTGATTAACTATTATACTGGTGCAAATCCAACATTCTTTACAGGTAAACACTTTGTAATTGTAGATTGGAATCTTAATTATGATGTTACAAAAGACTTTACAACTTATCTAGCGGTTACTAACTTAACTAATGCTGGTTATGAAACAATTAGTGATACGTACTTTGGACGAGGTGGAGCCTCTATGCCAGGTCGACAAATTATGGTCGGTACGAAATATAAATTCTAGTTATTGTAAAAGAGCTACATAATGTAGCTCTTTTATTTAGGTGAATACATGAAGAAAGTATATATTGTTACATTTATATTAATTATTTCAGCAGGTATATATTATGGACATATTCAAGGATTAGAAGAATTTATTCCTATGCCTGAATATATAAGGAGTAAAGATAGTGATTTAAAATCAGACAGAAGGATTGTACATCAACTCACAAGTGATGGAACTGATGAAGATGTAGTATATGAAGGAGAGAGTTATCGTATTATTGCAGCTTGGCAAAATTCAGTAGAAACGTTATTAGCATTAGGCGTAGGAGATAGAATTATTGGAGCCATAGGCGTCCCAGATAGTAAATATATTTCCAAGGAATACCAAGAAGAGTACCAAAAGATTCCTTATAAAAGTATGGAGATGCCAGATATAGAAAGTGTTTTATTATGGGAACCAGATCTATTGGTGGGATGGGATACGACCTTTCAAAAAAATAACTGGAGAAGTACTTCATTTTGGAAGAAAAGAGGCGTTCATACATATATATCTAGATCCTCAGCTTTGCTATCTCCACCTACTGTAGAAGGAGAATACCAATATATCTTAGATTTAGGGGACGTAGTTAATCGTAAAGAGAAGGCCGAAGAGATTGTTCATCGTATACAGAAGTATGTGAAAGCAGCTAAAGAATATGGAGAAACGTATCCTACACAGGATACAGTGATGATTATGGAACCGGCAGGGCGACAGTTTGGTGTGTATGATGACGATACACTTGGTGGGAAAATGATAGAAGAGATTGGTGGTAATTTATTGGGCGATGTTGGGGAAACCATCAATATAGAAGAATTGATTGATTTAAATCCTTCTGTCATATTTGTAGCGTTACAAGAAGATGATTATGAACATCAAGATGAGATTATACAACGTTTATATGATAACCTAGCCTTGCAACATGTGGATGCTATTCGTAACCATAGAGTGTATGGGATTCCTTTGTTTATGGTCTATAGTGCGGGGGTCCGCATATATGATGGATTAGATATTATGATTCGTGGTTTGTATCCAAACTTTGAAAGTAAAGACTATATATAAATGCATTTTTGCGTTTATAAACTACTAGCCTATCATCTAAAAAAGGTATATACTATGCCATAGTGTACATTGTAAAGGAGGCATTAGAATGGAACAAGTTAGTCAAGAGGTAAAAAGTCGTTTTTTACGCTTGCAAATGAATTCTCTGATTGGTGTATGGATTGGATATGCAGCTTACTACTTAGTGCGCAGTAACTTTAATTTAGCGTTGCCTTATTTATCTGGTGAACTAGATTTAAGTAAAACGCAATTAGGGTTATTGTCTAGCTGTTTGTTGATTACATACGGACTTAGCAAAGGATTCATGTCTGTGTTGGCAGATAAAGCAAATCCGAAGTATTTTATGGCTATCGGTTTGACTTTATGTGTAATCTTGAATGTATTGATGGGATTTACTACACATTATTCCTTATTTATCGGACTCGTTATTTTATTAGGTTTATTCCAAGGAATGGGCGTAGGACCGTCAATTATTACAGTTGGGTATTGGTTCCCTAGATCACAACGTGGTCGTGCTAGTACAATTTGGAATATGTCCCACAACTTAGGTGGTGGCATTGTAGCACCTATCGTGGGTGTAGCAATTGGCTATTTAGGAACAGAGCATTGGCGACTCGGTACATTCGCAGTACCAGCAATATTAGCTGCAATTTGTGTGCTATTAGTCTTGTATTTTGTTCGTAAACGTCCAACAGAAGAAGGATTACCAACGGTAGAGGAAGTATTCCAAGAGGAAGCAGCAGGACAAAAATCTGCTAAAATGGCAGCAGGTAAACCAGAGAACATGAACGCATTCCAAGTGTTCTATAACTTTGTATTTAAAAATCCAAACTCTTGGTATTTGGTGTTGATCGACGTATTCGTATACATGGTCCGCTTTGGTATGATTACTTGGATTCCTTTATATTTACTGAAAGTAAAAGGATTTACAAAAACAGAGATGAGTGTAGCCTATATGTTATTTGAATGGGCTGCCATTCCATCTACTATCTTGGCAGGTTATTTGGTAGATAAATACTTCAAAGGACGCATCATGCAATTACCAATCTATTGCTTAGTGGTCATCTTTGCTTGCGTCATTGGATATATGAACTCTGATAGTATTTTGTGGGCTACTGTATTTGCTTGCATCACTGGTTGTTTGATTTACATTCCACAATCTATGATTCCTGTACAAGCAATGGAAGTTATTCCAACCTTTGCTCTAGGATCTGCCGTAGGCTTGCGTGGTTTCATGAGCTATCTTGTGGGAAGTTCCTTAGGAACAACACTCTTTGGTTTTGTGGTAGACCATTGGGGCTGGGACATGGGCTTCTACACATTATTAGTGGGCGTAGTTCTTTGTATGTTCTCTTGTTACTTATCTAACAGAGGGGTACAAAAAATCTATGCGGCTGCTGAGAAAGCCTAGACAGATGAAATAATACTGATAAAAGAATAGGCACTAGTAGAATGTGCTAGTGAAAGTTACAAAGGAAAGCCTCAGTAGGGGGCTTTCCTTTGTTGTGTATATAGTAGGTTTATAGAAACTTAAGAATTCACAATATGAAAGTATACAGATTTATGTCATAGATTCTACTGGTATAAAAAAATTCTGTAGTAGAAAATGGTATTAAAAGTTTACACTCCATGACATAAAATTGCTATTTCCGTTAAGAATTTGGAACTCATGCCATAAAACGACTATTTTTATGAAAAATATGTACTCCATGACATAAAATGAGCAAAATTGAAGAAAAATTGGTGTAGAATCCATGCAATTAAGACAGAGGTTTATAGAGTGCATAAGAAATAAAGTTATATTTAGTGTCGAAAAATCTCCCACAATATGGTATGCTAATTTATATATAATTATTATTCAATAACAATAAAGGTGGATGTATATGAATGAATTAGTAGGTTTGATTTTAGCGGCCGGTAAAGGGACACGCATGAAATCTAAACTTCCGAAAGTATTGCACAAAGTAGCTGGTAAAGCTATGGTGGAACGTGTATTAGAAGCGGCTCAATCTGTAGGGGCTAAGCGCAATGTGGTCATCGTTGGTTTTGGTGGTGACGATGTGAAAACTTACTTAGGGGACCGTGCGGAATACGTTACTCAATTAGAACAAAAAGGTACGGGCCATGCGGTGCAACAAGCTGAATCTGTGCTAGGTAACCATGATGGATTGATTTTATTATTATGCGGTGATACACCATTGGTCACACAACAAACATTGGAACAATTATTAGCGCACCACAAAGACACAGGGGCAGCAGCCACAGTGCTAACAGCCTACATGGATAATCCATATGGATATGGTCGAATCATCCGCAATGAAACTAAATCCGTAGAACGTATTGTAGAAGAAAAAGATGGTACATTGGATGAATTAAAAGTGCACGAAGTGAACACAGGCATGTACATTTTTGATTCCAAAGAATTATGGCCTTGTTTAGAACAACTTTCAGATGACAATGCGCAAGGAGAGCTATACATTACAGATGTGGTGAGCATCCTTGTACAAGCAGGCAAAACGGTGAGCGCTTACATGACCATGGACAGCGATGAATCCCTAGGGGTCAATAGTCGCTTGCAATTGGCACAAGCAGAATTGATTTTGCGGAATCGCACCAATTTAGCATTGATGGAAGCTGGCGTTACCTTGGTGGATCCACATAGTACCTACATTGCTCCAGAAGTGGTGGTGGGACCTGATACGATCATCTATCCAAATACAACATTAGAAGGCAATACGGTGGTGGGTACGAATAATATTTTGGGACCTAACACACGTTTGTCTAATGTGACAGTGGGCGATAATAACCATATTCATGATTCCTACGCCCACGATTGTGAAATTAAAAATGATACAGTGATTGGACCGTTTGTGCATTTGCGTCCAGATACAGTATTGTCAGACAAGGTGAAAATCGGCAATTTCGTAGAAGTGAAAAATAGCGTGGTTGGTACAGGCACAAAACTTCCACACTTGTCCTATATTGGCGATAGTGATGTAGGATCCAAGGTAAATATCGGTTGCGGTACCATTACTGTCAACTATGATGGTAAAAAGAAACATCGTACAACCATTGAAGATGGCGTATTTGTAGGTTGTAATTCCAACTTAGTGGCACCTGTCACAATTGGTAGTGAAAGTTATGTAGCCGCTGGCTCTACGATTACGAAGGATGTGCCAAGCCGTGGATTGGCATTTGGACGGGCTCGCCAAGTGGTAAAAGAAAACTGGGTTACAGAAGATACTTTCAAAAAATAAATTTGTGTTAAAATTTAATAAAATAGTTTACACAAAATTGAGAAAATGAAGTACAATATATAGAGAGCCTTTGTGCATCAAATTGTAAGTCAATTGTTTTAGAGGAGTAATGACATGGCATTAGAAGATGGTAAACGACTCAAAGTTTTTACAGGTAATGCAAATCCAGCATTAGCCAAAGAAATTTGTGATTATTTGGACCTTCCATTAGGAGAAGCGTTTGTAGGACGTTTTAACAATGGGGAAGTACAAGTCATGATTGATGAAAGTGTACGTGGTAAAGACGTATTTATCGTGCAACCAACTAGCTATCCTGTGAATGATAATGTAGTTGAGTTGTTCATCATGGCAGATGCATTAAAACGTGCGTCCGCTCGTCATATCACAGCCGTTGTACCATATTATGGGTATGCTCGCCAAGATAGAAAAACTCGTGGTAGAGAACCAATTACAGCAAAATTAATGGCAGATTTATTACAAACTGCTGGTGTAACTCGCCTTGTAACTGTAGACCTTCATGCAGGTCAAATTCAAGGTTTCTTTGATGTGCCAGTAGATCATTTAATGGGTGCTTCCATTATTGCAAATTATATCAATGAAAAGAAAATGGACGATGTCATCGTTGTCTCTCCAGACCTTGGTGGCGTAACACGCGCTCGTGATTTAGCGGACCGTATTGGCGCACCAATTGCGATCATCGAGAAAAAACGACCACAACCAGGCGTAGCAAAAGTGATGAACTTGATCGGTGATGTAAAAGGTAAAAACTGTATCATTATTGATGATATCGTAGATACAGCGGGATCTCTTGTAGAAGGGGCGAAAGCATTGCAAGAATTTGGTGCAAAATCTGTAACCGCTTGTGTCACGCATGCAGTATTGACAGATCCAGCTTGTGAACGCATTGCAAACTCCAACATTAAAGAGTTGATTGTCACAAATACAATCGATATTCCTGAAGAACGTCGCTTACCAAATATTACAGTATTGTCCGTGGCTCCATTATTAGGAGAAGCGATTTTACGTATTTTTCAAGAAGAGTCTGTAAGCTCTTTGTTCGATAAATAAGATGAAATTAATCGTTGGACTTGGAAATCCAGGTAGGGACTATGAGGGAACTCGTCATAATATCGGCTTTATGGTGGTAGATGCCATAGCCGAGGGGGTAAGCCATACACCTTGGAGAGAAGATTATAAAGCAGAAATTTGCTCCTGTACCATAGAGGGTGAAAAAGTGTTATTGGTGAAACCACAAACATTTATGAACCTTAGTGGTGAATCGGTGGGACCACTGATGCGATATTATAAGCTCACACCTGAAGATGTGTATGTCATATATGATGACATGGATTTGCCTGTAGGTAAATTACGGATTCGACCAAATGGCAGTGCAGGTGGTCATAATGGCATTAAGTCTATGATTAGTCATTTACGAACAGATGGATTTCCACATTTTCGCTTTGGCATTGGTAGGCCTTTGCCAGAATGGACCGTGGTAGACCATGTATTATCTCGGTTCCCTGAAGACCAACAAGACACAGTACAAAAGGGGATTAAGGCTATGGTAAAAGCAGTCCTTGGCTGTGTAGAAGTAGGTATTGATAAAGGAATGAACTTATATAATCCTAAAAAGGGGCGTCCTCGTTAAGGACAGAAAAACCAAAATAGAGCACCTGTTCTATTTTGGTTTTTATTATGCATATATCGTGTATATCAGGGTAGTTTTGATCAACTATTGTATTACTTTTGATTTGTTGGCATAATTCAATCAAATAAATTCACTATATATGTCTTTTCATCTTGAAATTATGAAAATAAAAGTATATACTAAGTTTAGAGCAGTATAATTAGTATTTAATGTGAATCGTCTTTATTTTTACTTATTGTGAGGGAGGCATTATCATGAAAGGTAATAATTGGGGCGGCAAGCGGGCTGGTGCAGGTCGCAAAAAATCCTTATTTGAACGTAAAGGACGTACTTTCCGTTTGACTGATGCTGAGTTTCTTGAAGTCAAACCATTAGTGGATGCAGTACGACGTCGTACTGAGGAAGCTATGTTAGCTACATTAGCAACTAAAAATAAAAAATAGTTGTACGTTCTTAATACTACTGAGTTTAATTAGCTAAGCGCTTTTGATTACAAGTTAGTATGGAAAATCGACTCCTTTTGGGGTCGATTTTTTTAATTCTATAGAAATGCTTGACAATATCGAAAAAAATCGTTATAATACTACATAACATAGCAAAGTAGACTAATGCTAGGATAAGATGGGTATACGAATGGATGCTTACAGTGTACACACTTATGAGGGTTTATGAGCTATGGTGGTTCAACCCGACCACAGAAGGATCCAATTTTGGAAATGAATTCAAATAATTACTACACAAATGGAGGTTAGCAATGAGCTTAATTAAAAGTTTATCCAACCGCTTGTCTGTGCTAGGATATAGTGGTTACGAAATTACACAAATTATCAATAGTGCAACGGGCGGTCAAGACATCAACGCATTGACTGGTCAAGATTTACACCATGTGGCAAACACAATGGAACACTATGTAAAAGCAGGTGCCCAATACGTTGCGGAATATAGTAAATAAGTAAAAACTGCTACAGTTTGTAAGGAATTACAAATTGTAGCAGTTTTTTTATAGTATCTTGTATGTAAAATATATTGATATCAATATGTGTGTATACTTATGTCATATCATAGAGAAATAGAAATCTATGCTAAAGGTGATGGAATTAGTTGAATGGATGTACAGAGTAGGGTAGAATACTAGATAGAGTATTTAGAACTATGAGCTTAATAATATTGTGAAAGAATCAATAGTAAATATATGAAACAAAATATAAATCAACACAGACTTCCTTTTGTGGAGTCTTTAGAACGATATAAAGAACAACATATGGTGCCCTTTCATACGCCGGGTCATAAAATTGGTGTGGGAGCGCCTACATTGCTCACAGAGTGGATGGGTCCAGCGCTGCCTTATGATTTAGGGTTAATGTATGCCATTGATGATTATCATGAGCCAGAACGTGAATTACTGGAAGCACAACAATTGGCGGCACAGGCCTTTGGTGCCGATCACACATGGTTTTCTATTAATGGTACATCAGGTGCAATTCAAATGATGATTATGAGTGCTGTGAAAGAAGGTGACTCTATCATTATTCCTAGAGAAGCCCATTGTTCTGTTCATAATAGCCTGGTGTTAAGTGGAGCTACACCAATTTATATGAGAGGACGCTTTCATCAACGTTGGGGCATTCCTACAGGGGTGACTGCGGAGGAGGCTATTACTACGATGGATGCTCATCCAGAGGCAAAGGCCATCTTATTGGTTCATCCTAATTATTATGGAATCGGTGTGGATGTAAAACGGATTGTAGAAGCAGCACACAAACGACATATGATTGTGTTAGTGGATGAAGCACATGGACCACATCTTATGCCATCATTAGGTATGCCAATGCCTGCTTTAGAAAGTGGAGCAGATTTAGTTGCCCAAAGCACACATAAATTATTAGGTTCGTTGACACAGACCTCGATGCTCCACGGACAAGGGACTCATATTGATGTAAACCGGATTCAACGATTGCAACAAATTTTGATGAGCACTAGTCCGAATTATATTTTCTTAGCATCTTTGGATATGGCGCGCCATCAATGGGCTACAGAGGGTCAGTCCCTTATGAAGCAAACATTGGAATTAGCTCGTACATTGCGAAGAGCTCTGAATGAGATTCCTGGCATTGTTTGTCCTGGTTATGAGGATATAGAAGGGGCTTTCAGTTTCGATGAAACAAAGATTATTATCGATGCGAAGGGACTTGGACTCACTGCACAAGAGTTAGAACGAGAGTTACGACAACGCCGTATTGAAGTAGAATTGATGAAAGCTTACCATGTATTGCTGTTAATTACCATAGGCGATACAGAAGCATCTATACAACAGGTCATAGAGGCGGTGCAGGGTATCTCAGCCATGTATAGATATAAGCCAGAAGGTAGCACAAAGAGTGGTAGAGCGTATGCACAACGAGACAACTCATGTTTACTTGACCAAAGTAATCATACGTCTTTCAATACAGTGAATAGTGCAAAGAATCGTATTATAGATAGTGTAGATGATACATATACTACGAATGATAGTGATGTAGATGCAAGTATAATAGAAATATTACCGACACCAGTAGTGGTGCTTTCACCTCGGCAAGCATTTTATGCAGAGCTGGAAGAAATCCCTTTGGAAGAAGCTCTAGGACGAATTAGTGGAGAAACGATTACCTATTACCCACCAGGAATCCCTTGTTTAGGTGTAGGTGAGATCATAACGAAAGAAGTATTGGCATATGTTGGGCAGAAACAACGTGATGGGTATGTGCCGAATGGTGCTAGGGACCGCCAGCTGAAGACAATCCTCGTATGTAAAGATATATAGATATATTATGCATAGAAATAAAATGTATTTAGTAAGAAGATACACACGATATATATAAGGGATTGAAAGAGTATACGAGAAGAATTACGATGTCATAAGGAGATATATATGGGACAATTAATTATTATTGAAGGTGGCGACGGCAGTGGTAAGGCCACGCAGACCGCAAAATTGTTGGAACGATTACAAGCAGAAGGATATCCTGTGCGATCTGTAAGTTTTCCTAATTACGACAGTCCAGCGGCGGAGCCTATCAAAATGTATTTACGTGGGGACTTCGGAAAAGAGGCAAACTCCGTGAATGCCTATGTGGCTAGCACTCTCTATGCGATAGACCGATTTGCATCGTATCGCCAAGATTGGCAGCACTTCTATGAAAAAGGCGGCATTATCATTGCCGACCGGTATACCACATCTAATATGGTGCATCAAATGATAAAGTATACGGATACGAAAGAACGTCAAACATTTCTACAGTGGCTTGACCAGTTGGAATACGATTTATATGGGTTACCAAGACCTGATGCAGTGATTCTATTAGACATGCCTCTATCTTTGTCCAAGGCTTTGTTAGCCGAGCGTACAGGCAAGACTGGTGGTAATACGGGAGACATTCATGAACAAGATACCACTCACTTAACGGCAGTTCATGAGGCTTATGATATGTTGGTGAGCACTTATGATTGGCATCGAGTACATTGTGAGAATGAAAGTAATCAATTGCGCACCATTGAAGACATTCATGAGGAAGTCTATAGCATTGCAAAACAGTATATTCAGGGTAATCAGTAAGGAACTATTTTCCTAGCCTAGTAAGAAGAGATACAAAGGCATAGCTTGGAATAAGATATATAGATATATGTAACACGACAGGATGACGTAACATTGCGCAGACTCTGTCGTGTTTCTTTCTTTTAGCCGTGTAATTATTGTCATAACATGCTATAATAAAGGGTAGTCTTATGAGGTAAAGGAGGGTGTATGTCATTTTTTGAAACTGTACTTGGTCAACACCAAGTGAAAGAACAAATTACTACATTAATCCATGATTCTGCTTTACCCCATAGCTTACTGCTCTACGGAGAAACAGGTTTAGAATCTACCTCTATGGCTATAGCCATTGGATCCTTAATAGTGGGACGTCAGATTTTTTCTCCTGATGAGGGACGGACCTTTTTATCCGCAATAGAGCAACAACGCATTGAGTCTGGTGAAAGTGAGAGCGCAGTCAAAGAGAAAGGTTTGCCAATCTATATTGATCAAGGTCAAGCTTTTTGGATTCGCCCTATGAAAACACAGCTCAGTGTGGAACAATGGTATACCTTATTAGAGAAGTATATCAATGTATCTAGTGATACACCACGGGTGGTTATCGTAGAAGGCATTCAGACGGCCAATACTGTCTTAGCGAATGCGATGCTGAAAACGATTGAAGAACCACCGAGAAATATGTATTTTATCATTGTCACTACCAATATCGATAACGTACTACCCACCATCGTGTCACGATGCATGCTCATTGGTATGCAACCGGTGCCAGAAGAAGAGTTGGTGAAAGCCTTAACAAAAGAAGGCTATACAGGGGACATTCGACGTGCTGTGCGAAGTGCTCGTGGAAATCCCACATTAGCTCGTCAGTGGGCGCAGGCTGGTGGTATTGAAAGTTTAGAAAAGGCGATGGAAATGCTAGAATGTGTGGTTGAAAGAAGTCATTTCTTTACCACCTTAACCTTATCCTTTGAGGGACTTTCAAAAGAAGTGGTACTCGATATATTGGGTTGGTTACGAGTGCTAGCAAGGGACATGTTAGCCTTGCGATATGGTACAGAGAGTGAGAAGATGATACTTAGTGAGTATCGATTCCGCATGCAAATGATTTTACAACGATGGTCGTCTAAATCTTTGCAACGAATTGTGCCCATTACATTAGAAGCAGAACAGGCACTGCGCCTTAATGTGCGCTTAGGCCTTGTTATAGATGGAGTTATATTGGCCTTAAGGGAGGCTGTGAAGGAGGATATATAGTGGTTACTATAGTAGGAGTACGCTTTAAAAAAGCAGGCAAAATCTACTACTTTAGCCCTGGGTTTGTAACCCTTACGACAGGAGATGGTGTCATAGTAGAAACCTCTCGTGGTTTGGAATTTGGGGAAGTCGTAATTGGACCACGGAAAGTATCGAAAGATAGCGTGGTACAACCGCTGAAAGAAGTGACGCGTAAAGCAACACCAAAAGATTATAAACAAGTAGAGAAAAATAGAGAGCGAGAAGAAAAAGCCTTTGAAATCGGATTAGAAAAAATTGCCTATCGTGGATTGCCGATGAAATTAATCAATGTGGAATATACATTTGATATGAATAAAATTGTCTTTTTCTTTACTGCAGAAGGTCGTATTGATTTTCGTGAACTTGTAAAAGATTTGGCCAATGTATTCCGTACGCGCATTGAATTGCGCCAAGTAGGGGTCCGTGACGAGGCGAAGGTATTAAATGGAATTGGTGCCTGTGGTCGTCCATTATGTTGTGCTACGTTTTTAGGTGATTTTGCATCTGTATCGATTCGGATGGCGAAAGATCAAAACTTGAGTTTAAATCCAACAAAAATTTCTGGTATTTGTGGTCGCTTGATGTGCTGTTTGAACTATGAAAATGACTCCTATCAAAAAGGGGGAGACTTGTATTCACAAAAAGCAAAACAGCCAGTTCCTGTAGCAGAGCCGCCTGGTATCGGTAAAGAAGTCGTTACCGATGAAGGATTAGGAAAAGTCTTAAAAATCAATACCATGAAAAAGACGGTAAAAGTACAATTAGAAGCGGGACGAACTATCGACTTACATTGGTCGGAAGTGGCATTGCCGGATGAAGAGTAATATTACAGTAACAGAATTGCTACTGAGTGAGTTTCAGCTATTCCAAGATGAAGGAGAATTTAAGTTTTCCATTGATGCTATCTTACTCGCTCATTTTGGAGAGGCGAAATCCAATAAGCAGTATTTAGAATTAGGTACCGGCACAGGGGTAATTCCTCATGTGTTGTACCATCGTGGAGCCCGTCATGTAGTAGGGGTTGATTGTAATCCTCGTGTCATTGAGCTAGCTCAGAAAAGTGTCATCCATAATGATATTGCAGAAGCAGTATCCATGGTGGAGCTAGATTACATGAGTAATGCTGGAGCCACCTATTACGGACAATTTGATGGTATCTACATGAATCCCCCCTATTTTGAACCGAATAGTGGACTTTTATCGCAAGAAGAAAGTGTAGCATTAGCCTTGCATGAACAACAACATTCTATGAAAGATAGATTGCTACAAGTTCAACGGTATTTAAAATTTGGCGGTACTTTGTGGATGATTTATACCACACCACGCTTAGAATCCTTGTTACATGCTATTGAACAGACTCAATTTAGAGTCAAACGAATGCGATTTGTTCATGGTAATCAAGATAAAGTGAGCAAATTGGTATTACTAGAATTAAAATATGGTGGAAAATTAGGCATGATTGTGGAACCACCTTTATATATATACGAAGTGGATGGTTCCTATTCAGAAGAGGTACAAGCATATTATGAGTAGTCATAAAGGGATATTATTTTTAATTCCCACACCCATTGGGAACTTAGAAGATATGACCTATCGGGCTGTGCGTACATTACAAGAAGTAGATGTAGTAGCAGCGGAAGATACGCGTCATACGGGAGTATTATTACAACATTTTAATATTGCTAAGCCTATGATATCCTATCATGAACATAATAAAGTGGAGAAGGGGGCTGACCTCATCCAGCGTTTACTAGATGGTCAATCCATTGGTTTGGTCAGCGATGCGGGTATGCCAGCTATTTCTGATCCCGGTGAAGACTTGGTGAAAGAAGCTCTCGAAGTAGGAATCCCTATTGTTCCATTGCCAGGGGCGAATGCAGGTTTAACAGCACTCATTGCATCAGGGCAAAATACGAAGGAGTTTCACTTCATCGGATTTTTACCGAAGCGAAAGCAGCATGTAAAAGAGGTGCTATCACGGATTGCTACCTATGAAGGAACCCTTATTTTCTATGAAGCACCCCATCGTATAGAAGAAACGATCCAAAGCTTATATGAAGGCTTAGGAAATCGTCCTATTACAGTAGGTCGTGAACTGACGAAAAAGTTCGAAACTTTCACACGAACCACTTTGCTAGAGTTACAAAATGATTTTAGTCAAATCGTAGAAAAAGGGGAATTTGTCCTCTTAGTAGGTGGTAGTGAGACGGTAACAGATGAAGCAGTGCTAGAAGAAGTGGTGCTTTCACCATTAGAGGCAGCCTTAGCTTTAATCGAAACGGGAGTACCTAAAAAAGAGGCAGCTCGTCAAATTGCAAAAGAACGTGGCCTTTCACGACGCGATATATATAATGAAATTGAATTGTATAGTAAGGAGAGAACAGATGACTAAGAAACCGTATTATATTACGACACCAATTTATTATCCAAGTGCGAAATTACATATTGGGCATACATACTGTACGTCCATTGCTGATACAATTGCTCGTTTTAAACGTAGAGCGGGCTATGATGTGCGATTTTTGACAGGCTCTGATGAACATGGACAAAAAATCCAACGTATGGCGGAATCGATGGGTATTACTCCATTAGAATATACGACGCAAATCGTAGATGGATTTAAACATTTGTGGGAAAAATTGAACATTTCTCATGATGATTTTATTAGAACTACGGATGAACGACATATCAAATATTGCCAACATTTATTCCAAAAGGCCTTCGAAAATGGAGATATTTACAAATCTTCTTACGAAGGTTTGTATTGCGTACCATGTGAAACATTCTGGCCAGAATCTAAATTAGGTCCAGAAAAAACATGTCCTGATTGCGGGCGTCCATTAGAAGTAGTACAAGAAGAAAGCTATTTCTTCCGCATGAATAAATACGCTGATCAATGGTTTAAATTCATCGAAGAAAATCCTGATTTTATTCAACCAGAATCTCGTCGTAATGAGATGATTCAATTCGTCAAACAAGGATTGGAAGATTTGGCAGTGTCTCGTACTAGCTTTAACTGGGGCATTCCAGTACCATTTGATGAAAAACATGTTATGTATGTGTGGTTTGATGCGTTGATTAACTATATTTCTGCTTTAAATCCATTAGACGAAAACAGTGATTTATTTGAAACCTACTGGCCTGCCGATTTACATTTAGTAGGAAAAGAAATTGTCCGTTTCCATACGATTATTTGGCCGATTATGCTCATGAGCCTTGGCTTGCCATTGCCGAAAAAAGTATATGGCCACGGTTGGCTTGTGGTAGATGGCACAAAAATGAGTAAATCTTTGGGCAATGTGATCGACCCAATTCCATTGATTGATACCTATGGTTCTGATGCATTGCGCTATTTCTTGGTGAATGAAGTACATTCAGGAAATGATGGTAATTTCAGCTTGCCTAATTTCATTACAAAAATCAATGCTGACTTGTCTAATGATCTTGGTAACTTGTTGAATCGTACCGTAGCGATGATTGAAAAATATCATGGTGGTATTATCACAAAACATGAGCCGACAGAAGAGGTTGATAAGGATTTAATTGCCTTAGCAGAGCAAACGGTAAAAGACTACGAACAATTGATGGAAGATATGCAGTACAACAAAGCTTTCAAAGCTGTATGGGCTTTCATCGGTCGTACGAATAAATATATTGATGAAACGATGCCTTGGGTACTGGCAAAAGGCGCTAATGAAGGCGACAAAGAGCGCTTAGAAGCTGTTATGTATCATTTGGCAGAATCCTTGCGTATCATCGCTGTATTAGTGGACCCGGTGATTCCAACAGGAGCTCCTAAAATTTGGGAACAACTTGGCTTACAAGGGTTTGCACAAGCTATGCTAGATGATGTACGCACATTTGGAGCACTTCCTACAGGTACAAAAGTGGTGAAAGGTGATCCAATCTACCCACGTTTTGAAATTCCTGAAATGGTGGATGTAGTGCCAGAAACTACTGAAGAAGTAGTTGAGGAATCTGTTGATACTAGCAATATTCCTCCTATCAAAGAGGCTATCGAATACGATGATTTTGCAAAATTAGATTTACGGGTAGCGAAAGTATTGACTTGTGAAGCGGTGAAAAAATCTAAAAAATTATTGCTATTTACATTAGATTTAGGAATTGAAACACGTACTGTGGTAAGCGGTATCTCTCAATTTTACAAACCAGAAGATTTAATTGGTAAAAAAGTTATTTATTTGGCGAACTTAGCGCCGAAAAAAATCATGGGTCATATGTCAGAAGGTATGATTTTGTCGGCATCTAATGAAGAGGATCAATTAGAAGTAACGAACATTGAATCCTTAACTCCAGGAAGTGTGGTGAGATAATGCGATTGTTCGATACACATGCGCATATCAATGATGAACGATTTGATAATGATCGGGAACAAATGATACAAGATTGCTTTGACCAAGGTGTAGAGTACATTATGTGTCCAGCAGTAGACCGCAAAACTGCTGAGTCGGCCATTGCCTTGGCGGAACAGTATGACCGTGTCTATGCTGCTGTAGGGGTGCATCCACATGAATCTAAAGATGCCACAGAAGAAGACTACGAATGGTTCAAACAAATGGCATCCCATCCTAAAGTCAAAGCCATTGGTGAAATCGGTTTAGATTATTACTATGATTTTTCTGATCGAGATGTGCAGGCAGAGTCTTTCAAACGTCAACTAGCCATTGCAAGAGAAGTGGATTTACCAATCATTATCCACGATCGTGATGCACACGGAGCCATTCGAGATATGTTAGTGGAATATGGAAAAGGCAATTATGGGGTCTTTCATTGTTTCTCTACAAGCTTAGATATGGCAAAAGAATTTATTAAAATGGGCTATTACATTTCCTTTGCTGGACCTGTAGTGTTCCCAAAATCTACGAATCTAAAAGAAGTAGCAAAACACATTCCTTTGGATCGTTTGCTCATCGAAACAGATTCGCCCTATTTAACGCCACCTCCATTTAGAGGTCGTCGTAATGACCCATCTAAAACACAATTTGTGGCACAGGAAATTGCCCAATTGCGCGGCATGGATGTAGAAGAACTAGCTGCCATTGCTTTAGAGAATGGCAAGCGTTGTTTTGGTATTGAGTAATATAGAAATAGAAAGGCACTTTCACAGTAGCATATACGGAAAGTGCCTTTCTGTGCACACAGGAGACCTATGAAACGAGTAGCATTAATAGATTTAGGATCAAACTCAGTACGGTTTGTTATTTCAGAGATTACCGAATCCGGCAGTTATCGTTTGATATATCAACAGAAGGAGTCGATTCGCCTTAGCGAGGGGATGTGGACCCACCAAATGTTGACGAAATCCGCTATGGAACGAGCCATTAAAACATTAAAGGCCTTATCTCATATGGCGAAGGCTATGGGAGTTACAGAGATTCAAGGCATTGCTACAGCAGCCGTGCGATTGGCTAGCAATGGTAATAGCTTTATTCGCCGTGTCTATGCTGAGACGGGGATTCCTTTACGTCCTATTAGTGGTGAGGAAGAGGCGTACTTAGGCTTTTTAGGGGTTGTGAATACCATAGGTCTCGATGATTTTATCGTCTTTGACCTTGGTGGGGCGAGCATTGAGATTAGCTTAATTGAAAATCGACAATTAAAAAAATCTGTTAGCCTTCCTATGGGGGCGCTTGTCATGACAGGGCAATTCCAGTCGAACCACGAGTTTACGAAAGCAGAGTATACTAGTATGATTTCTCACATTCAGGATGTCTTACATCGTGAAACATGGCTTAGAAATGTGAAACTACCACTTATAGGAATTGGTGGGACCGCACGGAATATTGCCAAGATGGACCAACGGGAGAAAAACTATCCCATCCCTAAATTACACAATTATAAGGTGAAAAAAGCGACCATGGAGGCTTTGTTTCAACGGGTGAAAGAAACGCCATGGGAAGAACGGAAAAAGATTTCTGGATTGTCTTCTGAGCGAGCTGACATTATCGTGGCAGGTATGGCTATCATTATGGAATTGATGGAGTATACAAAGGCATCGTCCATGATTGTCAGTGGTTGTGGCTTGCGAGAAGGATTGTTCTTTCAATACTATGGGTCCCACTATTCGGGAGAGATGTATGGCCTACCATGCCTTCAAAAAAATGGTGTTGTAGATGATATTGTGACCCACTCCACTTTGAATGTACTGCGTTCTTTCACTCCGCACGATGTGGACCATTCCCTATACATTGCCAAGTTGTCGAAACTGATTTATAAACAATGGAAAGAATTAATGCCAGAAGGGGAACGTCTGAAACTGCTATTGAAAGTAGCCTCATTATTGCATGATTTAGGAAAACAAATCAATTATTATAGTCATGCAAGGCATAGTGCGTATATGATTATTAATAGTAATCTATATGGATTATCCCATAGAGAACAGTTGTTAAGCGCGTTTATTGCATCCTATTCCCATGGAGCAAACAGCAAATTTATCAAGCAGTCTCCCTATCTGTCCCTACTAAAAGAAGGAGATCGGGAATTGATACAAAAATTGTCGTTTCCTTTAGCTTTAGCAGAAGCCTTGGAAGAAACCCATGAACGGACGGTCCGTTCTATCCAAAGTTATATTACAGATAAACAAATCGATATGCGTGTAGAAGTGCAAGAATTGAGTCACATTCCTATGATGGAGATGGCCATCGAAAAATTAAAGAAACAGTGTAAAAAAGAATTTAAACGTGAACTAGTGATACATTGGAATGTCCGTTAGGAGTGATACTATGAAAGACTTTGATAATCCTAAGTATTATTTTAATCGTGAATTATCATGGCTGAAATTTAATCAGCGAGTCCTACAAGAGTCTATCGACAGAAGCAATCCACTTATGGAAAAACTACGATTTTTAACCATAGGGAGCTCTAATTTAGATGAATTTTTTATGATTCGCGTATCTGGATTGCGCCATCAAGAGCAGAGTGGAATCATTAAATACGATGCTGCCCATATGGATGCCAAAGCACAATTAAAGGCTATCAGTGAGGCTACAAGGAAATTAGTGTCTTTGCAATATATGTACTTTCATGATATTTTAAAACGATTACAAAAAGAAGGATTACATTTCGTCAAAGTAAAAGATTTAAAAGAAAGTGAACTGCGTTGGTTATACCAATATTTTCGCACTCATATATTTCCCGTCGTTACGCCACTAGCAGTGGATGCGAGCCATCCCTTCCCATTTTTGGTGAATAAAACATTAAACTCGGTGGTGAAAATACATCCCATCCATGATAAAGAACAAGAAAAAATGGCTATATTACCGATTCCTTCTGTATTGAATCGGATTATTGAAGTCCCGAATGATGTACATCGTCATTTTGTTATGCTAGAAGATGTCATCAACTATTATTGTGAAGATTTCTTCGTAGGTCATCACATCGATTCCTTTACTACCTTCCGTGTCACACGGGATGCCGATTTAGACATTGAAGAAGAAGCAACGGATTTACTTCGAGAGATTGAAAAATCTCTTCGTCGCCGTCGACGTGGTGAAGTAGTGCGTGTGGAAGTATGTGAACAGTATGACCCACAGTTATTGGAATTTGTTTTGCAAGGCTTACAGGCGAAAAAAGAGGCAGTTTATATAGCTGAAGGGATTTTAGATGTCGCCTCCTTTGGAGAGTTCTGTAATTTACCTGGCTACGACCATTTGCGATATCCTACTTTTACACGGAGAGAACTTCCTTGTGTAATGGAGCGTGGGACTTCAGCTATTTTTGATTATATACGCGAAAAAGATAGGCTCTTACATCATCCATTTGATTCTTTTTCCATGGTGGAGGAATTTATAGCTAGAGCAGCCGTAGACCCTGATGTGCTAGCTATCAAGCAAACTTTGTATCGTGTTAGCGGAGATTCTCCTATCGTAGCAGCACTGGTGAAAGCGGCAGAATTGGGCAAACAAGTTACGGTACTCATGGAAGTGAAAGCCCGTTTTGATGAAGAAAATAACATTATTATGGCTCGGAGATTAGAAAAAGCTGGTTGTCATGTTATCTATGGATTGAGAGGGCTTAAGACGCATTCCAAAATCACTATGGTGGTGCGTAAAGAAGGGGAATTGCTACGCAGATATATGCACTTTGCTACAGGCAATTACAATGGTAAGACTGCAAAATATTATACGGACTGCGGGTTACTGACCTGTCGTGAATCTTATGCAGATGATAGCTCTCTATTTTTTAATACCATTTCTGGATATACAGAATCACAGCAGTGGCAACATCTTATTGTGGCTCCATTGACGTTGCGCTCGTCTTTGATGGAGTTAATTGATGGAGAAATCCGAGCTGTAGAGCATGGAAAAGAAGGACATATTATTGCAAAGATGAATTCTTTGTTAGATAAAGAAATCATTGCCAAGCTATATGAAGCCTCTTGTAAGGGAGTCAAGATTGATCTCATTGTTCGTGGTATTTGTACCCTTAGACCAGGTATTGAAGGGGTCAGTGAGAATATTACAGTGCGATCCATAGTAGGACGTTTCTTAGAACATCATCGTATTTTATACTTTAAAAATCACAGTGAAAGTCCCTATTATATTTCTAGTGCCGATTGGATGCCGCGAAATTTAAATGATCGAGTGGAGTTAATGGTACCAGTAGAAGATAAGGATTTACAACAAGAATTACAAGATATCTTAGAGGTATATTTGACAGATAATCAAAAAGCTCATGTCATGCGTGCTGATGGATCATATCGTAAAGTGATAGCGAAAGAGCATAAGGTGTGTGCCCAACTTTCATTTATGAATCCTAATGAGATAGATACTACTGAAAGTATATCTGAGTTAGGTTCATGGGAGCCTATTTTAGAATTTACGGCTACTGATGATGTTAAGTAATGGTATGGCTTATATGGTCAAAATCTAGAGGATAATACATATAGGTGATAAAAAGTTTTGCACATATTACAATGTAAAAATA
>ERZ773250.346-NODE-346-length-28617-cov-4.969085_pt1 | contig 28617 bp, 31 predicted proteins | sample MGYA00511258_ERZ773250 | MGnify/ENA primary metagenome ERZ773250 (study PRJEB29015, sample SAMEA2738164) | human oral metagenome | biome: human oral; feature: human-associated habitat; material: saliva | place: China | collected 2187 ... | reverse complement strand
GTAGGAGCACCTAAAGATGAGAAGAATTTTTCTGTATTTATAATAGCTTGTTCAACAATTTCATCGTCTTCTCCATGAAGTCCCCAGACACGTTTCCCATATTGAACTAACTTATCCCATTTTTGATTTTTTCTAACTTTTTGATAATATTCTTTAGGATAATGGTCTGAAATTCTTAATAAAAATGTATCTCCTTTAGTTGCTGATAACATAGGTCTTAAATTTATTTCATGTCCTTCTTTTGAAAAATAATTAGCAATTTCTTCAGCTTTTGATTTTTCAACTATAAAATAACTTGAACTACTTACATTGCTAAATGATTTACCTTTTATTGAAGATTTAAATCTATGATAAAACTTTGCTGCTTGTTTCCGTTGTTCCAAAAGAATTTTTATTTCATCCTCAAAGTTTTTTAATTCTTGTTTTTTAAATTCTATATTATTTTTAACATAAAATTCCTTATAAACTTCTTCTTTACTAGGTGTATTTGTCCTGTTTGCTTGAGATTTCTTAACAATAGAGGAATAATATTTTGGAAATTCCCTTGTTTCTAAATGCCTTATTTTACTTCTTTTACTATTGACTTTTTGTTCAATATGTTGATTTACTAAAATACTATCATTAGAAACAACACTTTTTAATTTTGTTTCTGTATTATATGAAACTGCATTTTCAAACTCTCTGTCTATATAATTTTGAGCATCCTCTTGATTGGCAAAATGATTAAGTCCTCCACCTAAAGGACAATTCTTTGCTGCCTTACATTCCCTTGGAACACCATCCTTTGATATATGCCATTCACCTTTCATCTCCTATCTCCTAAAATAAATCAGATACATCAAATCCTTCATCATCAGATTTTACTGTGCTATTACTATAATTGTTATTACTGTAATTTAAATTATTATGCTTACTATTATCAATATTTGAAGCAGCTTGTATTATTATACAGGCTGCTTTTTTGGGTAAAGCAATAGTTGGCTTATTCTATAAAAATTTTGATAATGTAGCAAGGGATAGTGTTATTTTTTTAATAGGATATACATTAAGAGTTGTGTTTTTACATTTACAACAATATTTTACAGAAAGAGATGCGTTAGAATTTGAAAAAGATTTACGTAAAAGACTGTTAACGAGTTATTTTAACTTAGGACCAGATTTTACAACTCGTGAAGGCTCTGGAAAATTAGTGACCCTGTCAATTGATGGAATTGGAAAAGTTAAACAATATTTTGAACTTAATGTTTCAAAGAAAATCCGTGGTGGAGTAATTCCAACGTTAGTAGTAATTTTTATTTTTTATACTGACTATGTATCAGCATTAGTTATAATTTCTGTTATTCCAGTAATAGTTGCCTTTATGATTTTATTAGGAATAAATGCTCGAGATATGGCAAATAGACAATATAAAAAATACCGTGCATTATCAAATAACTTTATTGATACAGTGCGTGGTATAGAAACGCTTAAGTTTTTAGGAATAAGTAAAAATTACTTGCCAATTATGGAAAAGAAAAATTCTGAATACCGAAAAAGTACTATGAAGACTTTAACTTTTGCCTTTCTAAACAGTTTTGCGTTAGATTTTTTAACTACAATAGCAATAGCTCTTTTAGCTGTAAGATTGGGGATATTGTTACTTGATGGAGAAACAAGTCTATTACCATCATTAACTGTTCTATTAATTTCACCAGAGTTTTTCTTGCCGATGAAACAAGCTGCGACAGATTATCATGCGACTTTGGATGGGCAGATAGCTTACGAAGATATAGAGCATATGATTAAAAAAAATAATAATATAACTAAAGAGGAAAAGGTTATAACTAATGTAGATAGTATTTTCCTTAAAGAAATTTCACTTATAAAAGATGATAAAGAAATTTTAAAAGATATCAATCTAGATATACAAAAAGGAAGTAAAATAGCCTTAGTTGGCCCAAGTGGAAGTGGAAAAACTTCGTTAATTTCAATATTATCAGGCTTTAATAAGCAGAGTTCAGGAGAAATATTTATTAACAATGAAGTTGTTTCATTAAATTCAAATTCATGGACTTCTAAAATTTCATATATTTCACAGTTTCCTTATATATTCCCGGATACTATAAAGAATAATATCTTATTTTATGAGAAGGATATAGTTAGTGAAGAAAAATTGAAGGAAGTATGTAGACTTGTTGGATTAGATACATTCATAGAGGATTTACCAAATGGATATGATACCCTTATTGGCGAGGCAGGTAACGAACTTAGTGGAGGACAGGCACAACGAATTGCAATAGCACGCGCTTTGATAAGTAATAGAGAAATTATTATATTAGATGAGCCTACAAGTCACTTGGATATTGAAACGGAATTTGAAATTAAAGAAAAGTTATTACAGTTATTTGAAAATCGTACAGTAATTATTGCTACACATAGACTACATTGGCTGAATAATATGGATTATATCGTTAATTTAGAAAAAGGTATGATAGTAGATTTTGAAAGAATAGTAGATTTTAAACAAAGTTTACGATATGCTAGTTTAAAGAATAATTTAGTAGGGGGTGGCTACGATGAGAAATAATTCTATTATTAGAACAGAAATCAAAAAAAATAAAAGTATGATGGCCCTCGTAGTTATTCTAGGTATACTGTCAACAGTTAGTGGGGCGGCACTTATGTATGTGTCAGGTTTTTTAATAAGTAAGTCATCATTGAGAATAGGGAATATTCTTATGCTACAAGTCCCAACCGTATTAACAAGAACATTTTCTTTATCACAATCTACATTTGCTTATCTACAACGTTTAACAAGTCATAATTTGGTTTTAGGGATTATAGAGAAAATGCGTAGTCGAGTTTATAAAATTTTAGAACCGCATGCATTGAAATTGAAAAAAGAATATAAGTCTGGAGACTTACTTGGATTAATAGCTGAAGATATTGAACATTTACAAAATATTTATTTGAAAACAATTTTTCCTAGTATAGTGTCATTAGTTCTTTATGTTATATTTGTAACATTAATGTTTGGATATGATATGAGTTATGCCATTCTAGCAACTCTGTTCGGATTATTTATAATTTTTATAGTACCTTTTGTATCACTTACATTTACACGTCGAAATTTTCAAGTAATGAAAGAGGCAAAGTATGATCTTTATAAAAATTTCACAAGTGCAATTTTCGGAATTAGCGATTGGATTTCATCAAATAGAGTGAATGACTTTATGAATGAATATCAAGAAAAAGAAACTAGACTATTAAAAAAAGAAACAAAGATTAAAATTTTTGTGCATTTTAGAGAAAACCTAGTAAACTTTATAGCAGGATTGACAGTTTTTTATATGATTTATAGTTGTTGGAATATGACCCTAAATGATTCTATAGAAAATGTATATATTGCATCGTTTTGTATGATGGCATTATCGGTTATGAGTGTTTCTGTTATGACAAGTGAATCTGTAGCCCATATCCCAGGATATGAAGTTTCGATTAGGCGTGTTAAAGACTTCTATGCTAATGAACAAGATGATGTAGATATTGATAAAGCGCTACAAAATAAAGAAGGAAATGTTATTGATATAGAAAATGTTACATTTGCTTATGAAAATGGGAAGAATGTTCTTGACAATATTTCGTTATCAATAAAAAAAGGAGAAAAAGTTGCAATATTAGGTCGTAGTGGTGTAGGGAAATCTACACTTGTTAAGCTATTGACGGGTACTTATACTGATTATACAGGAAGTATATCAGTTTTAGGAAAAGTTCCAACAGAAAAAATGTTAGGAACGAAAATTTCATTATTGAATCAAAAACCTTATCTTTTTGATATGACTATTCGTGAAAATTTAAAGTTGGCATTGCTAGATAAAAAAGAAGAAGTAACAGACGATGAGATTAACAGCAAGATTGAAGAAAGTTTAGAAAAATCTCAGCTTACTAGATTAATTTCTGAACTTCCAGAAGGAATAAATACTAATGTTTTTGAGGCAGGTAGTCGTTTTTCAGGAGGAGAACGTCAGAGAATTGCTTTTGCAAGAACTCTTATTCAAAATAATGAGCTTCTTCTTCTTGATGAGCCGACAGTAGGTCTTGATCCAAAAACAGAACATGAATTACTAAAAACAATTTTTGAGACTAACAGAGATAAAACAATAGTTTGGATAACGCACCATTTAAATTCTATAAAATACATGGATAGAATAATTTTTATTAAAGATGGAAAAGTAGAAATGAATGGAACTCACGAAGAATTATATCAAACAAATGAAAAATATCGTAAATTATATGATATGGATAATGTAGAATAATAGAAAGCAGCAGGATAAGAGACGTATCTCGAAATCTTGCTGTTTTTTATAATATAGAATAATAAAATGGGGTTAAAATATACAAAGAAAAAACAATTTAATATTATTTTAAATATTGTTTATGATATAATAATAGAGTTAGAAAATTTGTTTTAAAGTAAAAGTTATTAAATATAAAATAATAATTTCACAAAGTTTATATGAGGTAAAAAATGAAAAAAAAGAATAAAATTGTTATACAAGGAGCAAGGGAAAATAATTTAAAAAATATAGATTTAGAAATACCTAGGGATCAATTTGTTGTAATTACAGGGCTGAGTGGAAGTGGAAAGAGTTCACTTGCTTTTGATACTATTTATGCTGAAGGACAACGTCGCTATGTAGAAAGTCTTAGCGCTTATGCTCGTCAATTTTTAGGAAATATAGAAAAACCAGATGTTGATTTGATAGAGGGATTATCTCCTGCTATTTCAATAAATCAAAAAACAACATCAAAAAATCCTCGTTCAACAGTAGCAACGGTAACAGAAATTTACGATTATTTAAGACTTCTTTATGCACGAATTGGTGAAATTTACTGTCCAAATCATCATTTGAAGATTGAAAGTAGTTCGATAAGCCAGATTGTGGATTCAATAATGGAAATGCCTGAGAGAAGTCGAATTCAGATTGTTGCACCGATGATCAAAGAAAAAAAAGGTACCCATAAAAAATTAATAGAAAAATTAGCTAAAGAAGGGTATATTCGTTTTAAAATAGATGGTGAAAATTACGAAGTAGATGAAATTCCAGAATTAGATAAAAATAAAAAACATTCAATAAGTGTTATTATAGACAGAATTGTCATAAAAGAAGGAGTAGAAGGGCGTCTAGCAGATTCTTTAGAAACATCATTACATCTTTCTAATAACGACCTAGTAGAAATTGATGATGTAGGAAAAGGGGAGACTCACCTATATTCAACTAAATATAGTTGTAAATATTGTGACTTTACTTTAGGCGATCTTGAACCAAGAATATTTTCATTTAACAATCCTCAAGGTGCATGTCCAGCTTGTGATGGGCTAGGAATGCATGAAACGGTAGATGTTAATAAGGTTGTTCAAAAAGATATATCTATTAATGATGGGGCAATTGTAGTTTATAATACCGCAACATCAACTTATTATCCAAGTTTAGTAAAATGTGTATGTGAGCATTTTGGAATTCCAATGGATATTCCGTTTAAAGAATTAACACAAGAACAACAAAATATAGTATTATATGGAAATGATGCTGAAGAGATTACCCACACTTATATAAATGATGAAGGTGTAAAACGTTCAAGAATAATTTGTTTTGAAGGTGTATGTAACAATATATTACGTCGATATAAAAGTGGAATGACAAAAGCAACTCGTGAAGCAATGGCAAAGTATATAAAAGAAGATGAATGTCAGAGTTGCCATGGACAAAGGTTAAAACCAGAAATATTATCAGTATATGTTGCTGAGAAAAATATTGCGGAAATTTGTGAAATGTCAATAAGAGATAGCTATGACTTCTTTGAAAATATAAAACTTAGTGAAAAAGATTATACAATAGCAAGATTAGTCTTAAAAGAGATAAAGTCAAGATTGCAATTTTTAAATGATGTTGGTTTAGATTATTTGACTTTAAATCGTGCTTCAGGAACGCTATCCGGGGGAGAAGCACAAAGGATAAGGTTAGCAACCCAAATAGGTTCAAAACTTATGGGTGTTACATACATCTTAGATGAACCTTCAATAGGTCTTCATCAGCGTGATAATGAAAAATTAATTAATACAATGCTATCAATGCGTGATTTGGGTAATACGGTTTTAGTAGTAGAGCATGATGAAGATACTATGCTTGCTTGTGATTATATTGTAGATATAGGACCTAAAGCTGGAGAAAATGGAGGACAAGTAGTCGCGGTTGGGACACCAAAAGAAATTATGGAAAATAAAAATTCCATAACTGGAGCATACTTGTCTGGTCGAAAAAAAATAGAAGTTCCCAAAGAGCGTCGTTCTGGGAATGGAGAGTTTATTACAATTAACAAAGCTAAAAAGAATAATTTGAAAGATGTATCGGTGAAACTACCATTAGGTAAGTTTATTGGAGTAACCGGTGTTTCAGGTAGTGGGAAGAGTACCTTAGTAAATGAGATTCTATTTAATTCTGTAAAAAGCATATTAAATAAAGAAGAGTTAGATACGGAGTATGTAAAATCAGTTAAAGGAGTAGAAGGCAATATTGATAAAATTATTGATATAGACCAAAGCCCTATTGGGAGAACACCAAGGAGTAATCCGGCTACCTATACAGGAGTATTTGATGATATACGAGATTTATATGCAAATACTAATGAAGCAAAATTACGTGGTTATAAAAAAGGACGCTTTAGCTTTAATGTAAAAGGTGGACGTTGTGAGGCATGTACAGGAGACGGTATATTAAAAATAGAAATGCACTTCTTACCAGATGTTTATGTGCCATGTGAAGTATGTAACGGCAAGAGATATAATAGAGAAACTCTTGAAGTTAAATATAAAGGTAAGAGTATCAGTGATGTTTTAGATATGACGATTAAAGAAGCCTATGAGTTTTTTGAAAATATACCAAAGATAAAAAACAAGCTAGAAACAATGGTTAATGTAGGATTGGATTATATTCGATTAGGTCAAAGTGCAACGACTCTTTCAGGCGGAGAAGCACAAAGGGTAAAACTAGCTAGTGAGCTTTATAAAAAATCAACTGGTAAAACTTTATATATTTTAGATGAACCAACGACAGGATTACATATTGATGATATAAGTCGTCTAATTAAGATTATTAATAAGCTTGTAGATGGAGGTAATACTGTTGTAGTTATTGAACATAATCTAGATGTTATTAAGTGTTGTGATTATTTAATTGATTTAGGACCAGAAGGTGGAGTTGGAGGAGGAACTATTCTTGATGAGTGCACTCCAGAAAAATTAATTGAAAATCCGCAAAGTTACACTGGAAAATTCTTGAAAAAGTTATTGTAAAAAAATATAAATTATAATAGAATTTAATTTTACGAATATATTTATTATGAAGATATTTTGAAAAAATTAATATCATAAATAATCCGTTGTTTATTTAATAGAGCCAGAATAATACATACTCTACTTGTTTATACAATTTTCTCTATTGTCTAAATATAAAAGATGTGGTAAAATATAGGTATAGAATACTAAAGCATTTGTAAGACTTACCATACATTCGGGCCTAACACTTTTTAAAAGGGAACAAGAATTTCTTATTAGTATAAAATGCTTCTCAGAGAAGACTTTAGAAGGTAAGACTATTGTACCCACCTGATTATATCAGGACCAATTTTAGTAAGAAACTACGGTGTTTTGGTTTTAGACTGGTATTAATTGCCAGTCTTTTTTAGTATAATTATAACTAAAAATTATAAAATAAAAATTTAAAGGAATATAAAATGTTACATCAATTTTCAAGAAATGAATTAATAATCGGAACAGATGGATTAGATATATTAAAAAAGTCAAGAGTAGGTATATTAGGAATAGGTGGAGTAGGCTCATTCGCAGCAGAAGCATTAGCTCGTTCGGGTGTAGGAGCATTAGTACTTATGGATAAAGATGATATAGATATAACTAATATTAACCGTCAAATCCATGCAACAACGGTGACTGTGGGATGTAGTAAAGTTGAAGAAATGAAAAAAAGAATTTTATCTATTAATCCGAACTGTGAAGTTACTACTATTCAGGATTTCTACACTGAAGAAACATATAAAATATTCTATGAAAAAAATTTGGATTTTGTAATAGACGCATGTGACACAATAACATATAAAATTCATCTGATGAAATACTGTCTAAGAAATAATATTAAGTTTATTAGTGTTATGGGAACAGCTAACAAGATGGACCCAACAAAGTTTCAAATAGCGGATATAAGGAAAACTACAGTGTGTCCTTTAGCAAAAGTAATAAGAATAAAATTAAAAAAAGATAAAGTAAAAGGGAAGATTCCTGTAGTGTACTCAACGGAGAGTCCAACTGTAGCAAATAGTGAATATTTGAAAAAAATAGGCAATCAAGAGTCAGATATAAGAAAGTCTAAGATGCCACCGGCATCTAATGCATTTTGTCCATCTACTGCAGGATTAATTGCTGCGAATTATGTTTACACTAATTTATTAAAAAATATAAAAATATTAACTATAGAAAAATCTAATTAAAATGTTAAAACAACGCTTTCACAAGTGTTGTTTTTCTATATATTTCAGTTAACATATCATCTGTTATGGTAATTTTACTGTAAACCTTACACAAGAATTGAAAATTAGTTATTTTCATAATCATAAGAAAAGTTTTTAAAATTTATAATTTAATTTGCTTTTTTATAGGAAAGAAGGTATAATATAAGTAGATGAGAAAGGAGGATTACTTTGAAGAATAAAGGAACATTACTGGCACAAAATTTAAAGAAACTTCGAAAAATAAATAATTACTCTATGTCTACTGTAGCAGATAAATTAGATTTATCATCTCATGGTGTTTATGCTAACTGGGAATATGGTAGAAATGAGCCCAATGTAGCAACATTAGTATCTATTGCAAAGCTGTACAATGTATCAATTGATGAGCTTGTAGGTTACAAAATAGAAAAAGTGAATGACGAAGAGTTAGCAAAAACTCATTTTGAAGTAATTGATATGATAAAAGCACTAGATAGTGAGGATTGTAAATTAGTAGAAGAGGTTCTGAAAAGATTTAGGGGATATTCTTTTTCTAGACACTTGAATCTATAATAAAACTCAAATTACTTAGGCTATATGAGTTATCTGTGGTTGCGTTAAATTAATAGTTTTGATATAGACTAGGTACAAGATACTTAGTCTATATTTTTTATCTATAAAATGGGGTGATGGTTATTGATGTAAAAAGTTTGATGACTAAAATTATAGATGATGCAATTAAAAGCAAAGCTAGTGATATACACATATATCCACATATATCAGGTAATTCCTTTATAAAACTCAGAATCAATGGTAATCTGAGTAAATATGAAAGTTACACAAATAGGGAGTTAGATGCAGTTAACTCATTACTAAAATACAACGCTGGGATAGATATTTCTCGTAATAAAGAACCACAAAGCGGACGCTTTGTTTATTCGCTATCTGAGAAAAATTATTATTTAAGAGTATCTACTTTACCTTTGAGTGAATTATCAGAGGGTTGTGTAGTTAGGATTTTTATTGATGAGTTAGAGGATGTTGATTATAGTATTTTTGAAGAAGATAGGGAGCATATTAATTCATTAAGTAAAAAGATGTATGGATTAATATTGTTTTCAGGTCCCACAGGAAGTGGGAAATCAACATCAATGTATAAATTAGCGAGTTCACTTGCTAATATGGATAAACAAGTTATAACAGTTGAGGATCCTGTAGAGAAAAATATTGAAAATTTAATTCAAATGCAAGTAAATGAAAAAGCAGGGATTAACTATGATAATGCACTAAAATCTATTTTGAGATGTGATCCAGATGCAATGGTAATTGGAGAAATTCGAGATTTTAAAACAGCAAGTCAAGTTATTACTTCTTCATTTTCGGGGCATTTGGTTTTAAGTACAATTCATGCAGAGGATTCTGTGGGTGTTATAAATCGTTTGAAAGATTTGAATTTATCACTTGAAGATATAAAACAAACGGTCCTTTGCATCATTTCTCAAAGGTTGGTTAATTTATCAGCTGGAGGAAGAGGATTAATAACTGAAATATTAAATAAAGAAGATATTCATAACTATATAGATAATAAAAAAATAACCAACAAATCCTTAGATAAAAAATTTTTGTTAGCTTATGAGGAAGGATTCATAACACAAGATGAAAAAGAAAAATGGGGATATTAAAAAAATTTTTGATAAAGAAAATAAGGTTTATTTTATAAAACGGTTGTACGAACTTATCGAACACGGTTATATGTTAGAAGATTCTTTGGAATTTCTTTTAATTCAGTATGATGTACCTGCTGTTGAGATAGAAAAGATAAAAAGCAAACTCTCTAATGGAGAGAAGTTATCTGATATTTTAGGGTATATTGGTTATTCAAAATTAATAGTTACAAAAATAAAATTTGCGGAACAGTACGGCCGCATAGAAGACATGTTACTGGAAGTTGAAACATATCTGCAAATAAAAAAAATACAAAAAGAAAAGATAATAAAAACTTTACGCTATCCACTATTTTTAACTATGACATTAATATGCCTAATAATGGTTTTTAATGCACTAGTAATTCCACAGTTTGAAAACATCTATTCTTCATCTAATATTAAGATGGATTTTCAAACTATTATTCTTATAAAATTGTTGTATTATATTCCAAAAATTATATCTATTATTTTTGTTATCTTTATACTTAGTTCAATATATATGTTTTATATAGCTAAGTATAAGCCGATACTATTTTTAAACACTTTACTAATTATTCCTAAAGTTAAAAATTATGCGAAACTATACTTTTCGTATAGATTTGCTATGGAACTAAGCCTATTTTTAATGAGTGGATTTTCTCTAAAAACGGCGTTAGAAGTCATGATTGAAGAAAAGTATGATTATTATCTGACATGCTTCTCAGAAGAAATTTTAACAAAGTTAGATTTAGGGATAACGTTTGAAGATGCCATAGGAGAAGTTAAATTTTTTGATAAATCAATGAAAAAATTTATTATTCATGGAAAAAATAATGGATTAATCGATAAGGAATTGAAGTTGTTTAGTGAGCTGATGTTAGATACATTTTTAACATCGCTGGATAGAAGTTTAAGAAAAATTCAACCGATATTATTCGGTGTGCTAGCATTAGTGATAGTTGGATTATATATGGTTATACTTTTACCAATTTTTAATATGGCTAGTTCGTTAAAATAAAGGAGTTAATTGTGAAAAAAATTTTAAAAAAATTTAAAAATAAAGAGGCGTTTACCCTTATAGAAATGCTTATTGTACTATTTATAATTGCAATTTTGCTAATATTAATAATACCTAATATTACTAAGAATATTGACACTGCAAAAGATAAAAGTTCGGAAGCATATGAAAAAACAGTTCAATCACAGGTAACAGCATACGAAATAAATGAAAAAGATAGTAATGTTACTTTTGAGAAATTGGTAGAAAAACATTATTTAGATGGACCTGTAGAAAAAGCTAGTACCGCACCTAATGGTAAAAAAATTGTAATATCAAATGGAAAAGCGACATTACAAAAATAGTGCTGGTTATTCATTAGTTGAAATGTTAGCAGTATTGTTAATAGTCAGTATTATCATTATTATTTTATCAAAAACATCAGTAGCTAATTATAATAAGTATAAAGAAAGATTAGCGTTAAATGAATTAGTATCAGATTTATATCAGTTACAAACACGAAGTTTAAATGAAGAGAATATCTATATAGATTTATTTTCAAGTGATGGAGAATATGTCATGCATTATAGTAATCAAAATTACTGGAAAAAGATTTCAAATGATGGAAAAGTACTTTTAAACAGGCCGAATGTCAGATTTAAATATAGAGAAGGGAATTTAATATCTAGGGCAAATACAGTCGATGTAAAGTTTCCTGAAAGTTTATATAGACTTATTATTCACTTAGATACTGGATATATAACCATTGATGAAATTGAATAAATCAGGGTTTACATTTGTAGAACTTATAGGGGCGCTGTTTATTTGTTCATTGCTTTTCGTATTTCTAATTCCTAATATGGTTAGACAATACGCTAATTTGAGCAAGCTTGAAAAAGAACTGGAAATGAAAGAGGTTCTTTATGAAGAAATAAGTATTAATAAACATAGTAACTTCACTAATAGGCGTGGACAATATTACATAGAAGTTAAAGATAAGAAGGCGAAAATAGTTGATGAAGATACAAGGGAAGAAGTTAGTTACTAAGAAAAATAGTAAAGGATTTACTTTGTTGGAGCTAACAATTTCGTTATTTCTACTCCTTATTTTATCGTTATTGTTGACATTAATACTTCAAACTACAATAAAAACATCAAGGAATTTTTTAGATTTTACTAATTATGAATATGCATTAGCGCATAAGAAAATATTAGAAATTTACAATGATAGTAGTAAAGTCGAAAGAGAAAGTAATTTTGTAATGATGACTAATAAGGACAAAAAAGAAGAGGTTAAATTAGTTTTTCAAGGAGATAGAGTGTATATGGCAAAGCAAAAGAGTAAGGATTTTTATGCCGGATATATTTTACTGTTGAAAAAATTAAAATCATATTCTATTGAACAAGATGAAGACATGATTCATATAATACTAAGGGATAGAGAAGATAAAGAAAGAAATCTTTATTTAAAACTTAAAACTGAAGAAAAAGATACAGATAAAAATAATGATAAACAATCAACTAATACACAGGAAAATAAAAATGATTAATAAAAAAACTACCATGCTAAAAGATAAACGGGGTAATGCTATTATAGTATCGCTACTTGTAACTATGTTAGTAGTTGTGGTAATGTTTAGTGTTGTAGGTATTTATATGAATAAGATGTACAGCATTAAAAATATTAATAACTATTATGATAAAAAAATAATAGAACAATTAAACAAAGAAAAATAATCTGAATAATGTTTTATGAACTAGAACTATATTTCTATATAAATAGTTATGTATAGTTCTAGTTTTTTATAAAACAATTGAGTCCTAATTATTATTAGCCACTTTTAAAATTAATGTATTGCTTTGTCTTAGCAAATAGTTTAAAATGATACTATATGATTTAAAATTGAATTGATTCCAAAGGAGAAAAATAATGAATAAAAAAGTATTATTTCTACTAACAGCTGGGGCTGGAGTAGTTGCAGTAAAATCATTATTAAAAACTGAAAAACTAAATAATGAAGATCGTGAAAAAGTTGAGGAATATAAAAAATTTCTAGAAGAAAAAGGATATACAGTTAGTAAAAATACTTATCTACCTAATAATTTAGATTTATTATCTGTTTCAGCATTACCAATGTATTATAAAGCAGCTAAAACAATAGCTAAATTTATTTTCTAGAGCCATGTTTATTCCAGAAAAAAATTACTCATTTTACGAAGAGAATCCTAAAGGTAAATTAACAATAAAAAAATTTGTAAAAGAGATGTACTATCGCATAATGTATGATGAAATATCTCTTTTATCTGCAAATTTAAGTTATTATTTTATTTTATCTGTGTTTCCAATGCTAATAGTTGCGTTGGCATTAACACCATATTTTAAAATAGATCAACAATTTTTGCTAGCTAAGATACAAACTTTTGCCCCTGGTGCATTGGGGGATTATCTTTTTAATATGATAAGCGAAGTTTTGAACAGTAAAAATAATAATACAATTATTACTATTGGGATAGTATTTACTTTATGGTCTGCATCTAATGGTATATATGGGATAATTATAGCATTTAACAATGCATTTAGAGTACGTGATGGACGTATTTGGATAGTAACAAAAATTATAAGTATAATTTTTACAGTTTTATTCTTAATAGGTATGTTTCTAGTTTTAGCATTAGTTGTTTTTGGCAAACAACTTACATATTTGTTATTTCACAAATTTAACTTGGATGAAGGTTTTTATACAATGTGGTCGTACTTAAGTTATAGTTTTCCAATCTTGTTTACTTTTATTGTCTTTGTATTTTTATATATACTAGGACCAAACTTAAAATTAAAATCTATTAGTATATTACCTGGAGCGGTATTTTCAACAATTTCTTGGACATTAGTCAGTAGATTATTTGGATACTATATTGATCATTTTTCTAGTTATATAAAAACATATGGTACTATTGGAGCGTTGATGGCGTTTATTATTTGGTTATATATTACAGGATATATACTAATAATAGGAGCAGAAATTAATGCGATTTTTCATAATTATAAGATAGAACACCGTATTTTTGAAGAAACACATACAAAGGAATAGTTTAATATTATTAGAGCTTTGAGTTTAAGATAATTAACTCGAAGCTTATTTTATATATTATTAAGCTAGAATAATGTAAAAAGTGTATATTTTATAGTATAATAATAAATACTTAATTTCATTCGTGGAGAGGAGAATAGTGATGATTAAAGAAGTTTATTTAGCGGGTGGATGTTTCTGGGGAGTAGAGGGATATTTTTCTCAACTAAACGGAGTAATCGAAACCAAAGTAGGATATAGTAATGGAATTACTACAGAAACTAATTATCAAAAAATAAAATCAACAGATCATGCAGAGGTAATATACTTAAAATACGATAATGAGATATTATCATTAAATGATGTTCTACGTCATTATTTTAGAATTATTGATCCAGTTAGTGTAAATAAACAAGGTGGGGATATTGGGCGTCAATATAGAACCGGAATTTATTATGTCGATGAAGAAACCTATAGAGAAGTAAGTGACTTTATATCAAACTTACAAAAAGAGTTTTCGAAAAAGATTGCAGTAGAAGTAGAAAAAGTTAGTAATTATGTTGATGCAGAAGAATATCATCAAAAATATTTAGAAAAAAATCCAACAGGATATTGTCATGTGGATTTATCATTAGCTAAAAAGAGTTTATAATAATATTAAACTAACTATTATACTTTTGTAGATTAAAAATTAAAGAAATTTTAAACAATAATTAATAAATATTTTGAAAAAATAGCTAAAAAAAGGTAGAATATAAGTAAGTATAAATAAGGAGTTTTAAAAAATGACTAATATTTTAATTTTTGGACATAAAAATCCTGATACAGATACTATCTGTTCAGCAATTGTTTATAATAACTTAAAAAGATTACAAGGTATGGATTCTGAAGCGGTTAGACTTGGTGAGTTAAATGATGAGACTAAGTATGCATTAGAGTATTTCAATGTAAGTACACCACGTCTTGTAGAAGAGTTGAAAGAAGGGCAACATGTTATTTTAGTAGACCATAATGAATTTCAACAATCTGCTAATGGGATAGAAAAAGCTGTTATTCGTGAGGTAATTGATCACCACCGTATTGCAAACTTTGAGACAGCTGCACCGCTATATTATCGTGCAGAACCATTGGGATGCACAGCAACAATCCTTAAAAAAATCTATGAAGAACAAAGTGTCCATATTGACAAGCAAATGGCAGGACTAATGTTATCAGCACTTATTTCTGATTCATTATTATTAAAATCACCAACATGTACATTACGTGATAAAGTAGCAGCAGAAGAACTAGCTAAAATAGCAGGTGTGAACTTAGAAGAATATGGTCTAGCTATGCTTAAAGCAGGAGCATCTACTAAAGACAAAAAAGCAGAAGAGTTAATCACACTAGATGCTAAAGAATTTATTCTAGGCGATGATAAACTTATTGTTGCTCAAATTAATACAGTTGACGAAAAAGAAGTAGCAGATCGTAAAGAAGAATTAGCAAATGCTATCAACTTAGAAATTTCTGAAAAATCTTTATCAGCATTTGTATTTGTAATTACTAATATTTTAACTTCAAATTCTGAGGTATTAGTATTAGGAGCAAAACAAGACAAAGTTGCTGCAGCATTCGGGAAAACTCTTGCTAATGACTTTATGACATTAGAAGGTGTTGTTTCTCGTAAAAAACAAGTAGTTCCTCAAATCACAGAAGAATTCACAAAATAGTTTCGTTTATATTTAAAGAAGGAAAGTGAGGATAGAATTCTCACTTTCTCTTGTTATTAAAGAAAGGAGATTTTATGCAGAAAAGTAAATCAATATTATGGACGGCAGTAAAGAGTATTGTTGTCAACACGTTGATTGTTCTTGCTTTTTCAGGATTATTTAGATCAAGCTTATTAATAGATAAGCCTAGTTATGGATTTTATGGAGCAACACTAATAACATTGATGTATATGTTTATTAGACCATTACTAATGTTTATAAGTATTGTGCCAATAATTATGACTTTTGGTATATTTATTGTTGTAATAAATGCAGGTATAATATTGTTAGTATCATATCTGTTGGCACCACATTTTATTGTTTCATCTTTCGGATCGGCATTCTTTTTAGCAATTTTTATATCTATCTTTAATGCATTATTAAATACAGGAGATAGAAAAATTATAATAAAAAGATTTTAGAAGAAAGGTGTACAAATATTATTTGTATAATACAAACATAAAGGAAATGAATTAATGAAAAAACTAACAACAAGAGATATTGTAGAAAGATTAAAACTAGAAGTAATAAGTGGAGAAGCTGGTTTAGATCGTGAGATAACGACTGAGGAGTTATCACGACCTGCTTTGCAACTTGCGGGTTATTTCTCACATTATTCTCCACAGAGAATTCAAATATTAGGAACAAGTGAATTATCATTTTTTAAATTAATAGCAGATGCTGAAAAAAAATCTCGAACACGTATGTTATGTACAAGAATAACACCTTGTATTATTATTTCGACAAATCATGATGTTCCAGAAGAACTAATTGCGGCATCAAATAAATACGATACACCAGTTTTAAGAAGTACTCAAGAAACCACAAAACTTATGGGGAATATTACAAATTATATTCAAAAAGAATTTGCTCCAACAACTTCTGTTCATGGAGTTTTTATTGAAGTTTATGGAATAGGTGTATTGATTACGGGGGAAAGCGGAATCGGTAAAAGTGAGGTGGCGTTAGAACTTATTAATCGTGGGCATAGATTAGTAGCCGATGATAGAGTTGATATTAAAGAAATAGAACGTGGATTATTAATTGGTAGTTGTGAGTCTACGCTTATTAAACACTTATTGGAAATTCGTGGACTAGGTATTATAAATGTAATGACATTATTTGGGACAGGAGCAGTACGAAGTGATAAACGTCTGCAACTTAATGTACATTTAGAAACATGGAATGATAATAAGCAATATGATAGGATTGGATTAGGAAATGAATATAAGGAAATACTAAATTCTAAAATAGAGAAGAAAACTATTCCTGTTCGGCCAGGGCGAAATGTTGCGATTATTATTGAAACTGCAGCTATGAATTATCGTTTAAACCAAATGGGTATTAATACAGCAGAGGAATTTACTGAACGTTTAGCTGAAGAAATAAAAAAGAATAATATAAAAAGTGAGGAAGAGTAAGTATGATTTTAGGATATTTAAATCCAATTGCCTTTCATTTATTTTCAAAACCAATTTATTGGTATGGAATAATAATTGCAATAACGGTTTTAGCTGCCTATATGATGGCAGATTATGAGGCAACAAAACGTGGATTAAAAAAAGATACGATGTTGGATTTATTACTTTTAGCATTACCAATAGCATTTATTTTTGCACGTGCGTATTATGTAGTGTTTAGATGGGATTATTACAGCACTCGAAAAAGTGAAATAATTGCAATTTGGGATGGCGGAATAGCTATCTATGGTGGGTTATTGGGAGGTTTTTTAGTTTTATACTTCTTTGCGAGACACCGTAGAATAAAAATTATAAAAATGTTAGATATTATAGCTCCTAGTCTTTTAGTAGGGCAAATGCTAGGACGTTGGGGAAATTTCTTTAACCATGAGGCATATGGAGAAGTAGTTAGCCGAGAATTTTTGGAAAAAAGGTTTATACCAAATTTTATTATTGAAAATATGTATATAGATGGAGCATACCATCAACCAACTTTTTTATATGAGAGCCTTTGGTGTTTTATTGCTTTAGTTATTTTATTACTAATTCGTAAGAAATTGGCTCAAAGCGAAGTGTTTGCAATGTATATAGTTCTTTACGGTATTGAGCGCTTTGTAGTAGAAGGTATGAGAACAGACTCATTGTATATCGGTTCATTAAGAGTATCTCAAGTTCTTTCACTGGTATTTGTTATAGGAAGTCTGATATACTTAATAATGCTTAATACAAAATATAAAGATAAAAAAGTTTTGTATATAGAATCATAAAAAAGAGGGTGAAATATATGTCAGAAAAAATTTACGATTTAATTATTGTTGGTGCAGGACCAGCAGGGATGACTGCTTCTATTTATGCATCACGTGCTAATATGTCAGTATTAATGTTGGAGAGAAAATACCCAGGTGGTCAAATGCTTTCAACAGAAGAAATTGAAAACTATACAGGATATGAGATGGTTACTGGACCAGAATTATCAGAGAAAATGTTTGAACATTCTAAAAAGTTTGGAACAGAATTTGCTTTTGGAAATATTACAAAAGTAGAGATAAGAGATGAATTGAAATATTTAACAGCAGGTGAGAATGAATATGTAGCGAAGTCAGTAATTATTGCGACAGGTTCAGAACATAAGTTGTTAAATATCCCTGGAGAAGAACAATTCTCAGGAAAAGGTGTAAGTTACTGTGCTGTTTGTGATGGAGCGTTCTTTAGAAACAAAGAGGTAATAGTAATTGGTGGAGGAGACTCTGCTATTGAAGAGGCACTATACTTATCAAACTTAGTAAGTAAAGTAACTGTTATTCATCGACGTGATGAACTACGAGCTCAAAAGATTTTACAAGATAGAGCATTTGCTAAAGAAAATATTCACTTTATTTGGGATAGTGTTCCATTAGAAATTAGAGGCGAAAGAAAAGTTTCATCTGTGGAAATACGTAATGTGAAAACAGGTGAAGAAAGTTCAGTTTCTGCTGATGGTATTTTTATTTATGTTGGTATGTTACCACAAACTGATGATTTTAAAGAATTAGGAATTACAAATGAAGCAGGTTATATTCCAACTAATGAAAGATTAGCAACACAAGTAGCTGGTATTTTTGCAGCAGGCGATGTTCGTGAAAAAGAAATTCGTCAAGTAATAACTGCAGCTTCAGATGGTGCAATTGCCGCACAAAGTGCATATAATTACGTAGAAGGATTATAGAAAAAATATAAATACTTACTGAACTAGTCATCATAAATAAGGTGACTAGTCTTTTTATAATAAAAGCTAATATACATATAGAAAACTATTTATGATTATTAATTATAAAATAGATATAGGGAGTTCTTTAAAAAGGTTTAATGAAAATATAATCAAAGAATTTTAAGAATAGCAAAATTAATTTGAAATATAAATGAAATAGTTTACTAGGAATCTATGTTAATATGAGATTAAGGCGCGTTATATGTAGAATGTAAAAAAATGCTTGACTTTTAAGGGTAAAATGCTATAATGTTTATATACGATAGTCTTCGTATAAAAATAAAAAATATATAAAGGAGATAATGACAATGAAAAAAGCATTATTATCAGTATTAGCTGCTGGTTTAGTGGCAGCAACTGCAGCACCAGCAGTACTAGCAGAAGATTATACAGCAATTGATAAAGCGGTTGCTTATGTAGATGGACATGCTTCAGATATCAAAGCTGAAGTAGAAAGTTTACCAGAAGTACAAAAAGCTGTAGGTACAAAAGATTATGCTGCTGTATATAATCAAGCTTACAATGATGTACGTAACAAATACATTAAAAAATATGAAGCTTTATATAAAAAGGCTCAGAATATCCAAAATCATCCAAATACTGTAGATCCACAAACAGGGGAACAAAAAGTACCAGGTAAAGATAACAAAAATTCTGGCCAAAAAGTACCAGGTAAAAAAGTTTTACCAAAAACTTCAGCTGCTAAATAATTATCAGCTTACTATAGAAAAGGATGTTTGTTAAGTCAAACTCCTTTTTCTTTATATTCCACATCTTATATAAAGATGTGGTTTTTTAATTTTATTTTCTTTAATCCATTTTTTCATTATGTTATAATATAGTTATTATTAATTTAGGAGTGGAGATATGATCAAAGTAGAAATTTGTGCAAATAGTGTAAAGGATTGTTTAATTGCTCAAAGCTTAGGAGCTCATAGAATAGAGTTGGTAAGCGCAAGTTATTTGGGAGGATTAACTCCTAATCTCAGTGTCTTAGACATGGTCCTTGAAAGAGGTGTAGTATTACCCATTATGGCAATGGTACGTCCGCGTGGTGGTGGTTTTTGTTATAATGATTTAGAAAAAGAACAAATGTTTAGGGAGGCAAAAGAATTATTAAAACATGGAGCTAATGGTCTTGTCTTTGGCTTTTTAACAGAAAATAATGAAATTGATTGGCTCGCAACAGAGAAAATGATAGAACTTTGTGATAAATATAATGCAGAGAGTGTCTTTCATAGAGCTTTTGACTGTGCAAATAATCCTGAATATAATATTCAACGATTAATTGGTTTAGGTTGTACTAGAATATTAACAAGTGGATTAGCTAGTAACGTAAAAAGAGGAGCTAAATTAATAAAGTTATTCCAGGAAAAATATGGACAACATATTGAAATTTTAGCAGGATCAGGGATAACAAGCGATAACGTAGATAAAATACTTGAAAAAACAGGTGTAGAACAAATCCATGGAACTTTTAAAAAATATATGAAAGATTCAACAACTAGTCGAGATGAAGTAACTTTTGCTTATACTGATAAAGGGGACTATGAAGAGGTAGATTCAGAAGAATTGATGAAAGTTTTAGCTAGTACTAAAAATTATAAAGCTAATAACTAGAAATTGAGAAAGGGTATATATGTTATTTGAGAACATTCATCATATAGCAATAATAGGAAGAAATTATAATAAAACGAAGGAGTTTTATGTTAAAAAATTAGGTTTTAAAATTATAAGTGAATATCATCGAGTAGATAAAAATGATATTATAATAAATGTAAAAAAAGAAAATGTAGTTTTAGAAATATTTATAAAAGAAGATGCACCATTACGCCCTCCAATACCTAATCCAGAAAACACAGGACTTAGACATTTGGCGTTCAAGGTAAAGGATGTAGAAAAAACACTTGAAGAATTTGACAGTTTAAAAATAGTACATCAAGGTTTAAGATATGATGATTTTGATGGGAAAAAGATGGCCTTTTTCTTTGATCCGGACGGATTACCTTTAGAGATTCATGAATAGGTGAAAAAATCAGTTTTATTGAAACATAAAATAGATAGTAGATAAAAAAGATTAGCAACTAAAAAAAGTTAGTACTAATCTTTTTTTATTATATATCTATAGTTGTACCGATATTAAGCTTTTCTGCTTTTTTTATAATTTCTGAGCCACAAACTATGTCTAAAACAGCTGTTCCAACTGATTTGAATATAGTAATATCATCTTCAGAGGTACGGCCTAGCGAAAAATCTAGTAGCAATTCTCCGAGTTCTCCTTTAAAGTCCTTTGTTGTTATATATTGTTTATCCAATGCTAATAGTATCTCACCAGCTTCGCTAAAGACACCCTCATAAGTGTCTAAATATATTTTGTTCTCTTTTGTAATTAAGTTAACAGGAATTTCTATCATTTCCGGAGTGAATGAACCTATTCCATTAATATGTGTTCCTTTTTTAACAAATTTACTATCAAAAGTAGGTGTTTTTGAATTCGTGACAGTTGTGATTATATCAGAATTTTCTACAGCATCATTTGCATCTTTATATGCGACAATTTTAGTTTCAAAATTAGAAAAATCATTTTTCAAAATTTCAACAAAGTTTTTCGTTTTTTCGAAATTTCTACCAACAATACGTAGCTCATCTAATTTTCTAACAGTTAGAAGAGCGTGTGCTTGTTCGTATGCTTGTCCTCCAGTCCCGATTAATGAGGCTATTTTTGAATCTTTGCGAGCTAATAAATCAGTAGCTAAGCCTTGAAGAGCTGCTGTACGTAGTGCAGTGAGATAAGTCCCATCTAAAAGTCCATTAACAATTCCAGTTTTTTCATCAAGTGTCAACATAGTTGCTGGAACGGCAGGTAATTCTTTTTCTGTATTATTTGGGTAAACAGAAACTATTTTTAGCCCAAGTGATTCAGTATTAGAATTTACAGAACCTGGCATAAATAAGACTTGACCGTTATGATTGGCTATAGAAATATTTGTGCGAAGAGGTATATTTGTTTTCTTTAGTGAGTAACTTAACATAGCACTTTTGCAAGTTTCAATAGTTTCTTGCATAGTAATACATTTTTTTATATCTTCTTTAGTTAATATAAGCATTAGAAAACCTCCACAATTATTAGTAATATATAAGTTTATTATAACAAATATTTTTTAAAAGTAAAACGCTATCTATCAATAAAAATGATCGATATGTAGTTGTATTTAAGAGAAAATAAATGATAGAGTAGAGGTGAATAATACAATTACCACCAAAATTATCTTTTGGTGGTAATTGTATTATTTATTTAAAAATTTAACAGTAACAGTTCCAGTAGAAGAAGATGTAAACAGCGTTTTCTTTTTATTAGAACTATTTGTGAAATTAGATTCATTATCGTTTAATTCAGCAAGAATGTTACCAGTTGTAGATTTAAGGAAAATAGAGTTGTTTACTGTAAGATTAAATAGGGAAATATCTCCTGTTTTTGTTTCTAAATTAATATTATCAGAAGTTTCGCTAGGAAGATTACTCAATGTTATATTCCCCAATTTATTAGTTATATTGATATTTTTTATAATTGATGATGATAAATCTATATTTCCAGTATTATTGTCAATGCTAAGAAGGTTAAAATCTTTAAGATTGCTTAATTTTATATCTCCAGTAGCAGACTTTATTTTTAGAAAATTATTATCACTTTTGAAATTATCGATCTTGACATCTCCAGTAGAAAGTTTTATATCAGTATCTAAAGCGGAGACATTAGTTAAATAAATATCTCCCATTTTATTATTTGCTGTAAGATGTTTAATACTTAAGTCTCTAATAGTTAGACTTCCTACTTTGTTTAAAGAATAGACGTTTATATTAGATGACTTAGGTACTTTTATTTTAATTTCTCGTTTTTTGAAGAAGATACTAAAGTCAATATCAATACCAAAGATATTTTTACTTTCTTTTATAGATAATTTTTTGTCAGTGTGGGTTATAAGTATTTCGCGCTCTATACCAGTATAGTAATCTATTTCTATTTTATCAGAAGAGGTATTTTCTTCTAAGACAATATCGGAATCAAGAATATTTAAATCCAAATCTTTAATCTCATTAATTGAGACAGTATAATTCTTTTTATCATAATTAGCAGAGAATCTAGGTATATTACCATTATTTAAGTATGTTGCAAAACCTATTAGTATGATACCAGTAATTATCAGGCTAAAGGCGATTTTAATAAATTTATTCATTGATATATACCTCTTTTTTAAAAACTTTCACAAATATTTTTTTGAAACTCCAACCATTTTTCCTTACTTTTTTTAATGATTTTAATAGATAATAAATTCCTATTAAACCAATTCCTGTAATAATAAAACCAAAGCCTAAAGTATCTAAACAGTAAGCTATGTTCTTTTCATATATAAGGTAGAAGGGTGCTTTTAATATGAGAGTAATACCTCCAACGAAAAAAGCAATTACTGAAACTACTAAACTGAATATTAAAGATATAAAAACTAGAAAAGTGCTAGCTACTAAAGAAAAAATGGCAATCCAAATAGGAAAAAGTAGTATAGCAATAATTATATTAGCTACTGAGGGTGTTTTTTGTGGTATAAATCTCCATACTAATTTTTTCTGTCTTTTTTTGATATTATGTTCATTTAAAATTTGACCAACAATATCATCTATATTTCCTAATTGCGATACAGCTTGTTCTTCGCTTAATCCTTCATCAACACGATCGTCAATCATTTCTTTGAAAAAATTAAGAGTTTTATATACCTCTTTTGAAGATAAATATAATCTTAGTTCATTTTCCAAAAAAGTACAAAACTGTTTTTTATTCATGGTGTTCATCTCCTAAAATGTATTTATGTGCATTACTAATGACTTGCCAGTCAATAAGAAATTCTTGAATTTTGTTAAGACCAATATCTGTGATTTTATAATATTTTCTTAGTCTACTATTGTGTTCTACCGAATAAGAAGTAACACAATTATTCGCTTCTAAACGTTTTAAGATAGGATATAATGTTGATTCTGATATTGGAATTACCGCTGATACATCTTTTATAATTTTATAACCATATGATTCAGAATTCCGTAAGGTAGCAAGAACACATATTTCCAATAATCCTCTTTTTAATTGAGATTCCATACAAATATCTCCTTTCATATTATACTATACATTACATAGTATAATCTGTCAAGTAGTATAATGACTAATATTTAGAAAATAGCTTATAAAAAGTGGAATGCTAGCTAGAGAATAGATTTGACAATATAAATTAGATGATTAAGTTTTTCATAATTCATTTTGATAAAAGAGAAAACGATTTGTCTTAGTTGCTATTTTTTGTAAATAGTAAAAAAGCTCTTGACACAATCAGAGGGAAAAGGTATAATAAATATTGTTGTTAAATATGGCGGTTGTGGCGAAGTGGTTAACGCATCGGATTGTGGTTCCGACATTCGTGGGTTCGATTCCCATCAGCCGCCCCATTTTAAAATATAATATAGTAAGGCGGCTTAGCCAAGTGGTAAGGCACGGGTCTGCAAAACCTTGATCACCGGTTCAAATCCGGTAGCCGCCTCCATTTAGACATCTAATTTAGGTGTTTTTATTTTTTTAAATAACTTAAAGCAAAAGTCTTTTAGAGTAATTATTCTAAAAGACTTTTTAATTATATTTTCTAAAAGCGCCCGAATTAAGTGATGTATTTGATGTATTTATAATAAATTTTTTTGATTAAAAAGTTAATGAAAATAAAAAATCTAGCGAACATAATGAAAATATGGTAAAATTAGGTAGAAATGAAATGGTAAGTTAATTATCTATGGGATAAGGAGGATTTGTATGAGAAAAATACTGTTAATAATCTTTAGTTTTATATTTATTTTTTCTGTTGCAGGATGTTCTTCTAAGACAGAAAATAAAAAATCAGAAGAAAAAGTAATAAAAATGGGGTTTGTTCCTCTTAAAAATAGTGAACAATTGATAGAGGATGTAAAACCGATTGCTGAGTATCTAAGTGAAAGGTTGGGAGTAAAAGTAGAGGCATTTACTGCTAGTAATTATATTGGAGTAGTAGAAGGTATAGGTAGTGGAAGTGTTGATTTTGGAATTATTCCACCGTTTTCTGCCTTATTAGCTCAAAAACAAAGTAATGCTCAACCATTATTAACTTCAAAAGGTACAACTGGGAAACCAGGATATACAGCAGAGTTATATGTAAGAAAAGATTCAGGTATAAAATCTTTACAAGATGTAAAAGGTAAAAAAGTTGCCTTTGTCGATCCTTCGTCATCATCAGGATATATTTATCCAGGTGCTATGCTGGTTAAAGCAGGAATCAATCTTGAAAAAGATATTAGTTATCAATTTAGTGGTGGACATGATAAAAGTTTACAACTTTTACTGAATAGAGATGTTGATGTTATTGCTACATTTGATGGTGTACCAGAAAGATATAAAAAAGATTTTCCAAATGCAGTTAATGAAGTTGAAAAGTTAGCAACAAGCGATATGATACCTGGAGTTATGGTAACAGCATCGAATAAAATGGATAAAGAATTACAAGAAAAATTAAAACAAGCCTTGCTTGATATAGAAAAAGATCCAAAATTAAAAGAGTTATTTAAAAAAATGTTTAGTATAACTGGATTTTCAGATGTAGACCAAGATGCGTACTCTAAGGTTGAAGCAACTGCAAAAATTATGAATGTTGATTTAGATAAAGTAAAATAGTTATTAGAAAGAACCTAGTTGATTTGATTAGGTTCTTTTAAAATAGTACTGTACTATAAGTTATTAAGAAATCAAATAGTCATTAATATTGACGATTTAAAATATTCTTGCTAAATGCTTGAGATTTTCGGCGTTTAATTTTATAATAATATAATCAATTAGGAGCGTGAATTTTAATGTATGCATATATAAAAGGGAAAATTTCTGAGATTAATCCTACTAACATCGTAATAGATAATAATGGAATAGGTTATGAAATCACTGTTGCAAATCCATATGAATATCAATTAAATGAAGAAAAACAAATTTATATAAGTCAACAAGTTAGAGAGGATTCTAATACACTTTATGGATTTCTAACTAAAGAACAAAAAAAGGTATTTTTACTTTTATTAAAAGTAAAAGGGGTGGGACCTAAAAGTGCGTTAGCAATTTTGGCTGGAGCAACTAGTGAGGAAATTATCTCAGCGATAGAAAAGCAAGATGTAAATTATTTAACAAAATTCCCTGGTATAGGTAAAAAATCAGCTCAGCAAATTATTTTAGATTTACAAGGGAAAATAGATTTTAATACTGCAGCAAATAAAACAGAATCACTAGCAAATCTTTATATTAAAGATGCATTACTTGCTTTAGAAGCCCTTGGTTATAGTACAAAAGAATTGGCAAAAATCGAAAGCAAGCTGGCTAAGTTTGAATTTAGTGCAGTGGATGATTATGTAAAACAAGGATTAAAATTATTATTTGGAAATTAATGAAAGGATGAAATATGGAAGAACGAATGGTATCTGCTCATTTAAATGACGGAGAAGAAAATGAAGAACAATCGTTAAGACCTAAATTCCTAAATCAATATATAGGTCAAGAACAAATTAAAAACAATCTTAAGATTTTTATTGAAGCAGCAAAACTTCGTGCAGAAGTCTTGGATCATTGTCTTCTTTATGGTCCTCCAGGATTAGGGAAAACAACACTTGCGACAATAATAGCTAATGAAATGGGTGTAGGGATAAAGTATACTTCAGGTCCAGCAATTGAAAAATCGGGTGACTTGGCCGCAATATTAACTAGTCTAGAGCCAGGAGATGTGTTATTTATTGATGAGATACATCGTATAAGTCGCTCAATAGAAGAAATTTTATATTCAGCAATGGAAGACTTTTACCTTGACATAGTTATAGGAAAAGGTGATGAATCTCGAAATATAAGAATAGAACTACCTCCTTTTACTTTGGTAGGAGCTACAACACGTGCAGGAGCATTAACGGCACCATTAAGAGATAGATTTGGAGTTCATTGTCGTTTGGAGTTTTATAATGTAGACGAACTTAAAAATATAATTGATAGAACATCAGATATTTTTAATTGTGAGATTGATGAACAAAGTTCTTATGAAATAGCTATGCGTTCTAGAGGAACCCCACGAATAGCCAATCGTCTGCTTAAACGAGTTCGAGATTTCGCTCAAGTGAAAAATGATGGAGTAATAACTCAAAAACTAGCAACTTCTTCATTGGATTTGCTTCAAGTAGATGGACAAGGCTTAGACAGTATAGATTATAAAATATTAGAATGTCTAATTAAGCGTTATGATGGTCGTGCTGTTGGATTAGAAACTATTGCAATAACAATTGGAGAAGAAAGTATTACAATAGAAGATGTTTATGAACCTTATTTAGTTAAAGAAGGTTTTATAGAGAGAACTCCGAGAGGTCGTCGCGCGACACCTAAAGCATATAAACATTTAGGAATTGAATATATAGAAAAATAAGAAAGGTATAGTATGATAGATAGTAAACAGTTTATTAATACAAGGCATAAAAATCAAAAAATAAACTATGATAATGTTTTAAAAGAATTGATAAAAGAATGGGGTAAAAATAGCTTTCGCCCTAAAATTTTAATTCATTCATGTTGTGCACCATGTAGCACCTATGTTTTGGAATATTTATCAGAGTTTAGTGATATCACAATATTTTTCTCAAATTCTAATATTCATCCTAAAGAAGAATATATAAAAAGAATGCTCGTTCAAAAAGATTTTGTAGAAGAGTTTAATAGAAGAAATGACAAGAAGATAAAATTTTTAGCTGATGAATATTCACCTAGTAAGTTTATTAGAGCGGTAAAGGGTTACGAAGACGAACGCGAAGGTGGAGAAAGATGCCATATTTGTTATGAAATGCGCCTTGATTCATCTGCTCAAAAAGCTTTGGAATTAGGATATGATTATTTTGCTTCGGCATTGACAATTAGTCCAAAGAAAAATGCTCAAATAATCAATGAAACAGGATATGTTCTGCAAGAACAAGTTTCGATTTATTATTTACCTTCTGATTTTAAAAAAAATAATGGCTATCGACGTTCAGTAGAAATGTGTGAAGATTATAATATTTATCGTCAGTGCTATTGCGGATGTGTTTTTGCAGCAAAAGATCAGGGAATAGATTTTAAAGAAGTTAATAAGAATGCACGTGAATTTAATAATAATCATGAAGATTATGAAAGATTTAAGTCTATAATCAAACTCGGGGGAGAAATAGTTTAGTATTATTATTAAAAGTAGCTTCTTAAAGAGAATAAGTTTACTGTAAAATTATAAAAACATAATAATTTTAAATAAAACCTAAAA
>ERZ773250.342-NODE-342-length-28846-cov-2.988087_pt1 | contig 28846 bp, 29 predicted proteins | sample MGYA00511258_ERZ773250 | MGnify/ENA primary metagenome ERZ773250 (study PRJEB29015, sample SAMEA2738164) | human oral metagenome | biome: human oral; feature: human-associated habitat; material: saliva | place: China | collected 2187 ... | reverse complement strand
GACCGTATTATCCGCATTACAGCTGACAAATTAGGCTTAGATGGTTCTATTGTTGTCAATGAAATCTATGTAGAACTAATGGGTAAATATTCCAACTGTATCTTCGTGCAAGATGGCATCATTTTAGAATCCCTTGTCCACGTTACACCACTGATGAACCGTGTGCGATCCGTGGCACCTAAATTGCCTTATGAATTGCCACCCAATACCTCTCGTGTAGACCTCATGCAATTCTCTGGTCCAGAAATAACTCAATTACTCCAATCCTTCTCCCAAGATACAGTGGGCAATACGATTCGTCACATCTTCAACGGCTTCGGTCCTGTTCTATTAGAGGATTTATGCTCTCGTATGGAGCTAACTCCTACGACACCGATGTCAGAGGATCTCATTAACAGTATCACCGAAGGACTTACTAATTTGCAGACTCAACTACTCAGTGCACAAGGATTATTACAATATACCACAGCAACTGGTAAACGCTTGTTAACTCCTATTCCTATCTCTGAATATTCCCATCACACTATTGTTGACACCATACATTATGGAACGATTTCCGAGGCACTTTCACAGGATGTGGCAAAGCTAGGAGCCATCCATACAGCAGGAAAAGAGCTAGAAAAAATTATCTCTGCAGCTATCAAAAAAGAAGAAGGCCGCCATGAAAAAATTAAAGCCGAACTCGATGATACTTCAAAAGCAGATACCTACAAAGCATACGGAGATCTACTCATGATTTATAGCTACTTACCTCATCACTATGAATCGGAAGTAACAGTGCAAAACGTCTTATCTGATGAGGGAGAAAATATTACTATTCCTTTGGACCCTCCATTGTCAATCACAGAAAATGCACAAGCCTATTATAAACTGTATCGTAAGATGAAAAATCGTACGAAGAATGGTCAATACCAACTGGAACAAAGCTCTATGCGCCTTTCTTATTTAGAATCCATTCAATACAGTTTATCTTTGACTACCACAAAACAGTCTGTTCAAGAAATCCGTAGCGAATGTGAAAGTGCAGGCATCTTAAGACAATCTAAAAAGCCGATTCCTTTCAAGATAAAGAAAGATAATTTCTTGCACTTTACCATTCCTAATGGAGATGTATATGTGGGACAAAATAACCAACAAAACGAATACCTTACCAATCGGTGGGCCAAACCAAATGATCTGTGGTTACATACACAGCATATACAAGGATCTCACGTTATTTTGCGGTCTGACGTTGAACCAGATATTAAAATGATTGAGGCCGCTGCACAAATTGCTGCATACTTTAGCAAAGGAAAAGATACTTCTAAAGTAACCGTAGACTACACCCTAGTGAAACACATTAAAAAGCCACCTGGATCACCTTTGGGGTATGTCATCTTTAACACCCATAACGACATTGTAGTAGAACCTAAAGCACCTGAAGGGTATACAGAAAATAACCACAACAATTGATTATTTGTGTATAATCTCAACACGCTATACTTTGATTCATTCAGATATGCAATATATTTAACGATTACATAAAAGTTTATACACATTGTAGAAAAAGGCTGTAAGCATTCGTATTTTTTGCTTACAGCCTTTTATCACTTTAATATATTATGTTTAGCACCAGTATAACGATACTTTCATTTTACCAAGTTCAGTAATTTGCCATGCTTGTAATATGATATTTTGATAACCATAAATTATCCTAATACATCTGCCATGGCTTGTACTGTTCGTTCAATGGCAATATCGATGGTCTCTTTATCAATGGTTAATGGTGGGTTAAAGTAGATAACATTGCCTAATGGACGCAACAATAATCCTCTATCCAATGCTTTTTTATAGATTTGATAGCCCATGCGCAAGGAGCCATCAAATCCTTCTTTCGTTTCTTTGTTGGTAACAAGTTCTATAGCATTAATTAATCCCATACGGCGAATTTCACCTACATTTGGGTGATTGCCTAATGCTTTCACTAATGCGTCATGTAAATAGTTACCCATTTCTTCAGCTTCTTCTAAAATATGTTCATCTCGCAAGGTATCTAACACTGCTAATGCCGCAGCACATCCCAATGGGTTACCACTATAGGTATGGCTATGCATGAACGCTTTCATTGTATGGTAATCATCGTAGAAAGCTTGGTAAATCTTTTCAGCTACTACTGTAATAGACATCGGCATATAGCCACCAGTTAATGCTTTAGAGACAGTCATGATATCTGGCGACACTCCTGCATGGTCAAAGGCAAATAATTTACCCGTACGACCAAAGCCTGTTGCAATTTCATCAGCAATTAGCAATACTCCGTAACGATCGCAAAGATCACGTAACTTACATAAATACTCTGGAGGATACATTTTCATTCCTGCACAACCTTGAATCAACGGTTCTACAATAACCGCTGCCAATGTGGAACCATGTTCTGCAAAATCTTTTTCCATATGCTCAAAACATTCACAGGAACAAGTCTCACGAGTTTTATCATAAGGGCAACGATAACAGTCTGGTCCTTGTGTATGGACTGTTTGATCCATCAGCATAGGTTTATAAATTTCTGCAAATAGATCCATACTGCCTACGGACAAAGCGCCAATGGTTTCACCATGGTAACTTTCACTAAGGCATAAGAATTTTTGACGTTCTGGATGACCTGTTTGATAGTGATACTGGAACGCCATTTTCAAGGCACATTCTACAGCACCAGACCCATTATCACTAAAGTGAAAGCGTGTTAATCCTTCTGGCACCACTTCTTTCAATCGTTCCGCCAAGGTGATGGCAGGGCGATGACTAAAGTTAGCAAAAATAACATGTTCCAATGTATCTAATTGGCTTTTTATAGCCTCATTTACTTTTGGATGGCAATGACCCAATAAATTACACCACCAAGAACTTATGATATCTATGTATTCTTTTCCCTCTACATCATATAAATAACAACCTTTTGCATGGTCGATCACAATAGGTGGCAATGTTTCATAATCTTTCATTTGAGAACATGGATGCCAAATTAATTCTAAATCCTTTTTTGCCCAATCTTTCATGTGTATACCTATACCTCTCGTACATTTATATTATAATTTTTAAACGATGTTTCAGATATGTATATCTCATATATAGCACCATTAGTAATTGTATTAACTATACATTTCAATAATGTATCTTTTAAATGTATCTATCCGTAATTATATAAACTTCTAAAATAAAGTTTCACACTAACATTACATTACTAAAAAAACATATCTCCTATATAACTACTTATGCATGTGGATTCACAATATCCTCGTAGCACGCTAGCATAGTCTCCACATCCATATGTAATGCTGTTTCACCAGGTCCTACTCGATCTAATACAGGAATGCCTGTTAATCGTTCCATCATCACGCAGTTATCTACTTCCATAGGGTTTCCTGTATATTGATTTACAATAATCCCTTTTACAGAGATACCTTTGGATTGCAAATAATGAATTGTCAATACCGTGCTATTAATCGTGCCAAGTGTTGCTGTAGCTACCACAATGGTTGGTAGCTGTAAATCCTTTACCACATCTTCTAGCATGTATAATTCAGTATCTGTCACATGCAATGGGCACACAATTCCGCCGCTACCTTCTACAGTTGTGTATGCATGTGTGTTAGCAACGTGACAGAAATTTCGATTCACTACAGTCCTATCGATAAATTTTCCTTCATGACGAGCCGCCAAATGGGGAGATACGGCCTCATCAAATACATAGGATAATAAAGTCTCATCTGCTTGTGAAAGTCCTGCCACTTGTTTCACATACCCTGCATCACTTTCAGAAATGCTAGGAGCACCACTAACCGCTGCTTTATAATACGCCACATCATGGCCTGATTCACGAAGTTTTTTGAGCCATAAGGCAGTGATATATGTTTTGCCTACATCTGTTCCTGTACCTAAAATGTATAACCCTTTTGGGCATTCAATTGTTGTCATGATTTATGTCCTTTCCTACGTTGTTCATCACCTATTATGACTTTCACAAATATCAACATAAGGTGCATACCAAAGTGTATATGCACCTTATATTAAATCTGTTATGTTCACTATCGTTTTAAAATCGGAAGTAATCGTTTTGCAATGAAGGCTGCCAAGATGCAAAGAAAAATATCTGGAATCACTGGCAATGCAAAACAATAGATAAATAATACATCTAGTCCAATTGGTTTTGCTAGGTATAAATCCATAATTTCATATAAGTAAACCATACCTAGGGCATACACGATAAGTAAGTTTACAAAGGATGCAGTTAACAATTTTTTAAAAGTAACTACCCCTGCATTTTCTATCATGCGACCTGCCACAAAGGCACCAATAGCAAAGCCTACAAGATAGCCAAATGTAGGTTTGAAGATGTACATGAACCCGCCACCTTCTGTAAATACCGGCACCCCTACAAGGCCAAGAATAATGTACATCGCTACGCTCATACCACCTAAACGACTTCCCAAGATGAGACCAGCTAATGTAGTAAAGAGCAATTGCAAGGTAAATGGCAAATTCGGAATGGGAATCTTAATAAACGCCCCTACTGCTACCAATGCCACAAATAATGCAGTCATCGTAATCTGTCTTGCACTCATCGTTCCTGTTACATTTGTTTCTTCTTTCATGATACGATCCTCCCTTGATCGACAACATAAGATGATAAAAAATGTCTTTCAAGTAGTATTAAAACACTATTAGTTTTTATTGTCAACTCCAATATAATTAATAGGAGTTTACAATAAAAAGAAACGACCTATTATATCATTTACTTTGATATATAGATCGTTTCTATATTGCTAGATACACCCCAAATGTATAACTAGACTATAAACATATGTAAAAGTTGATACTACCTCCATAGGGATGTAAAACTTTTATGACTGCACGCTATTTATTTGTAATTAACCGTTCTACTACTGGAATTTGATCTGTATCTTCTTGTTTCCACGTCAAAGGCACCACAGAGATATACCCTTCCTTGATATGTCCCACATCAGTTGGCTTATCTTCTTTATGAAAACCTTGGTCTCCTACAATCCAATAGTACTTTCTGCCTTTGGCATCCTTCCGAACATCGATCACATTCGTGTATTCTTGAAAACCTTGATGGAATACTTTCACTTTATCCCAACCAACAGGTCCCTCTTTTAAGAAGTTAACATTTAACAATCCTTGGTATTTGCCCTCTTCGTACATTACTTTGATAAAATCAACAATGAAAGGTGCAATCTCTTCCAAACGTTTTGCACTATATTTTTCTAAGGATAGTGCCAAGGATGGAATGCCGTACATCAATCCTTCTAATGCGGCACCGACAGTACCCGAATATACCGCATCAGAACCTAAATTAAATCCGTGGTTGATACCTGATACCACTAGGTCAGGTCGATCTTGTTCCAATAAATAGGACAAAGAGAATTTCACGCAGTCCACTGGTGTCCCTTCTACAAAGATCATTCTTGGGTTTTCACCGTCTTCGCTCATCTCTTTTGCTCTGATTGGTACCTGCACTGTTAACGAGCTGGATTTAGCACTTTGCTCCACCTTAGGTGCTACCATCGTAACTCGATGGTGCTTCGCTAATTCCTGTGCTAATCCTTGTATCCCTGGGGCCCATAAGCCATCATCATTTGTTAATAAAATATGCATAGTGTCTCCTATCTAATAGTAATATTATATCTAATATTGTATAGGAAAATGAGTAATATTTCTACATTTGTAAGATACCGAGTATTATTATTTAAAAATTACATCGAACATAAAAACGGCTAGCCTCATTTTTGGACTAGCCGTTATTTTGTTCGATATTATTCTTTTGTATTATTCTTCGATAGCGGAGATTTTATCCACACGTTTAGCATGACGACCGCCTTCAAATTCAGTATGTAACCAAATATCAACGATATCTAATGCCAACCCTTGACCGATAACACGTTCCCCCATAGTGAGTACATTTGCATTGTTATGCTCACGGCTAGCATGGGCAGAGAATGTATCATGACATAATGCAGCACGAATGCCTTTTACCTTATTCGCTGCAATACCGATTCCAATACCTGTACCACATGTCAAAATACCACGGTCAAATTCACCAGCTGCTACTGCTTCTGCCAATGGTTTTGCTACATCTGGATAATCCATAGAATCTGTGGAGTATGTACCAAAATCTTTGTACTCAATACCTTGTTTTTCTAGTAAGCCTTTAATAGCTTCTTTCAAATGAAATCCACCATGATCACAACCAACTGCTACTTTCATTTTGTCCTCCTTTATGTAATGCTAGGTTCCTAAAACAGTATCTTATCAATATATATCTGTGTACACCTATATTGTGGATACATATCCGCATTGTTAATGTATAGATACAAGCAATTATAGTATTCTTTATATGCTAAGGTATCCAATCTATTTTATGCCCCAAATAGAACATTCTTATTTATGCAATGCAAGCCCTTGTTGTATATACCGTACAATCTGTTCCGCTGTTTTCGTATATACTTCTTGAGATTGTCCAAATGGGTCTTCTACATCGCCTACTTCGCCAGCAAATTCAGCAAGGGTCATGATTTTTTTACTGTCGAAAGGAAATTGGCGAAGTAATATTTTTTTATGATCTTCTGTCATTGCCAATACATAATCTGCGGCTTTCACAAAATCTACTTTTAAGGGGCGCGAACTGTGCTCGCTAATATCTTCGCCTACTAATTCTCGAACTGCCTCCACAGCTTCGTCGCTCACCTTAGCCCCTGGCACACAAAATAAACCTGTGGATAAAGTTACCACCTCTATACCAAGGTCACGTCCAACAGCACGAGCAATTCCTTCTCCCATGGGACTACGACAGGTATTCCCTGTACAAACAAATAATAAATTCATTTACTACCTCTATTATGATTATATATAAAGTTCTTATACTCCAATCAAAACTTACTCACTGATATATACTTGACCGCCACTAGCTTTTTCCAAGCGATTCATGACAGCCACTCCTAGGCCTTCTTTTTTACAACCTTCTACAATGAGTAAATCCACATCTTTTTCGTTGAAAGCTAGCAATCCCTCATACAATTGATTTGCCAAAGATACAGGCTCCGCTGTTTCACCATAAATAATCGCAACAAAATCTTGAGTGTCAGCACCTACCCCGAATGAAGCTAGGTGAGTCACATGTGTATCTTCAGATATAGTGGTTGGTTTTATACCTAATGCCTCTATTAGTATGTCCCAAGTTTGTTGGGATAAAAATAAACCAATCCGTTTATACATAGGTACCTTGGATTGTATAGCTTCCACCGCAGACTCTGAGGAACCGACCAACACTTGCACAGGCATGTCCGGTGCATAATGACGATATTTCATCCCTGGTGCTTTCGGTACTTCTGTAGGGTCATGCAAGGCTGTATCATACACCACATGGTCCGCCACCATTTCTAGCATCTCTTTTGTAACACCGCCGGGGCGTAGGATAATTACTGTATTATCTTCTACTTGTACTACTGTAGATTCTACACCAATTTCACAGGGTCCTGCATCTACTACAGCATGAATACGTCCTTTCATATCGTGTAAGACAGCTTCTGCCGTAGTCGGACTTGGTCGACCGGAGCGATTGGCACTTGGTGCTGCAATAGGTACACCAGCTATGCGTATCATCTCACGGCATACTTCGTGGGCTGGGCATCGTAATGCCACTCGTGAAAGTCCACCAGTTGCTCGTTCTGGCACTAGCGCAGACTTTTCAAAGGTGATCGTCAATGGACCTGGCCAAAAGGTATCCATTAAGGTTTGCTCTAAAGGAGTGATATGTCGTACTAAACGATGTACCATAGACTGGTCACAGACATGTAAGATTAATGGATTATCAGAGGGCCTTCCCTTGGCTGCATAAATTCGATCCATCGCATCAGCTGCCAGTCCATTAGCGCCTAAGCCGTACACCGTCTCCGTAGGTATAGCCACCAAATCCCCTACACGGAGCAAGGTTCCTGCTAATTCCACATCGTCAGTTGTTAATACCTGTGTCTCAATAGGATCTAACTCTTCCATATCGTGCCTCCTTTCTTATATATTATTATATCACTTAATAACGAATTTATTTTTAAAATATATGAGGTTCTAGTTGTAAATCTTATCTTGTCCCCAAAGCGAGCACTATATAAACTTTTATTTATACATACTGCTATTGATTACCTAAGATAGAGTGTCATATACTTCGGAGCAAATCTCAGTGGAACATAAATTTGTGGAGAAGTATATGGTGCTCTATCCCCAATAAGAAATCCATAGGATAAAAGTTTATATAGAAGAAGGTCGTACTTCCCAACGTACTTCACGAATGATACCAGCTATGTCTCGTTGGTATACAGGTTCTCCATATTGTCCTATTTCTTTTGCTAATTTAGATACAGCCTCTTCTTGACCCTGTCCAATTTCGATAGCAAGGTATCCACCGTCTTTTACAAAACGCCAGCCTTCACGAATAATAGGAACATAGAACTCTAATCCCGTATCTCCTCCATGAAGTGCAATATGAGGTTCGTGTAATACCTCTTGAGATAATGCTTTCATCTCTGCTGTTGTGATATACGGCGGATTCGACACAAGTACATCAAACAAACCTTCTAAGGATGTGATTTGTTCTCCAAATAGAGATTTACAAGCCTCTATTAGCGCATTATATTCAGTACCTTTGCCTATTATCATCTGTTCTAACAGTTGTTTTACATCACTTTCACAGAACCTTGAAACATCGGCTAATTCCAAAGATCTGCAATTCTCCTCAGCCACTACTAATGCTTTATCGGAAATATCTAAGCCTACACCAGTGGCATTCGGTAAATAATGTAATAGACTTAACAAAATAGTACCGGGACCTGTGCATAAGTCTAAGATGCGTGGAGATGCATCCACATCATAGAGTTCTAAGATGTCTTCAATCAATGTTTCTGTATCGGGACGAGGAATCAGCACATGTTCATTCACATGAAAGTCTAAGCCCATAAATTCTTTATGACCTGTAATGGCTGCTACACTATACCCCTTCGCACGTTGTACCACTAGAGGTCGATAGGCATCTAATTCAGCTTTGTCCAAGGGACGGTCAAAGTTGACATATAAATACATACGGTCACAGCCCAAGCTATGAGAAAGCAGTACTTCCCCATCCAAGCGGCTTGATTCTATGCCTTTGGAGCGAAAATACTGCTCTGTCCATTGGAGCATGCGACTAATAGTCCATAACTCATTATCCATGTTGATTTGCCTCTTGCATTTTAGCGGCTTGTTCTGCTGTGATCAAGGCTTGGATTAACTCATCCATATCCCCATTTAATACAGCATTTAATTTGTATAAAGTTAAGTTAATGCGATGGTCTGTCACACGACCTTGTGGATAGTTGTACGTGCGGATACGCTCGGAGCGATCCCCTGTACCCACCTGGCTCTTACGGTCTGCTGCCATAGCGGACGTTGCTTCTTGCTCCGCTTTATCCTGTAATTTAGCACGCAATACACGCATTGCTTTTTCACGGTTTTTGAGCTGGGAACGCTCATCTTGACACGCTACTACAATACCAGATGGTTTATGAGTAATACGAACGGCTGACTCCGTTTTATTGATGTGCTGTCCGCCCGCACCAGAGGCACGGTACGTATCGATTTCTAAATCTTTTTCATTGATTTCGATGTCGATATCTTCCGCTTCCGGCAATACAGCTACCGTTACAGTAGACGTATGAATACGCCCGGAAGATTCTGTATCTGGCACACGTTGTACACGATGTACACCACTTTCAAATTTTAACTTAGAATATACACTATCACCTTCGATAGAGAATACTACCTCTTTAAAGCCTCCCAATTCAGGCTCATTGGCATCGATGATAGTACATCTCCAGCCTTGTGTTTCTGCATATTTTGTAAACATACGGAATAAATCGCCTGCAAACAAAGCTGCTTCATCACCACCAGCACCGCCACGAATTTCGACGATAATATTTTTATCATCATTCGGATCTTTTGGTAATAGCAAAATATGTAATTCTGCTTCTAATTCGTCACGGCGAACTTTTAATTCATTTAATTCTTCTTGCGCCATGGCACGGAAGTCCTCATCTAGGCTTTTATCGCCTAATACTTCCAATGCTTCTTCGATACCGGCTAAGACTTGTTTATATTGGCGGAATGTATTCACTGTATCCGTTAATGACGCATGTTGACGAGTCAATTTACGCCATTCTTCTTGACGAGCAATCACGTCTGGGTCAGAAATGCGCTGTTCCAAGTCTAAAAATTTATCTTCAATCACTTGCAGTTTATCTACTAACACGGTGACTCCTTTCTATTCTTCTTCGTAAGCATCTTCTTCACTAGGTCGCACCGATGTTAAGGCACGAATGGCCACTTCAATTTGATCATCATCTGGTTCACGTGTTGTCATATATTGCAACACAAGACCCGGAGCGATCATGGCTTTCACTAGTGGGTTTTGGGAGCGTCCAGCAAAACGGATAAGCTCATAAGAAATGCCCGCTACTACAGGCATAAGGGCTAATCTAGAAACGATGCGTTCCACTAAATTTGGCCATCCTAGAAAAGCAAATACAAATATACTCACAACCATTACAAATAACAAAAAGTTTGTCCCGCACCGAGCATGTAATCTCGAATGGTTTCGCACTTCTTCTACCGTTAATGGTCTATCATTTTCATAAGTGTGAATGGTTTTATGCTCCGCCCCATGATACTGAAAGACACGCTTAATATCTGGGGTTAATCCGATAGCAAAAATATATAGTAAAAAAAGAACTAATCGAATGGTTCCTTCATATAGATTCAATATCATATGATCTGAGCCAGCACCAGGCATAAATTTTGCTAGCCACGTTGGTAAGGCAATAAATAATGCTGCTGCAATGAGCACAGATACAGCCATAGTGATGGCGATTTCCTTATTTGTGACCTCTTCCTCTTCTTCTCCAGAGGCTTGTGCCGAAAACGATAATGCTTTCATACCAATCACTAAGGATTCAAACAAAGCTACAGTTCCACGTAAGAAAGGCAGTTTTAAAACGGGATATTTGTCTTGGATAGATTTCGTTTGTTCTTCCTTCACCGTTATGGTTCCATCCGGTTTACGACAAGCTGTGGCCATTATTTTAGGACCACGCATCATAACCCCTTCAATCACTGCTTGACCACCGACAAATTTCTTTAATCGTTGTTGAGTCATAGGTTCTCCTGTAAAACAAATATAGGCAGAGCCTTAGCTCTGCCATTTAATTTGTATAGTTTGTGTACGCAATTATTTGCCGTAACGTTTGTTAAATTGTTCGATACGACCGCGAGCTTTAGCCGCACGTTGTTGGCCTGTGAAGAATGGATGGCAGTTGGAGCAAACGTCCACGCGAAGATCACCTTTAACAGAGCCAGTTTTGAATGTGTTACCACAACCGCAAGTTACAGTTGCTTCCACATAATTTGGATGAATTCCTTCTTTCATGTATATACACCTCTTTTCAACGTCTAAACTATTCCTAAAGATTATAACACGAATCCCATTATCTATGCAATACTAGGGACTATGACTTATTCAGATTTTTCTGCTTCTAATTTTTTAGCCTCAGCCCGTTCTTGTTTTGCTTCTTCTAAGGCTTCTTCTAAATCTACAGAGTTTAAGATTTCTTTTAATTCTAAAATTTCTTCTAATGTTAAGGTTACACCTTTCGTCATTTGCGAGTAATCTTCATCCCATGCACGGATATCGAATTTAGGATTGTAACGTCCCCAGCTTGTGCATGTTAATTGTTTTTTCATACCATCTTTATTTTCTGAAAGCGTGCCTAATACTTTATAAATTGAATAATTCACAACAGCCATGATTAGTCCTCCCCTACTTCTGTATTTGTTTCTGTTGGTACTGGTACAATCTCAGTAGCTAATGTAGCTAATGCATTGGCCCAGTTTGTTTCAGCTTGCGTTTTTTCTGTTTCATATTGTTGTAATGAATTGGTAAAGCTTGTAGTAAATGTAGCTAGCGCCTCTTCTTTCACTACTTGACGACGACAACTACCCATTAATTGCAATAAGGCTGGTGTAGTAGTTACCATGGATGCTAATGTACGTACTACTTGTTTTCCTTCTTCACTGTTGAAATAGGTATACCACAAGAATGGTGCACTTGGATGATTAAAATACCAATGATATGCTACTGTATCATCTTGTAAAATTGATTGTTCCATTACTTCTTGTACAGTTGCATCTTCTGGAGAAGCACCTAATGGAATACCCTGTTTGTGTTCCAATGTAACCGATACATCGATACCTTTCATAGACACTTGTAAATAGTATCCTTCCAAGGCTTCAAACATGCGTTGCATATAGGTTGGAATCCGATAATCGCCATGCATGTATCCATCCTCACCCATAGTTGGATGTTTCGGATTCATACTTACTTGCACTCCATATAATGAGTCCATAATGAGCTAAGCTAAATGTTTCCATAGAGGCTAATACTTCATGCGGTAGTGGAATAAAGTTTGTTTGTTTGTATCCATCTTCAACAATTTCACAAATAGAAAGATCTACTTTTTTCACAGGACCTACTCCATAACGGAATTCATACGTTTGCAATGGAGCCCATTCTCGAACTACTTCTAGATGATTTTGAAGAATCATGAACTGCAAGGCTACTCGATTCATATTCAATTGGTCTTGTACAGCAGACACTGGAATGAAGTAACGTACCGTACCTCTTTCGCTCACATTATTCACACGAGCTGCCATTTGTTCCATCGTAGTGACCGGTGCTGTAAACATACCAGATGTAGCCGCTACAATATGATCAAAGATGACATCTTCTGGCCATTCATTAATGACTGGTGCTAGCGGATATAAACTACGGAAGAGGTTATAGCAACTTTCAGAGGCTGTATAGAAGAGCAAACGATCGGTTGGAAGGGTTTGCATAATCTCTTCTGCAATAGCTGCATATTCCTCGAAATAGGCAAAGAGGATAATCCCTTCTGTATTCTTATGAAAGTCAATCACTTCTTGCATCGGTACAGACCACTGACGACCTGCTGACACACCTTCATAATATCCTGTGGCACTGATGAAATCCATTAGCTCAACGCTAAAGGAAATTCCATAAATTTCCTTAAATCCTGCTTCATCATATGGTAAAGGACCAAACATATCTACTGTAGATGTTTGAGCAAGCTCAAATAATTCTTTTGGCGTAATGCCCCACTCACGAACTTCGCCACTTTGGGTAATGATTTGATCTAACACGCGAAATCTTGCAATTTCTTGTACGATAGCAGGTCCTATAACCCCTACCTTGGTAAAAGCCTCAATGAGACGTCTCATTTGTTCTGTCATACTACACCTTCCCTGCCGATTGGCATACATCATATAAAGGACATTCGTCACATAATGGTTTTCGTGCTTTACAAATTTTTCGACCGTGCCAGATCATCCAATGATGTGCGGCACTCCAGTGTTCCATAGGAATTGCTTTTTTCAGTTTCTTTTCTACTTCGTCAGGTGTTTTCCCCTTAGCAATCCCTAACCGATTAGATACGCGGAACACATGAGTATCTACTGCAATAGCTGGCGTATCAAATAAGATGGATACCAATACATTGGCGGTTTTACGACCAACTCCTGGCAGTGTCACCAAGATATCAAAATCTCGCGGCACTTCACTATTGTATTGTTCTACTAAAATCTTGCATGTTTCATGGATATGTTTCGCTTTGGAGCGATATAATCCACAATCTTTAATCAATGCCTCTAATCCTGGAATCCCTAATTCATACATATCTTTGGGATCGCTATATTTGGGAAAGAGTCGTTTTGTTACAATGTTGACTCGCTCGTCCGTACATTGCGCAGATAATGCTACCGCTACTAGTAATTCAAAAGGTGTAGTAAACTCTAGTGCCGGTTTTGCATCGTGGTAGACTTCTCCCAAGATTCGTATTTGCTCTGCCTTAATGGCTTTTGTGATTCGCATCGGAGCCTTCTCCTCTAAGATGAAAAAACTATGTAAAACGTGTTATAATATAAATCTACAATGATTACCATAGGTTAGATACTTTCATCTAACACTAATATATAGTGTATCATACCATAAAGGGTGTGCGCTAACAAATAAGGAGATTATATATGACAGAACAAGAAAAAAAAGATATGACTATGGAAGAAGCCTTAACTCGCATTAATGCATTAGCTGCGAAAAAGAAATCTGGTCAAGCTTTAACAGAAGAAGAATTAGCAGAAAAAAAAGATTTATACGAAGTCTACTTGGGGTTCATCCGTGCCCAAGTGGTACAACATTTGGAATCTATTGAGTTTGTAGATGCTGAACCTGAAGCAGATACTGTGGAAGTTGATGTAGATTTAGATACGAAATACTTACGGAAGAAGCATTAATATGTCTCAATATACAGAAAAGGATTTGCATATTTTAGAAGAACCCTTTGTGGAAATCAGAAAAAAGGTAAAAATTCTACTTCGTATGGGCTGTTTATTATCTGAAAATGGAGCCAATGCGAACCAAATTGTTCGAGATATGCGTCGCGCAGCCGCATATATGGGAATTCCAGCAGATCATCTTCATATCCATATTGCCTACTCTAATATTTTAATTAATATTCATAGTCCAGAAGATTGCTTTACATCCTTTAGAAATGTCCAATATTTAGGAGCTAATATGGATATTATTTCCTCCATTAGTGTCTTAACTTGGACTGCATTACGTAAAGAGTATACTCTTGATGAATTTTCCCAAAAGCTCGAAGAGATTGCTAAAAAAGATCCTCCCCATTCAGATTCCACATCTGCCATCTTTGCAGGATTTGCCTGTGGTGCTTTTCCTATCTTATTTGGGGGTACTATTATCTCTGCATGGATTACAACATTCTGCGCTCTCCTTGGATTTATTATACAATTGATATTAAAACGTTTTCAAATTAACGGCTATATCAGTATCGCCTGTGCTGCTGCGGTATCTTCTGGATTAGCCTTTTTATCCGGATGTATTTTTGACTCTACCGATGTGATCTATGCTATGATTGCTTGCACATTGTTCATGGTTCCTGGCATTCCTCTCATTAATACTGTCGATGATTTGCTAAACAACTACATTTTGGCAGGAATATCTCGAGCTGTACATACGTTACTCATTGTGGGCAGTATGACTGTAGGGATTAGCATGGCTCAATACTTCAATCATTCTTATGATTTCACCCATTTAAGTATTGTTCCAGACAGCATTTCCATTGTTTTATTAGGTGCTGCCGTTGTGGGTGCTGCGGGCTATGCTGTGATGTTTTATACTCCAAAACGTCTACTTCCACTCATAGGTATTGGTGGCCTCATTGCTATTTTGGTAAAAAATACGCTCATATTATACTTAGGGTTTTCTGTGTTTGGCGCTACTTTTATCGCTGCTGCTATGGTCAGTTTATTTTCTCTGAAAGCAGCTCGTTATTCCCATACATCCTCTAAGGTATTAGCGATTCCATCAGCGATTCCTCTTGTACCTGGCGTATTTATCTATCGATTTTTATATGCCATGTTACACATCAACTCACTGACTTCTACTACACTCGTAGAAGCTATTCAAAGTGGGGTTACCGCAATTCTTATCATTATCTCCATTGGTGTGGGCGTAGCAATACCATCCATTTTGGCAGGCAAAGTATTAGACGCTCGAAAAGAGAAAAAACTAGAAAGTTTATTAGATAAACGATATACATAAAAAAGCATGTATCTTTTGACGCACTGTCAATGAGATACATGCTTTTTGCATAACATACACCAAATAGTAGTTTAACTATTCTTTCTAATACATGTTGTTACTTGTTACATACCTATTATGCCGATAGAAATACAAACTCAAATAGAGTAGACAAAAAGGACTGAATGCATCAGTCCTTTTATGTATTATAGATGTGCTTCTACAGCTGCTTTTAATTCTTCTAATGGAATGAAACCGATTTTGCGATCTACGATTTCACCATTTTTGAAGATAGCAAATGTAGGAAGAATTTCAATTTTGAAGAATTGTGCCAATTCAGGTTGTTCGTCAGTGTTTACTTTTGTCAATGTCACTTTGTCACCCAATGCAGCCGCTAATTCATCATATACTGGCATCATGCGAACACAGTATCCACACCATGGTGCCCAGAAATCCACAACAGTTACTTTATCATTTGTTGCTACCACTTCTTTAAAATTTGCAGATGTTACATCAATAATTGCGCTCATGTAAGCCTCCTATTAAATTTGAATCAATACACAATCTTGAATCACTTCAAGACCTAATTCACTTGCCTTTTTCACTACTGCCGGTTTATCCGCACCTGGTTGTAGCCAAACGGTCTTAACTCCTAACTCTTTACAACTATCTAGAGCTTCTAACCCGACTTTTTCAGGCACTACAAAGTCGACTACAGTAGGTACTACTGGCAACTCATGCAAGCTTGGATAGCATTGTACGCCATCGATAGACGTAATATTAGGATTCACTGGATACACTGTATATCCTTTATTGACAAGATGTTTGAAAATCTTATATCCGAACTTATCGGTTCTTGTTGTGGCGCCTAACACGGCCCACATTTTTTCTTGGATCGCTGTTTCCATTGACATACGTATCACCTCATTACTGTACTATCATACCACAATATCGAAATTTGTCAATTTGATTGTATCTTGTTCTAATAGTTTCTTTGGAATGGTAATCTCTAATAATTCTGAAAGCCCTATTTTACCATTAATAGGTAAGTCCCCCTTTGTGAGCAACCCTGTTTCTAATGCGAACCAGCCCCACAGCCTCTCTGGTGTGGCCCCTTGGTTCTGTAAATCACGGATAGTTATGCTTTGTTGCCGTTTAGACAAGCGATACCCTTCTGCATCCACTAGCATAGGAACATGACCATATTCTAATTTAGGAAAACCTAATATCTGCCCCAAAACTATTTGATTCCCTGTGACAGGTAACAAATCATTGCCACGAATGACCTCAGTGACACCCATTTCATAATCATCGATGACCACTGCCAGATGATAGGCAATCATGCCATCCCACCGCTTTAATACAATATCATCACTACAAGATTGTATTTCATAGTCTACCACACCTCGATACAGATCGTGAAAAGATCCCTTAGTATCCTCCATATGAAACCGCCAAGATGGAGGCCTTTCACTGATGTTTGGTGTATGTGTTAAACAATACCCATCGTATATATGGTGCGCTTCTCCCTGATGTGGAGCACTGCTGATTTCCTGTAAGCGAGCTCTATTACAATAACATGGATATAGCCGGTTTTGGCTACGTAAGTCTTGTAAATATCTTTCATATATATCCAAACGTTGAGATTGATACGTAGGTGCTTCGTCCCAAGTAAATCCTAACCAAGCTAAATCTTCTAATATATGATCTTCATAGATCTGTTTAGAACGTTGCGTATCCACATCTTCGATGCGAACAATATACTCTCCATTTTGGCGTCGTACAGACCAATAGGACAAAAATGCTACCCATAAATTTCCTATATGCATGTGTCCTGTAGGACTGGGTGCAAAACGACCTTTCATAGGAACCTCCTAAGCCTCTTCACTAAGGTGTTCCCACCTCTCATAGAGGGCCTCTAGTTGTAATGTTGTATTGGCTAACTCTTGAGATAATCGTTCATATTCTGATAGATCTCCCTGTATAGATGGGTCCTGTAGCTGTACCGTATACATTTTAACTGTCGCTTCATACCGTGCAATGTCTGATTCTACTTTAGCTAGTTCTTTTTCAAGCATAAAAGAATTTGTTTTCTTTTTAGGAATTGATATTGGTTCTGAATGACCAATTTCTTGTTCCGTAGTCATAGTCATCTCTGATGTACTTTGAAGTACGTCAGCATAAGAATCCGCACTCACTGCTGTATCTATAGGAGTGTTGCCCTTAACTGCTGTATTACTAGGCGTATTGTTGCGCTTCGTTTGTTCCGCTTCTAATTGTTGTGCAGCTAACACAGATCGTTCCAACATTTTTTCTTTATAATACGAATAATTGCCATGGAACTCTTCAATACCACCATTATCTAAGACCACAATTCGTTTTGCTACCGCATCCAACAAATACCGGTCATGGGAGATGATTAATAAAGTTCCTTCAAACTGCTGTAATGCATGTTCCACCGTTTCTCTAGTTGGAATATCTAAATGGTTTGTCGGTTCATCTAGAATCAAGAAGTTACGACCTTCTAAAAATAGCTGTAATAAGGCAACTCTCGCACGTTCTCCACCTGATAAATCTCCTATTAACTTAAATACATCATCACCTCTAAACTGAAAGGCACCTAGTACGCTACGAGCAGATTCTTCTGACATATCATAAGGCGCCATGATCTCTTGCAACACAGACCAACTAGGGTGTAATTCTTCATGTTCCTGCGAGAAATAACCTGTCTGCACACGATTTCCAGTGGTAATCGATCCATCCAGTGTATTAAGTTCCCCCATAATTGTTTTTACAAAAGTCGATTTTCCAGCTCCATTCGCACCAATTAAGCCTACCACATCTCCTCGACGTAGCGTTGTTGTAATATGTGTAGCCACTGGATGTTCTATATCATATCCAATGGACACATCCTCCACCATCAATACTCTGTCTGCACTCATTTCTGCCTTAGGAAAGGTAAAAGCAAACTCTCTATCTTGGTCTGGTGCCTCTAATCTTTCTAGTCTATCTAACTGTGATTGACGACCACGAGCCATTTTAGATTTTATGCCTGCTCGATATTTGTCAATATATTCTTCCGTTTTACGAATGTGTTCCTGTTGCTTTTCATACGCACGTTGATACGCCACTCGTTGCTGCTCTCGTTGTTTCAAGAACTGGCTATAATTACCTTTATAGGTATGCACTTTATGATGAGATAATTCTACCACTTCTGTCGCCACTTGATCTAAGAAATATCGGTCATGGCTGATGATAACAATGCCACCTTTGTAGGATTTTAAATATCCCTCTAACCACTCTAACATTGGCATATCTAGATGGTTAGTAGGCTCATCAAGAAATAAAAAATCAGGACGACGCACCAAGGCTTTCGCCAAGTTAATACGCGTTTTTTGTCCTCCAGAAAATTCACTGGCTTTCTTCTTTAAATCTTCGTCACTAAATCCTAAACCATAAGCAATACGTTGGCTTTGTTTTTCATAATCATACCCACCAAGCCATTCTAATCGCTCTTGTAAATAGGATAAACGACGCAAGTCCTGTTCTGTGGCATCTCGATTTTCTAATTCTGTCGTTAACGCTTGTAACTGGGATTCTAAGTGCTGTACATCAGCCCAAGCCGTTTGAATTTCTTCTTCTAAACTAGCATCACCTAAATTAACATCTTGTTGCAAATAGCCTATGGTGATACTACTGTCTTTCACAATGATCCCCGCATCATGTTCTTCTATGCCTAGTATGCATTTCATCAACGTCGATTTACCTGCCCCATTCGGGCCAACTAAAGCAAGACGCTCTCCTTGTCGTATGGTAAAAGATACATTAGAAAAGATTTCTCGTACCCCAAAGGATTTTCCTAGTTTTTCTATTCGGATCTGTTCCAAAATACTTCCCCTATCCTATTTCTGTTCCCTATACAAAAGTATTACCATTACATACTACCTAAAAAATGTACCATTTATCTTAGTAAATAGCATAAGTAATTTATAAACTAAGTAATACTTCTTGCAAATGATTCATCAAAGCTTGCTCAAATTTATCTATCGTGGTCGCATCCAAGTCATGTGTAATTCCTGGATAGCCTTGTTGTCTAGTTTCACCAAAAAATTCATCTCGGAATGTATTATAAAATAAGACCACTCCTGTTTCCTCATTATCTTTGATATAGGTGCCAATAATATAGGAACCATTAATCATATCTAATGCAGTATGAGGCGTCACATCTAAATGATATCCTTCAATTGTTTGCGGTAATACCTCTCCATAATTCCAGCTAGGTATGCCTTTTTTCTTGTATTCGTAGACAAACCCTTCTTGAGGTGCCATAAATCGTGTCATAATAGATGCTTTATAGTTGGCTTTTAAATTCTCCACAAATGGCGTTAACGACTCTCGTATGAAAGCAATATCTACAAACTCTACTAAAGGCACTGAAATACGCACCATGTAATCCCCTACTTCTGTATCATAGAGGACTGACCAACGCCAATTTTTATCATTTGTATAATAAAAGAGACTATATATGGTAGACGATATAGCTTGTTGTTCCACCACTAAATGAAAGTCTCCAATGGTGGGTTCTAACCAAGCTAAATCGAGGTCTTCACATTCTTTTATAATTGCATCCATGGATTTGTTCCTTATCGTAATTGACTATACAATGACTGATACTGTGCTTCATGAGCCATCACCCGTTTCACGTAATCTTTTGTTTCTGGAAACGGAATTTTATCTATATCGTCAAAATTATCATCCCAACTTGCATCCATTCCTCCACGTGACCACGCCCTGCATTATAGGCTGCTAAGGCTAAGATTTCATTGCCTTTAAACTCATCTAATAAATGCGCTAAATACCAAGTCCCTAATTGTATATTCGTGTGTGGTTCCTTGATATCTTGGTCGGACAGGCTCGGTTGATTCAATTGTTCTCCAATCCAGTGCGCTGTATCTGGCATTAACTGCATCAATCCTAAAGCGCCTGGCAATGATTTTGCATTTGTATCAAACTTACTTTCTGTGTAGATCACAGCCGCCACCATAGATGGTCTGACATGATAGATAGATGCATTTTTCATTACCGTACTTTCATATGCTAACGGATACGCATATTGTCTGGCTAAATAGGTTTTTCCGTATTGTACATAATAGGCCGTTAGGACAACGATTAACCAAGCAAATGCTGTGGATACCCTCATACTTCCTCCTTCTGAAAGTGAATTTTCGCTGTTTTCCACAATTTACGTAATTGTTTTTCTAATTGTTGCATAGTTCCAGAATTATCTATCACAACAGCACTTAATTTTCGCTTTTCATCTAAACTCATTTGACTATGAATACGATCAAGTGCCTCTTGTTCAGAATAAGAATTTCGTTTCATCAAACGTTCTAGCTGTGTCACAGGGTTGACATAGACAAGCCAAATCTCATCCATCTGCTTATGCCAATCTGTTTCAAACAGCAATGGTATATCATAGATGATAGCCCGTTTTCCCTTAGCTTCCCATTCTTCTGTCAATTCCTGTATACGCCGTCTAATATGAGGTTGCAATATAGAATTAATAGTCTCTAAAGCTTTAGAATCAGAAAACACAAGACTACCAATATACGCACGATGTAACGTGCCATCTTCTAGCACTGTATTAGGTCCAAAAGCCTGTACCAATTCCTGTAATCCTGGTGTTCCTGGCTCAACAACTTCTCTAGCCACTACATCTGCATCAATATAGGGAACACCTTTTTTTTGTAACCATCGTAACACTGTACTTTTACCAGAGGCAATGCCTCCTGTGAGCCCGATTTTGTACATATTTTCACCCCACATTTGATTCTATTCATATAAACTATTATTATACACAATCATATTGGATAGAAATTCTATGAACCTACTATTTTACATCTGCCCAGTTATTTGCACTGTGCACATCTACCTGCAATGGCACTCGTAATGTCACTACTTGTTCCATACAATTGCGCAACAATGTTTCTACTTGTTCTTGTTCTGATTCTATCACTTCTAGCACTAGTTCATCATGTACCTGTAACAGAATACGAGATTGTAAGCCTAGCTCTTCTAGCGCTTCTTCTACATGATTCATAGCTAATTTAATGATATCTGCAGCCGTCCCTTGAATTGGAGTATTCATAGCTGTACGCTCCGCAAAGGATCGACGATTAAAGTTACGACTATTAATATCAGGTAACGGACGAACACGACCAAACATAGTTCGTACGGAACCTGCTTCATGTGCTTCTTGCACCATACGATCCATGTACCCTTTAATTTGTGGATATCGACTGAAATATAGCTCAATATATTCTTTTGCTTCTGCTCTCGTAATGCCTAAGTCACGAGACAAGCCAAAATCACTAATGCCATAGATAATGCCAAAATTGATGGCTTTCGCATGCGAACGTTCTAGAGGCGTTACCTCATCTAACGCTTTACCCAATACTTCTGCTGCAGTAAAACGGTGAATATCTTCTCCGTTTTGGAACGCTTGAATTAAGGCAGGGTCTTCCGACAAGTGAGCCAAAATACGAAGCTCAATCTGTGAGTAGTCTGCACTCATAAACATATCATATCCATCGTTTGGTTTGAATAACGCACGAATTTCACGACCTTTTTCACTACGCACAGGAATATTTTGTAAATTCGGATCTGAACTACTTAAACGTCCTGTAGCCGTTACCATTTGATTAAACGAAGTATGAATCCGGTTCGTATGAGTATTCACAAGCCCCTCAAATCCTTCTAAGTAGGTGGATACTAATTTCACAACGGAGCGATACGCCAAAATTTGTTCTACAATTTCATGATCATTTCTGAGCATATCTAAAACTTCTGCATCAGTAGAATAGCCTGTTTTTGTTTTCTTAATGACTGGTAATTGTAGCTTTTCAAAAAGAATAATACCCAATTGTTTTGGGGAGTTAATATTGAAAGTTTCCCCTGCTAAAGCATAGATTTTCTCTTGCAGTGCACTAACCTCTACTTTGAAGCGTTCCAATGTAGTATGTAACTGGTCTACATCCATGTAAATACCATTTTTTTCTAATACACAGAGTGTACGTAGTAATGGCAATTCAATAGTTTTATATAAATCCCATACACCAGACGTCTTCATCTCTTCTGTAGCTATGTCATTCATTCGATATAAACTTTGCGCTTGTAGAGCCCATTCCATTTCATTTTCTGTAGCTGGAATAGATGGTTGACTGAAACGCTCACATAAATAGGTCATACCATAGTTTGCTCGTGTAGGATCTAATAAGTAAGCCATTAATGTTACATCTTTAATATGAACAGTATCTTCTTTCATAATAGAAATGTTACCTGTTGTGTCAGTACCTAACACTTCAAATAGCAACTTAGCATTATCTGTAACAACTTCTGTAGCCCCTTCAAACACTGTTTCCACATGTGCTACATCTACAAATCCATTCACAACTAATTGAGTATCCCCATTATATAGATATAAAGCTTCTATGGTTCTGAATGGATGTGTTCCAGCCTCTTTTAGAATGACACTGATGATTTTATCTTCATAAAATTCTCGTGGCACTTCTGTGACATGCGTTAATTCAATTTCTTCTGCTGGTGGAGCTAAAAATTGATCGAATAAAGTTCCTTCTTCTGCCACGCCCATCGCTTTTAGTAATCTTGGTGTTACTGCGTGAAAGCCTAATTTCTCAAATAATGGAGTCACTTCACTACGATGTACTACAGGAACAAATTGCTCTAGTTCATAAGGCATATCCATATCTGTTTTGATGGTAGCTAGTTGATGGGAAATGAACGCTAAGTCTTTATTGTCTACTAATCGTTCTTTCAGTTTTCCCTTTTGTTCCTCAATATGCTCATACACGCCCTCTAACGTACCATATTGTGTCAATAGTTTAAGAGCTGTTTTTTCACCAACACCAGGCACACCAGGGATATTATCTGAAGAATCACCCATGAGAGACTTCATTTCGATGACCATTTGCGGACCATATCCATAGAGTTCTTCCATATTCTCCATAGTTACATGAAGCATGTCAGTGATGCCCTTTTTCGTTAAGAACACACTAGTATACTCATCTACCAATTGCAAATTATCTCTATCTCCAGTAATAATGTGGACTTGTAAGTCAGTAGACCCCCATTTTTTACTTAAAGAACCAATGATATCGTCGCCTTCAAAGCCTTCTTCTTCAATCACAATAATCCCCAAAGATTCTAATACTTCACGGATCAAGCTAAATTGTGGGCGCAATTCATCTGGTGCACTTTGACGAGTTCCTTTATAGTCTTCGTAAATATCCATACGGAACGTCTGCTTTCCTTTATCAAATGCTACTGCAATATAGTCAGGATTGATTTCTTCATAGAGCTTTGTTAACATAGTTAAAAAACCATATACTGCATTTGTAGGAACCCCTAATGCATTTTGTAGTGGTGGTAGTGCAAAGAATGCACGATATAATAAGCTACTGCCATCTATAACCATTAATTTTTTCATAGTTTACTCTCCTATTGACTAATCTACGTATCCTTAATTATACCATATTTCCTACTCTTATGAGTGATGAAAATAGAGGGTATTCCTGTGTAAACCCTTGCTGTATAAGCCAATTTTCCTTAGGATATATATAAAAATAGTTGCAAAACTGTACGCCCTATGATATACTACTTTAGTAATAATACAGTAAATCACAAGGAGGTGACTCAATTGCCAAACATTAAATCCAGTATTAGAAGCGTAAAAACGGATGCTGAACGTCGTGCGAAAAACTCTGCTGTAAAATCTCAAATTCGTACAGCTACTCGTAAGACTGTAGAAGCTGCTCAAGCAGGCGCTGTAGAAGAAGCTAAAAAAGCACTAGTTCATGCTACAAGCGTAATTGATAAAGCAGCCTCCAAAGGCGTTCTTCATAAAAATACTGCAGCTCGCAAAAAATCCAACTTAGCAGCTAAAGTAAATGCTCTATAATGAACTCTAAAAGAGGGTTAACAAGGAGAAATACTATTTCTCTTAGTTAACCCTCTTTTTTATATGTCATCATTATGTGAATCTACCCTAGAATACCACTATGCATTTGGGCATTGCTATATAGAGCTTATCAAATCACTTATAACAAAAGGAGCTACTTTCATAGCTCCCCTCGTCTCATGCGTTCTAATTTTTCAGCCACATCTCCATCAATATGCGCGCCTAATTCATTACGTTGTAATGTCATAGCATCTCGTCTATGATGTCCTGTATAGCGTTTACGCTCTTCCTGTTTTGCCAACTCAATTTGATACCGCAATTCACGAGCAGATATACGAAGCCCGCCAAACCCTAAAATTTGATTTTGCTCTTCTCCATCACTTGTGACAACATAAATCGTCTTATATTGACCTTTCTTGCTAAAGACTTCTCGTTCAATATAAGCATCTGCTGTTTCATGCGTTCCTGTGAATACTTCAATAAAGTCAGATGATATACGTTGTTCATCCGCTGTAAAGGGGGCATGCTTACCATCAAACACTAAAATAATCTTATATCCCTTATAACTACCATAATTGAGTAAACGATGACGTAGTTCTAATCTAGCATGTTCTAAAGACTCCTTACTAAGAGACTTTAAATCAGCCCAGTCAAAAATAACATTATATCCATCTACAATTAAAATATCTTTTTTCATAGTATACCTACTATCGTTGACGTCTCGCTTCGTATAAAAGAATCGCTGCTGCTACCGATGCATTTAATGAGTTAATCGTTCCAAACATCGGAATCGTTACCAATACATCGCATAACTCTTTTGTTAAACGGCTTAAGCCTTTCCCTTCATTCCCTATGACCAATACAATAGGACCTGTCATATTCACATCGTACATCACAGTCCCATCCATATGGGCACCCATCACCCAGAAACCTTGGCTTTTTAATTGCTCAATAGTCTGCGCTACATTACCAATTTGCACCAGTGGAATCGATTCCACAGCCCCTGCAGATGTTTTACTTACAGTCGCATTAATTGGCGCATTATGGCGTTTGGGAATGAGCACTGCCGTAGCTCCCACACATTCCGCCGTACGAATGATGGCTCCCATATTATGAGGATCTTCCACACCATCCGTTAAAATTAACAATGGATGTTCTTCCGTACATTGCAGTAATACATCTTGCAGTTCTTGAAACTTCACAGCATTTACTAATGCAACCACACCTTGATTAGGCACATCACTAGGATATTTTTGTAACTCCCGTTCCTTCACACGACGAATTTCTACACCCTTAGACTTTGCCAAACCCAATATCTCTGAAAGAGAGCCCCCTTGCTTACCTTCCGCCACTAAAATACGATGAATCCCACGATCTGATTTTAGTGCCTCCCGCACAGCATTACGACCCACAATAAACGTATCCATGAAAACCTCAAACTTTCTTAAAAGTAAATCTACCTATACGTAGTAACTTATTAGCAAATATATCGTGATACATATACTAACCATATCAATACTACAAAGCATTAATATTACAAAATATCTTCTTATATTATTAAGATTAAAACCAATACCAAAGCCTAGAAATAACTAAGCTATCACTTCATTATACCATTAAAAGATAAGAACCCCAAAATAACACATGAGCACCATCCGCTGTAACGTTGTCACTCAAACTAATACATACCGAAAAAGTGCGACATATTCTAGGGATGTCACGTTCAATTTTCTCTAATCTAGAAAACACAAGAAGAGCACGGTATACCCCCGAACAAACATTATGAAATACCGTTTGAGAGGGGGTATGCCGTGCTCTTCCCTTATTCTAAATACCGGTTATGAACGTGACAAAGCACACCAGAATATATCGCACGTTACAGTAATGCTACATACGTGACAACGTTTCAGCAAAAGCGAATTGCATGAGGAATTGCAGCCTCTCTTCATCCCCTTTGCGATAGGTATACCCCAATAACGCCTCAAAGGCTGTACTCATGCGGTATTCCTGCACACTAGCGCTTTTAGGTACATGCACATTACTATTGCGAGCCCGTTTTGCTACAAGTAATTCTTCTTCTGTAAGGCTAGGTTCTAATGCTAACAACACCTTAGCTTGTGCTTTTGCATTAATAAATGATGTCACTACATCATGAAGTATTTGTGTTTTTGTAATGCCCGTTTCTACTACACGATTTCTGATAAATAAAGTATACACACCGTCGCCAATGTAAGCAAGCATAAGAGAGTCCTCTAAAGGACCCTCTCCATTTGCTTCTACTTTCACTGAAGATTTTAATTTATCAATCGCCATAGATCGTAGCTGTTTATATCGATTAAAGTTCACGTTTTTTCCACCGTGCCCCTTGTGGGGAGTCTTCGATGACAATGCCAATATTTGCCAATTCATCACGAATGGAGTCTGCAATGCCCCATTGTTTCTGCTCACGTGCACATTGACGAATATTCAAGATCACATCCATCAATTGATTGTATTCTTCGTTACTAGTTTCTTGACCTTTCCAGCCCTCTTCTAATAAACCAAGAATATCTAACATCAATTTAAAGATTTCTTTCACTTCTCCAATTGTGCTATGGCATACAGTGCCATCACAGCTTTGAACAGATTGATAGTAAATGTTAATTTCTTTCGCCAATCCGTAGATAGGAGCTGTGGCAAGAGCTGTATTGAAATCATCGCTCATAGCGGCTTCGAACTCTTCTTTATAGTTACGAGCATTTTTCAATAATTCTGCTGCTTCAAGTTCACATAATCCTTCTGGACGACTCTCTAAGTACAATAAATTGTCAATCACCGTTTGGAATCGTTCAATAGCCTTAGTCGCTTCATCTAAGCGTTCATCACTAAAGTCCAATGGACTACGATAATGTGTGCTCAACAAGAAGAAACGCAATGCATCCGCACTATATTGCTCTAAAATGTCTTTCACCAAGAAGAAGTTATTCAAAGATTTACTCATTTTTTCTTGGTTGATCGTAATAAATCCATTGTGCACCCAATAACGCACCGCTGGATGATGTTCAGAGCACCCTTCGGATTGGGCAATTTCATTTTCATGGTGTGGGAAAATTAAGTCAGATCCACCACCATGGAAGTCAAACTCTTCGCCCAAATATTTTTGACTCATGGCAGAGCATTCAATATGCCAACCTGGACGACCTTGTCCCCAAGGGCTCTCCCAGAATGGTTCGCCTGGTTTTGCCGCTTTCCACAAAGCAAAATCCATAGGATTTTCTTTACGGTCATCTACATCTACACGAGCACCAGCTTCCATATCGTCCAAGGTACGACCAGATAGTTTACCATAATGTTCAAATTTTTCTACACGATAGTATACATCACCATCTACAGCATAGGCATAGCCATTGTCAATTAATGTGCTAATCATAGCAATGATTTCATCCATATGTGTAGATACACGAGGATATACATCAGCACGACGCACATGTAATGCATCCATTACATCATAGTAGGCATCAATATAGCGATCGGAAATCACATTCCATGCTACTCCTTCGCCATTGGATGTATTAATGATTTTATCATCCACATCCGTAAAATTTTGGATATATGTTACTTTGTAGCCCACGTGGCTCAAATAACGACGAATGGTATCCCAAGTCACGAAAGGTCGTGCATTACCAATATGAGGATGATTATATGGTGTTACACCGCATACGTAGATGCTAACTTCCCCTTCTTTCACAGGTTGGAACACTGATTTTTCGCGGGTCATCGTATTGAAAACTGTCAGTTCTCTCATTAGAAATAGCCTCCTTGTATGCACTTAGCCTAAACGGCGAAGTACCTTTTCTTTGCCAAATAAGGTAATAATATAATTCAAATCTGGGCCATGCATTTGACCTGTCGTAGCAATACAAATTGGCATAAATACAAATTTGCCTTTCAATCCAGTTTCTTTCATAATCGCTTTGATAGCTGCTTTTACAGCCTCTGGAGTAATTTCATCCATGGCTTCAATTTTTTCTTTGAAAGCCCCAATAACAGTTGGATAAGACTCTTCTGCTTTCACAGCTGCAATATCCTCAGCATGTTCTGCATCTTCTAGGATATCATCTTGGAAGAACATACCTACT
>ERZ773250.341-NODE-341-length-29010-cov-15.498290_pt1 | contig 29010 bp, 21 predicted proteins | sample MGYA00511258_ERZ773250 | MGnify/ENA primary metagenome ERZ773250 (study PRJEB29015, sample SAMEA2738164) | human oral metagenome | biome: human oral; feature: human-associated habitat; material: saliva | place: China | collected 2187 ... | reverse complement strand
TTGCTGGGTCACGACGGGCTATCGCGGCTGGCCGCGTTGCGGTGCCGCTCCCCCGATGTGCTCCGGCTGCGCACGGTTGCGACGGTGCGTCCGCGCTGTGCTGGCCTTGCGGCCTGCTGGTTGGTGTGTTGCTGCTGCGTTGGGTACTGTGGTGTGCCGGTCGTTCCCGTCCTTGGGGTTCGTCGGCGCGCCCACCATCCTAAGCCATTTTTCGTGGCGGCGTTCACTTTTTGGGTCTGCTTCGGACGAGGCCGTGGCGGGGTTTCGGGGCAGGTTGAGGCTGGTTATGGGCTGATTTGTCGGACCAGTTCGGCGCATGGCGCACACGAACCCCCATCTTCCACCCCGAACCCTTACCAACCCGCATACGCACACCCCGAACCAAGAACATCCGTTCCGCGGCACGTCGCATACCTGCACGTCTGTGCGGATTCACACTCAAACTCGGAACGATATTCCAACAACACGAACATGCGATGCAATAGTTTGCGAGCAAGTATTTATGGACTATATTCTGACTATTACATCATTCCCCACAATAGGACCGCCATGGGACAACAACGAGGCACTTTCTACTGGGACGACGATTCCCTGTCACCGGGTAATCGTAGCGATGGTGGGTGGTCACAGAACCTCTACGATCAGAACGGACACCTCCGAGAACACGGAACGTTCTTCCCAGACCTTGACTCAGACGAGAGCGACTCAACGTATTCCCCGTACGGCGATCCTCCGATGTTTATGTCGAGTGAGACCCGGTTGGAGTCAGATGACGAAGATGACGTGGAGTCTGAAGAGGATACTGCCGATGGACTCGCAATACTTCTGGCCATCGTCGGTGCGGCAGCGGTAGCTGGTGCCGCATATGCAGCAGCTCCTCCCCTCAAGAAGTGGGCCTCCAACACGGCCGTCCCGTTCATTAAGGGGGCATTCTCAAAAGTCCGGATGCCGTGGGGAAAGAAACAGGACGAAGAGATCGCTCCTGAAGCAAATGGCGTGACCGCCTTCCACAACGCGGAGACAAATCCAGGCGCATCGGGTTCTCACTCCCCTCTCGGGATTGATGCGAAGCGTCAAACAATGTCAAACGCGGAAGCTCAGGCACGTCTCGTGGCCGCCGCTGCCGCGCAGCTGTTCGCAGAAGAGCAAACACGCCTCGTCATGCGAGCTGACGTCGTCAATGCCACGGATGTGGATGATCTACGCAGGCAGCTCGCAACCCAGCCCCACGAAGAGCTAGAGAAAATCCTCCAGCACCTCGCACACAACCCGCATCTTCTGGAAGACGGGAGCCTCGCCCAGCTGGCTTCCTACCTCAACCACAACTCCCTCCAGCTCGGCCCGGCCCACAAAGAACACGCACCCCTCCCCCGCAGCGAAGTGTAGCGCCGACTTCCCCTACGGTCACCAGCGTGCTTGCGTTGGACAGGTTGGGAACACGCCTCTAGGTTCTAGTGGTGGTTGCAACGGATCTTGGTGAAGGAGTTCGTTGTGGCTGGTGTTGGTCGTGTTTTTCGTGGGGTTGAGTACCCCTCCCGTCGGGAGGTGTGTCAGGCTCGGCATCGGGAGTATGTGCGGGCTTTGGCTGATGGTTTGAACTTCACGCAGGCAGCGCATGCTGTTGGGGTCTCGAAGCGGACAGGCAAGGTCTGGCGTAATGGCCGGACTCGCTCAAGTGGACGGTGTGAGCGAGCCAGTATCGCTCCTCAGGCCCATTGGTACCGTCTGTACATGAAATGCCAACCGCATCGGGTCAGTAAACGGTTCTTGTCACTCAAGGAACGCATGCTCATCTTCGGATGGCGCGCCGAGGGGCTTTCTATTCGGGACATTGCCCGACAGTTAGGGCGTTCGCCCTCGACCGTGAGCCGGGAACTGAAGCGCAATGGGATTACATCCACGTGCTACAACCCCTACATCGCTCACATGCGAGCAGGCAAGCGCCTCAAGCGCCCTAAAGCGCGCAAATGCGCCAATCCTCGCTTGTGGGGCATCATCTGGGACAAGCTTGAGCTCAGATGGAGCCCAGAACAAATTTGCGCATACTTGCGCATGCGTTTCCCGCATAATCAGAGCATGAACCCGTGCGTGGAGACGATCTACCAGTCCATCTTCATCCAAGCCAAAGGACACTCCGCAAAGAGATCGCTTCCCTCATGCGCCAAGGGCGCGCCCGCAGGCACCCGACCGCATACGCTCGCCAGGTACGACCACGATTTAAGGACCCCATGGTGATGATCAGCGAACGGCCCGCCAGTGTGGAGGATAGGGCGGTTCCCGGACATTGGGAAGGTGACTTGATTATCGGAGCTAAGGGACAATCCGCGGTCGGCACGCTCGTGGAACGCTCCACCCGGTACACGCTGTTGCTCTACTTGCCCAACGGACACACAGCCGTTGAAGTTCAAGACGCCATCATCGACAAGCTCGCGGGATTACCCGATTCTTTGCGTTTGTCGCTAACCTGGGACCAGGGAAGCGAGCTGGCTCAGCACCGCAAGATCGGTTCACAGCTGGGCCTTGACGTGTATTTCTGCGATCCGCACTCACCCTGGCAACGCGGCACCAACGAGAACACGAACGGGCTGTTGCGCCAATACATGCCCAAAGGAACCGATCTGTCACTCCTGACCGAAGCAGACCTGGACGCCATCGCCGACCAGCTCAACGACCGCCCACGCAAAACGCTAAACTGGGACACACCCAAGCAGCGCCTCGAACTGCTGCTCAGGGCATAACACGTGTTGCAACCACCCCTAGAATCTGCCGCCAATCACAACCTCGCCACTTGCACGTGAGCGGTAGCTCGGCCTGACGACTGTCTATGCGTCCGCGGGTTCCTCCCTGCTGACGTTGAGCGTGATCTCTTTCGCCCGCCGCAGGTATGGCAATGTAATACGGGGATCGAAGGGCGACGACCAGGTGAAGTTCTCGTAAACGTCCAGTCCACGACCAAGATCGATCACTCAGCAAAGCAATCGCAGGACTCTATGTCGAGCGCCAGACCACAGTTACGCCGAGCTACAGCAACCAGATGGAAACCCTCCAAGTCGACGAGGAGATCACACCGATAACAACGATCAAGCGACGCTGGGCGGCAGCAGGTAGGGTGGGACATTGTCGAGGTCCTTGAAGACAGCGGGGGTAGAAGTCCGCTCATCATCAAGGACCTCGGCCTCTACCCGCAACCCCCCGACCAACACCCGGTCACCCACACTCAACTCGGAAGAGTCGCTATAGTCCTCACCCAATTGAGATAAAGCGATTTCGATACGCACGGTCCAGCATTCACGCAGCAAACCCACTGCACAACCGTTCAATGAATCGCGTCATATGTGCACATCTGAGTAACTCTGAGTGCGCCGGACTACCGCTGCCACAACGTGAGCTTCTCCCATCCCTCGGGAGCACCAGTTCGCGACATAGGGACAATGTCATTATGCGGGAACGCATCAAGCAACTGAGGTAGGCGATTGGCGGGAGACAGGTCGAGCTGACGCTGCAAGTATTGAATGAGCGACAACTGCCCAAAGGAACGATTGCTCACACCAGCCACTTCTTGTAGCTGCTCATCATCGCTGAGTTTCGGCTTAATGTCAAAAACACGATTAAACATACGCGCATGATGAGCAGCATAATTTCTAACAATATTCAGGCATTTCAGCCACGATGCGAGCTGCGGAGCAGCGAGTCCACACTCATCCGCAATGTCATGACGCACTTTCGTCGGAGAAAAGTCGTATAAGTACGACAACATCCCCCAGTCCATGATTTCAACGGCTGCCCAGATGGGCATGTCGCCATGATAGTGTCGTCGATGGTGCTCAACAAAGTCTTCTTTCGAAAAGTTTACAGCTCTTTCAAATTTCTCAACCCAAACCGCATGTCTACTACGACGACTCCCCTTATTCGATTGACGGGCAAACGCACTGAGACAAGTCACATCTTGATAAATGAATGGGTCAATACTTCCCAATCGATACCCAAGCATGGTACGGATCGCCATTTCAATACGATCCAATTCGGCGAATACAACATGCCGCATCCGCTCATCAAACTCATATAGGTCGATGACCAAATCAAACGAAGCTCCATCAACAAACTCATCGCAAGCCTGACCGGTTTCCGAAGAAAAAAGGCGCATGGGGTACCAATACCCCGACAGTCGATAGTAGTTCAGTCGAGCAAGCATCTCCTCTGCGCGCTCAACGTTATCGATGCGCATCCCACGACTTCGTAGCAGCTCAACCTGTTCGGTGTAGGTTTTAAACGCTTTCACGCGAGTCACAACACAGATCGCCTCTCCCGAATAGCAAGGACCGGCCCTGGACTCCCGCCGCAAGGCGGGTAGCGGAACCGGTCATGTTGAGCATAACCATACTCTTCAACAACACGCCCATCACGACAAGCACTAGTGACGCTCACCACTAACCATAAGCAAATGGGTTGACTTTACTGTATTGACGGTGCACTCAGCGGCCAACATCACGTCACAACTAGACGATTGACACGCGGGGAGCTTCCTCCCTGCTGACATTGATCGTGATCTCCTTCGTCCGCCGCAGGTGCGGCAGTGTAATACGCGGATCGAAGGGCGACGACCAGGTGAAGTTCTCGTAAACGTCCAGCCCGCGACCAAGATCGATCACCCAGCCGGTATCGGTCACGATGCTACGGTCGTGGAAGTAATCAACGATGCTCCAATCGATGACGATCCCGAACTGTCCCCACGACTGCTGTAGCTGTTCGAACATCGCTTCCTGCTTCACGCGATAGTCGTCCTCATCGCTCGCGCAGGTCTCGATGACAATGTGCGGCAGCCTAGCGGCATCAGCATTCTGGATCAGCTGCAGCAGTATCTCGTGCACGTTCCGGATTTGGTACGGGTGACGTAAGTATGGGTCACAGATCCGAATCTCAGCCGCATCGAACAGGTACGGAAGCAGGATGTCCGGCATCGAATGCCCGATGCTCGATTCGATCTTGTAACGCCTGGGGATAGCGCGTGCTTTCAACACGGCTCGACGGTCAAAGACGGGCGGGGCCGACCTACTGTCTCCGCGTGCATCAACGACGCCGTCCGACTTCGGAAGACCGTCGGAAAGCTCTCCGACATCCCATTGACCGCTCCCCCGCTCATCAGCATCACCGTGCGACGTGAAGTACTGCGGATAGTCCAGTTCCTCCTGCGTGGGAACGGATCGGGCGCTCGAGGCATCGTAGCGGTCCTGGTCCACGCGTCCCAGCATGTACGTGAAGTGGGACCCGGACGCAGCCATCGTGTCGTCGAGTCGGATGATCTGATCCTTGACACGCTTACGCCCCTCGATCGCGAAGCGGAGCAGTTCCTCAAGCTCCTCAGGCGCACCATCGCGTGCAGGGAAGATGAGTTTTACCAGGCCCGAGAACGTCTTGCGCACAGCGTCCTGATCGCGCTTGGACATCGCCGGATCGAGCGTCGCGAGGGTGTCCAAGTCACCTGAGTAATCCAGGGTGCGCAGGTGCCGCAGTGCCTCCGCCAGGTAGTCGACGATGAGTCCGTACCCGCGCGAGAAGAGCTCGGGCCGCACGATGTCGACCTCCCACCCAGGCAGGTAGTAATGGATGCGGTCCATGTACGCCGTGTCGTGATACGCCTCGGGCAGGGCCTCGAAGAGGTCGGCGGAGGCCAGCATCGCGGGCACAGTTCGCGTCGTGTTGCCGACGAAGACCATTGAGGCCTCAGCCGTGATCGTGCTATCGCCGCGCGAGAACGACTTGTTAGCAAGATAGTTCTTGAGCGTGTCAACCAGACTGCGCTCCACGCGCTTGCGTCCGGCAAATTCATCGAAGGCAACGACGTCCCAATAGCCAACTAATCCGATGCGTCTGGTCGCGTTATTGACGAAGAGCTTCGCGAGCGTCACCTCGCCGCCCGACACGAGGATGCCGTGGGGCGAGAATTCGGAGTAGATATGCGATTTTCCGGTGCCTTTGGGCCCTAGTTCAACAAGGTTATAGTTTCGTTCGACGTAGGGAATGAGGCGGGTCAGCTGGAAGAGTTTCGAGCGCCGACTGAGCTTCGCAGGGTCGAGGCCGACCGAGGCGACGAGCAGTTCGATCCACTGGTCGGCGCTGAACGAGGCGCGCCCCCGGCAGTAGCGTTCGAAATCGAAGCGCGGCAGCTGGATGGCTTGAAGGCGGGAGACGATCCACGGGCTGGATGCCTTCGCGCCGGAATCTCCCGTCGACACGTATGAGACGTCAGCCATGCACCAAACGCCACCTGTCAGGAGCCGGTCATTCTCACGAACGGTCTCGTCGGATACCTGCGCGTTGGTGACCCCAAGATTTTCAAAGGACGCGTTGTATCGGTCGCGCGTGTCGTCGAGGCTGACGGAGACCTTGTCGATGATTCGGTATTGTCCGGCTTCGTAGATACGGGACTTGATGAGCTCGGAATCTCCGCGGTTGACGTAGTGCTTGGCGAGGATACGACGGACGCTCTCGACGCCCTCGACAATGGCCGCCTCGCTCGTGGTCGCACAGTACTGCGCGAGCAGGAATTCGAGCACGTAGGAGGGGACGATCGCGTTGCCCTTCACCTGGCCGACCAGGTCCTTGCGGACGACGAAGCCGTCGTATGCGCGCGCGGCGATTTCCTCGTACTCCGCGAGCTTTCCTCCCTCGCTGCCCCCGATCATGGACGAGGCCGGGAAATCCTCGCGCTCTAGGGCTTCTTCGGGCGAGATGCTCATAGGTCGAATCCTCCGAATCCTCCGAACCCGTTGTCATTGAGCGTCAGCTCGTGGGTAGCGACGGGCTCGCCGACAACCTGTCCGTGAACGGTCTTGTAGGCGACGATCCTGACGGCTTCGCCGGAATGCCTCTCCAACACCCCATCGAAAAGGATGAGCTCGCTGCTCTGCTTGAGTGACACCTCGGAGCGCTGGCACGCGTCCAGGGTGATGACGCGAGTGCTCGACAGCTGCTCACCTGACGTGCTCTCGAGCCCGATCGTGACGGTCAGCGGGCGGCGCGTCGGGCTAATGGGCTCCTGTTGGATGACACGTGGACTGAAACGGTTGACCTTCAGGGACGTGTCGTCGTAGTGCAGGGCTATACCGACGTCGCGGACGTCCTCGGCACCCCTACTACCCACCGACACCTCAATGACAGGGGTTGTGATTTCCTGGAGGGAGGCTCCGCCGTGGACGAAGCGGTTTCCTCGGCCCTGGATGCGGATACGACGTGTGCCGTAGGGCAGGGCGATGCTCGGCCCGTCTGTCAGGCCGACGCTCGTCGCATCGAATGCGACGAAGTCGTCCGTCGACTCCAGGTCCTTGCCGAGGACGTAGCGGCGCTTCTTCACGGAGACGGAACGCCCGCGCGGGACGCCGCCCTGTTTCGCGGTGTCATCGTTGGCGGGTTCGCTGTCCTGGAAGAGGAAGCCGTGGTCGGCGGTCACGAGGATACGGGTGATGTCCGCGGAGATGAGCTTGCCGACGAGGCCGAAGAGCTCGTTGATCGCACGGTTAACCGCATCAGGGGTGCCGCTTTCCGAGGCCGCGTGGTCACCCATGGCGTCGATGACGTCATGGTAGATGTACACGGCGGAGGAGCCCTTGAACTTCGAGCGCATCGACTTGACGGAGTCGCTTGCGAGCTCCTCGTAGGTGAACGCACGCCCGTCGGCATCTTCGAGGATTGCGCGACGCGCATCAATCCCTGACGTCGGTCGGCCGTCTATCTCGACGATCACTTGGTCTTTGCCTCGTACGTTAAGGGTCAGCTCGCGATGCGGGAGCAGGGAGGCCATCCCGAGGGCGGTGATCGACGGCAGCATCGTGTACCAGGGGTTCACGGAAACAGCACCGCGTCCAAGGGAGCGTAGGTGGTCGGCGAGCTCGACGCCGACCTCGTATCGGAGAGCGTCGGAGATGATGACGACGGTGCGCCTGTGGGAGCCAGCAACGAGGAGACGGTGGAACGAATCGATGCGCCCGCTGGACGAGGGCACGGCGATGTCCCATGTACGCATGCTGCGCAGCGCGTCATCCCACGTGCGCGAGAGGGGGCGCAGGTAGTCGTCACGGTACGCGTTTTCGACGTGCCGATCGAGGTCAGTGAGGACGTCGTCGACGTGAACGGCTCGGGAGGCGCGCACGTAGTGACGGTACTCCTGGTCGATGGCCCACAGGCCACCGTCCAGGTCCGTGTAGCGGGAAAAGCCCTCGGCTGCGTCCGAGAAAGCGATGCCCGGGAGCGCACGCAGGTGAGTGAGCAGACGCGCCCCCGCGCGGGCGGCATCCCACAGCGCCTCCGTGTCGTCGAACCAGAGCCCTTCACGGCGCCTTCCGCGCTGCTCTTCGACCTGAGCAACACCGATGGATCCATCGACGATTCCGTGGACGAGGCGGGAGATAAGTTCTCGGTCCACGCCAGGCGTCGTCGTGTCGATGAGGAGGGAGTCGGTGGCCGCATCGTGTAGGGCGGTGCTGGCACCGGTTGCCTCGTCGACTCGCTTCACCCACCGGCGGGCATCGTCTCGCGTCGCGATGTCGCGGGTCCACATGCTGAAGTCGCGCTGGGCGGAGTTGTGCCGGTGATCCCAGCCGTTCGCGTTCATGACGAAAAGCCAGGTCATGAGCGCGTCAAAGGTGTGTTTGCCGTCGTACCCCCAGATGGCGTGGGCACCTTCCCAGAAGTACGCGTCGAGGCCCCACTTGAGGGCGCCGAGCGGGTTGTCCTGCGTCATGGCGGCGAGCTTGGCGAAGAGGACGGAGAAGGAACGCTGCTGCGTCTTGAGCAGAACGGCGCTCATCGCGGCGAGGAAGGTCCTGCGGTCGGAGCGCTTGTCGGCGTCGCTGATGGCACCGAGGTGCTTCTTGAGGTCGGCGACGCGGGCGGTGGAGTTGAAGAAGGGGGCGTATTCGTCGATGACTGCGGCCAGGCCGGGGTCGACGCCGAGTTCGCGCACGAGGAGGGTCGAGGCGTCGGCCTTGAATGTGGGGTATCCGCAGCGCACGTCGGCGAGGAGGTCTTCTTCGAGGGGCGGGAGCTCGCCTCCGCGGTAGAGAACGTAGCGGGACTTGGTGTCTTCGGCGAAGATGCGGAGTTTGGTTTCGAAGAGGTTGGCGTTGATCGTGATAAGGGTAGCCCCGTCGAGCAGCTCTCGGACGGCGTCGAGGTCCTCGGCGTATTCGCCGTTGCGATCCAACCACGTGACGATGCGCCCATGCTCGAGCAGGGCGTTCAGTTCCTCTGCCAGCCGAGAGGCATCGATTCCGCTCACCAGTAAATCCTTTCCTCACTCTTCCTCGCAGCACCATCGGCTACGCAGAAAGCCTCCCTCTCCGCGAAAGCGTATCACGTGTGTACTTGAGGGTAAGAAGACAAATCTCCAACTTCATCAGACGAGATCACAGCGGACATGCCATTCAACTTATCAACATCAACAATCGAAATGGACTCTAAATGGGATCGCGTTGGATCACGCAGCCACTTCCAAGGCCATGGGTTAACCACATGTTGATTACTTGATGCGAGAGCCTCAACATCACGACAGATCGACTCTTCATATTCCATATCAAGATTGAGAACACGAGCGATTCTTTGAAGCCAAATTTCGAACAATCCGCTGTTTGGGATCATCCGACACCGGTCAATTATCTTCACCAGATACTCACTTTGTGCTACGCGATCCTCTTTCTCGAGCAACTGGCTAAGAATACGGGCACCAATCGGATAACATCGCGGATTACGCACAATGACGTCAACAACTTGGGCAATGAGCACATCTCGTCTACCTGGAAACCGCTTCGCACTATCGATACAATTGCTAATTTTCTGCAATTCACGAACGAGTGTTCCTGACTGCGGATAATCCCGAGCGAAACGAGTCAACACAAGAAGTCTCTTGTGCACAGATTGTCGACCACATTGACGTGTAAGCCACTCAACTTTATCAGCTTTCACAGAATCCAAGACTACATCATCAGAGATGGAGGTCTTTGCTGCGCCCAGTTTGAAATTTAGGCCCGAAAGCACTTTCATCAACACCAAGAGAATCGAATGCACAACTTCACGAGATGTCGCAAATATTCGATAGTCGTCACGATATCGCAGTACTTTATACTTACAATCGACGAGCGAAGTATCATTTTCCAACTCATGAGACAGCAAGTAATCTCCGTATCCGAGCACCATTTCGGCAATCAAGTCAGAAAGAACACTTCCTTGCGGAATGCCAACAGTCTGTCGCGAATGCATATTTTGCATTTCATCATCGAGGTAGTCACCAAGTAACTTTACCCCCTTCGAGACCGCACTATTTTTTGCCTCCTCCTTCCCATGTAGCGCCCAGGAAATGCTGTGCGTATACATCGCACCGTAGCAGTCAGATATGTCAGTCTTACCCATATACGGAAATTCGAGCGACAACGCGATCGACCTCTGCTCAAAAGACTCCCACCAGTTCAAAATAGAACTCTTTTGCATGTAAGTAAATATACCTCTCGGAATACTACAGCACTCCAAATTTTCATTTTGTTGAAACTCAGCGAAACGCTCCTTTACCAGCACCCAATTGTCTTCAACCGTCAACTCGTAGACAATCGATGAATATATAACTGGATTGATCAACTCCATTGGACGCCAACTAAGAAGACCATCTTTATTTGAGAGTATACGATGGTTCACACCTTCATACACATGAATGATTTCGCATGAATCTCCGCGATATCCACCCGAAGAAGCACTTCCATTTTTATACTTCGCAAGCCCCTTCTGGCGCACACATGACTGCTGGTATTTTCCAGCAAGCTTTTCCGATTTAGACAGGACTTCAGTGAAGTCATAATATTCCGGAAGTGGCACAGTGCAATATGATTCCGGCTGCATTAACAGACGACGAGCCTGCTCGTGATCCAGATCGAGAATAGTGGGATTCGGCTTCGTGCTCATCACTCACTCCACCATGCGTTGTTCTTTTCGGCCTCCTTACGGGCCCACTTGAGATCCTTCTCGATCTCCTTTTTGATTGCAGCCGTGGCAACGCCGATCGCAGGCCGGGGCAGGTCAGCCAGGTCCGAGCGCCAGCCGTAGGCGAGCTTGAGGCGATTGATGCGCACGCCGTCGTCCAGGTCCAGGTGGATGCGGCGCTGGGCGAGGGGCTGCAGAACAGAGTCGATGTAGCCCTGCACCTCCGCAATCTTCGCGTCGATCTCTGAGCGCTTTTTGTCAATGCGGGCACGCTCACGATTAGCCTTCCTATCGTCGCCCATGACGGCGTCACGCTCGCGCCCAACAGCCTCCGATTCGGCCTTGAGACGATCAACGAAGGGAGCCGCATACTTGGTGAGCACCTGGCCGACCGTGTCAGGCGTGTAGCGGTGCAGGTAGATGAGCGCCCGGAACGTACCCTTCGGAGACTCGAGGGACCAGTAAACGGGGCGACCGCTGTAGTCCCTCTGATGGTCGGCGGCGAATGACTTCGCCATGTAGTCCTCAAGCGCCCGCTCGGGGTCGGCCGGGATCACCGGCGGGACAAACTCGGCCGTGTTGCTGCCGGGCTTCACAGCCAGGCAGCGGGTCAGGAATTCAATGTTGTCACCCAGGTCGGAGGCTCCGAAGATAACACGCAACACCGCCTTCACGCGACACGAGGCGTCGTCGTCGAAGGCACCGCCGGTGACGGGGATGATGCCGTCGTCGTCGGGTTCGAGGCAGGACTCGGCGACGCGGGCACGGAAGTCATCGAGGGACGAGGCCTGATCGGCCATCACGAGGCCGGGCACGTCGACGCTGTAGCGGCCCATCGTGACGCCGATGGCCCAGGAGATGAGCTCGCGCGCACTGCGCTGATAGTGCAGCCACCGGTATTCGTCCTCACTGCGCTCAGGCGCTCCCTTCGTAGGAGCGAAGGCGAAACGCGAGTTGTAGGTGAGGGAGACGCGCGAGAGGGGGACATTGACCTCCACCTCATCCACGAGGCCGTAGACGTCGGCCCAGTAGCGGTTGTTCTCCTTTTCCAGGCGCTGGGCTTCGTCTGCGGTCTCGCAGCTGCGCCGATACCAGTCGTCGAAGGCATCCTGAAGCAGCGAGTGACCGCCGCGCAGGTAGGGTGGCCGTGCGAAGTCCCACGATGTCTCGCGTGCGTCCCAGTCAGAGCGGAAGATGTCGATCAAGCGCTCAACACCTGTCGAATCGAAGGATTCCTGTTCGATCCATGGCAATTCATCAACCTGCCCAGAATTAACGTGAATTCCCGGAGATATCGCATCAAGAATATAACGAATGACAGTCGAGTTAAGCGCACCAAGTACCGCAGCCCGTTCACTTTCCTCGGGAAATACAGCCTGTCCGACATGACTGAAGACTGATGATGAGTCATATTGCCGGAACGACGGTTCACCACTGGTTACATTCGACCAGGAGACGCAGGGCCGGAAGTAGCAATCCGGATTGCGAATCACCGATCGCGGCCTGAAGTCCCATAGTTCACATCCATCATCCTGCCAATTAATGACGTAGTCCTGGTTGCCCCACCACTTGCGGAACTCGCCGCCCTTATTGTGCGGGAACCAGCGGGCACCACTCGCCTTGGCGTCCTCGCGGTCGCGGGCGCGCATGTACGAACGGTCGGTGCTCACCTCAAACCACTGACGCAAGAAGCGCTCGTTGTCGGCGGTCGCAAGCCCCTGCTTCGCGGGCGCCAGATCTCCCAACGGGACGCCCACTTCAAAAGCGTTAAGCATCTGGCGACTAGCCCAGTACACAATAGGCCTTCCAGGAATAAGATCAAAGACACTCTGTTTCGTCTCAAAGCGCCCGTAGTCGGCATTTAAAAATAGTCGGCAGATAGCGTCAACGGAACGAACTTCGACATGCCGCTCAAAGAGACGACGAAACACCGCCACATGATCGTCCGGAGCAGCATGATTACAGAATGTAAATCCAACCGAACCGAAGTCCGATCCGAACAGACCACGTCCAAAGTGAACCATCGTTTCAATGCACTGATGGTCAAGGAGATCCACTCTGAATTTCTCAAATGATGAGAGCGACATCCACCCCGGCAACACGATCATTCCCCATGCTCCCTGTTGAGCAGTGAGGTAACGTGCACGAAGCATAAATCCGGCAAGAAGATCATCCTTGGCAACAGAATAGCTCTTGGACATAAATGTCTTGATGCTACCTCCGTAATGCCTCGACCCCAAATACGGCGGGTTAGCGATCAGCGTCGTGTAGCGGCCGTCCTCAAGGATCTCGCACATGTCGGCGGCGTGCAGCCACTCCTCACTGTCCGCGCCGCCCAGCAGCTGCTGCCTCTCCCCCGCTTCGATACGGCGCGCGATCTCGCGGAACAGGGCAGATGCACCCTCGGGCACTCGGATGAGGGACCCGTAGGTGTCGGCATAGCGCAGCTGCTCGATCAGCTGGGAAACGCCGAGGGAGACTCCGTCTCCAGAGGCCTCCGCAATTTCTGCGGGGCTCAGCTCATCGAGTTTCACGGACTGAACATGAACGATCCTGGGCCCCCGCCACGAGGCCTCGACATCCCGCTGGCTCTGACGCTCGATGCGCCCCAGGAATCCTGGATCGTGCTCGACGGCCTTCATCGTCAGCGCGAAAGATGCCAGCTGCGCCGCGCGTCCGTCCACGTCCGCCCCGTGCAAGTTGTTCTCCAGGATCAGGCGTGCGATCCGCCTGGTCGGGTACCCGGCCTCAACGTACATCTCCCACAGGACGTCGAAGGCATAGGTAAGCATGTGCCCCGACCCGCAAGCCGGGTCGATGACGTAAAAGTCCTCCGGGTTGTCGATCGCCAACCCCCGGTCTTCCTGCCCCTCGGCAGGGATCACCAGGTATTCGAATTGCTCCCGGAGCGCCGAGTCCGGGTGGGCGCGCAGCCACTGCATCCCCAGCGTGTTCTCCACCAGGTAGCGCACCACCCAGTGCGGGGTGAACAGTTGCGTGACGGGAGCCAACGTTTTCTCGTTGATCTTGGCCTTCGACTCGTTGATCTCCTGCTTGCGGGCGGCGATGTAGAACTGGTAGAGCCAGCCGATCACCTCAACGTCCATGCGCCCAGACTCGTTCGGGCCGATCGCCGTTACGATGTCGGCGCGCACGGACTCACCAGCAGACAGGAGGTCCGCGGGTGGAACCAAGTTCGTCCAGTCGTCCGCCTCCGGGAAGACGCCCGGCATGACCAGGTGCCAGGCGGCAAAGTACTCGCGGAGCAGCAGGACGTAGGCGTCCAGGTCCCGATTATCGAAGAGCAACTGCGCTGCCCGCGCTCGCGCGTCCTCTCCGACGTGTCGGTCGAAGTCGCCTCCGCGAGCGCGTTGCACGCACTCGGGAACGCCCGTGCCCGATCCCTCGGCCGGAGTGACGACTCCGTAGTCGCCCGAGAGACCCATCGCGTCCATGTAGCGCAGGGCTGTCAAGCGGTTGAACCACGAGTAGGCGACCACCTTCGCGGCACCCAGCACCCGGATACCACCGGCCTCGGCGTGCTTGTCGACAGCCTGGGTGAGGCGCGAGCGGTCGGCATCGCTCAGAAGAGGATCGGCCATCTTGCGCTCGATCGCCGCCACGGACATCTCGATGAGGCGCTCGCGCGACGCAGTCGCCAGGGACTCCAACGCTGAGGTGTTCATGACCTACTCCTTCAGGGGCGCAGCTGCTTGCCGTCGTTCACAGCCGCGAGCATCTGCTCGCGGATGCGTTCGACGTATTCGTTGACCTGGTCCGGCGTCGACAGGAGGCCGTTCATCTTCGGCAGCAGATCCGCCAGGCGCACGATCGTCGGCCTCGGGGTCGGCTCCGTCGCCTCGTCCGCGTCCGGTCGCTTTGCGGGCGTCGAGGATGCAATCAATGCGGCGTAGAGGTCGTCCACACGCTGATCCAGCTGACGCCCAATTTCCTCCGCGTGACCGGGCTTCGACACCCGATTTACCGCGTCGCAGAGCCGCTCCATCTCCGCATCGACCATCAACTGAGCACGCTCCGACGCGGCCTTGAACTCGGCGGACCCGCGAATACCCACCACGGCCTCGTCGATACGTCGCAGCACCTCGTCGCGCTGGGCTTGGACCAGCGCGCTCCGCGCCGCGTCGATACGCCGAACCAGCGGCGAGATCTCCTGCGTGCGCACGTACAGCCTCCGGTCTGCCGCGAGCTTCCGAAGCTCATCGATCGCCTGCTTGCCGTCCTCCGCGAGCTCGAAGAACGACAGGTTGTCCGCCTCTGCTACAGCGTCGCGGAGGTTCTGCTCGTGCCCCTCCACGAATTCCAGGTAGGGCATGAGGAACTCGTCGACGATCTCGATCAGATCGTCGAACCCGCCGCGGATCTGTGGGGCGAGCATCTCCTCTTCGGTGTGCTGCGTCGTCGTGAGCGGCGTCAGCAGGTCGCGGGCCTCCGCGACATCGTCATCAAAGCTGTACCAGTCGGACCTGTATCCCTTGAGCAGCTTCACCCACTCGGCCGCCTTGACCTCAACCGCGCGGACGCGCGAAGGACCATCCTGCGGGGACTCCCCCGGGACAAACTGGCCGACAAAACGCTGGAAATCCGCGAGCGCGGCACGATCCAGGTGCTTCTTTTTCTGCAGCAGCACCCGCCCCTGGCGGTTCACGTCGCGCAGGGCGCCTTCCAGCTCCGTGCGAGCGAGAGGCCTGTCGTTCTCGAGAGCTTCGAGCAGCTCCATGCGAAGGGCCGTCGCCACGATGGCCAGGACCGCATTCTTGTCCCAGCCAAAGGGGGCTTGACCGTAATACTCGATCGCGTTCTTCACGAACACGTTTTGGCCGTTGAGCACACGTGTCTGCTCCACCCACTGGGCGCACTCGCCCGCCAGACGCTGCGCGATATCCACGCCCGGGTCGACGTCTAGCGTCGCGTCCTCCTGATCGTGCAGGAAGGATGCGATCTGCCCGTCCTTGACGCTCGCCAACGGCTTCGCGTCCTCGATTCGGGGGTAGACCTGCTGGGCCAAGCGAGTCAATCCCAGCGCAATCATATCCTTTGGCTCGTCAGCCGTCCCCGTCTTCACTTCCTGCCCGTCGACGAACAGTGACGCGCGCATGAGCGCTTCTTTCACGGCCTCGCCGATCACTCGACGACGCTGCTCGTTATCTTCCTTGTGCGTGAGGATGATGCGCTTACGCAGGCCAGAGGCCGCGCCCGCCTGGCGCTTCACATACTCCTCCGTCTGGCAGAAGACACGCACATCCTCGAGGATCTCGGAGCTAACGTCGAGCCCCAACGAAAGGGTGTCGTGGCGGACGACGCTCTCGTGGCGGATACTGTCATCGTCCAGAGAAGACTGCGGCGTGAACACCAAAATCACCAGAGGCTCGGCCTGCTCGCGACGCCCGTCGACGAACAGCGACACGGCCATGCGACGGCTCGTCCCCGGATAGATGAAGCTCGCCGCAGAAGTCCCGACGTGCCTACGGATCTCCGTGCGCAGCAGATCCGTAACCTCCCTGGGTTCCACGACAATCTGACCGATCTCGCGGCGAATCTCTTTCTCCTCATTCGTCATGTACGCGTAGGTACCGTCCGCCTGCCGCTGCACGTACACCTGATCCGACAGGACGCGCAGCGCGTGGCCCACACGCGACTCCAGATCAGTCGTGTCCTGGTCCAGGGACCGTCGCAGCAGGACAGCGATATTGCGCGGGCGCGCCTGGAACGAATCCACGTAGCGAACAAGCAGGAGAACCTTTAACACACTCATCGTGAAGGGGTCTCGTGTGTGTGAGTCCTGAGCGGCGCGCCCGATGTTGTCCTTCACGTCTGACTTCAGCATCGCCGCGATGCCGTCGTAGAAGCGATCGAAAGACGCAACCGTACCCAGCTCGTCATCCGTCAGCTCCTGCGCGATCTGTTGGCACACACCCAGCAGCGAACGCGCACCCACCGACGAGTGACGGCCCGTGAACAGGTCGTTATCGGACAGGCCTCGCATCGCCTGCGTGAACATTTCGAACTGGTAGTCCACAAACGGGTACCTGGCGACGAAGTTATCCCTGGTGAGGTAGTTGTCGTACTTCTTTGTCCCCTCCGGGAAACGGAACATCGACGGGAACCCCGCGCCGAGACGCTGCCACATAGCGTCCAGCTCCGAAATCCCCTGCTCGCTCTTCGTCAGGAGGCGGCGAGCGATCACGTCCGCGACCTCCTCCGTCGACAAGTTCACCGTGATCGCGAAGCGCCCCTGAATCTTGGAGAAGTCCTTGCTTTGGCGCTCATCCATCTGTTCCATGATCCCGCTCAGTTCCTCCTGCGAGGTCACGAACACCCAGGCGCGACCGGAGCAATGCGTCGCCAGCTGCTCAGTGATGGTTTGCAGGTTCAGCATCAGCTGCGAGTCATCGCCGATGAACTGCCCGACCTCGTCGACAAAGAAGGCGATGCGCTGGTGAGGCCCCTGACGGTCAAGCCACGAGGCCACGTCCTGCGCGAAGGCCTCGGCCGACAGGTTCATCTGCTCCCGATAGCTGCGGAAGGGCTGATCCACCTGGTGGCCCAGCCGGGCCAGCGCCCTCGAGACAAGCGCCTCTGAGAAGACTGTGTTGACACGCCCGACCTCCCAGGTGTGCCCAGCCTCCTCCTGGTAGGCCTCGCGGAAACGCGCCAGCTCTCCACGATCCTCCAGGTCGCGTTCGAGCGCGCCGACCCCTAGATCCTTCGAGTACAAGCCGCGCGCCTCAAAGTAGACCTTGTAGAAGACCTCGATCATCGCGGAGCCGCGTTCACGCGTCGACTTGTCGTCCTTCGCATCGATATTGAAGAGCACCGCGCGCGTGGGCGTGTGTAGGCTCCTCTTGAGGTCCGCGATGGTCGTCTCGTCGCCTGCGACCTTCCGCTCGAAGGCGCGTTCGACCTCTTCGCGGGTCAGCGGCTGACTCCCCGCCTGCTCACCCAGCAGGTAGGACAGCATCTTCAGCAGGTGCGACTTACCCGACCCAAAGAAACCCGAAATCCACACGCCATTCGACGGAGCATCGACCTGATTCCAGGCATTGACGATGCCCGACAGGCCCTTGCGGATCTCGCTCGTCATGACGTACTCGTCGACCTCGGAGGCGACCTTTGAGACGTCATCAGCCTTGACGACACCGTCGATCGACCGGAAAATATCCTTCGCGTATAGACCCTTCATGTCCATGCGTCACACCTTTGTCTTTCAGTTCGCCGACGGTTCTAGAGTAAGCGAGAAGTCCACCAAATCAAAAGCTCGGTAGTAGTTGTCCTGGGAGATTCGATCGAAGAGAACCAGCGCCGAATGGGTGGACGGCGACTGGTGATACGATCCCGGGAAGGTCACGACCAGCGGCACGCGCCCTAGCAGGGGCTGCAGGCAGTTCAACAGCAAATGCGTGCGCACGAGCGGGAACAGGTGGTGCACCCCCGAGAGCAGGACGGCGTCAACGCGGTCCTCTCCCCCGGCCTCGTCGACAGCCTTCTTAATGGTGGGTGCAAGCAAGCCCTCGACGTCGATTACCTTGCTCAGCGCATCCCGGAAAGTCTCCGGAGGCAACGTCTTTTCCATCGCCAACATCTGATCGAAGAATGGCGATGCCTTCCAGATGTTCACCGCGAGCCCGAACACGTCGACATCGGCCAGCCGGTAGCGTTCCTCGCGCAGGCGGCGACGCAGCCTCGAGAACTCCTCGTCGACAATCGGCTCCCACTCCGGCTTGTAGCGCAGGACAAAGAAAGGAACCTCGTTACCCAAGCCCTCCATCTTTTTGAAGCGCTCCGACGTGAGCACCCGGAAGGCACAATCAAAGGTCTCCCTGAGCGAATCCAGATACGCCCCACGCTTCGACACCGACCGTACCTCCCTCTCGCGCAGCGCCCCTCACCGGGCTTCTCTTACCGTACCGCAGCCCACCCACAATTCGAGTTAAATCATGGCTCCCGCATCACATTTTCCTGAATTAGTGTCAGTCGAGGACATCGAACTGGAACTGCGCAACTGGGAACGACTCACGCATCGGCCAACCCCACGGCTGGGGAGCCGCATTCACCAGGCGAGCAACCCCCACGGGGACCACGACCGTCAAAGCAACCCCGACCTCGTCGATGAAACCCACATCGCGCATGCAGCGCAGAAATACGGATCGCACCTTCTGACCACTCTTCACTGTCAGCGTCGACATCGCGGGATCCACCCTACGCTGGCGCTCCACGAAGTCGTCGATATCCGACGACGTCAGCGGAGCCTCATCGACGACCAGGCGCGGCCACGCAACCTCGCGCGCGCATGCCGCGAACACGTAGGACTCCGTCACGAGAGCCAGCCACATGACAAGCTCCCAGCCATACTCGCGGCTGGCAACAAATCGGAGAGCGTCATCCTCCAGGAACGACAGATGCTTCGTGGTCGCGCTGGCCAAGCGTCGCCGCGTCGACTCCGAGCCCGTGACCACCAGGTTCTGCTCGAACAACACGCCGCTCGCCTCGCGCGCACTCATGCCCGCGGCCATCAGCTCGGCCGCCTCAAACGTTCCCGCGTTCGTCGCGCCGCCCACCGTGATAGTCGAGGCCAGCCTCCGATCCGACACGACGCCACCTCTTACGGTCTACCTCAATCAACGCGGCGGTTACCCCGCCAGGAACCCCACTATCATCGCACATGGTTGTCCCCGCGCAGACAGCCGCGCGGGGACAACAACGTGTTTGTGATCAGCACTAGCTGAGCCAGGTTGGCTGAACGTAGCGGAACAGAACGACAATCACGACTGGCACGCAAGCGAGCAGCAGGGTACCGACGATATAGCGCCAACCCTGAACGGGAAGATGAGCAACAAGCCAGACGCTGACGCTACCCGCACGACCCGTTGCAAGTCGGCGCTCACAGAACTCTCGAATCATCATGCCGAGGGCAAGGAAGAAGAGCACCGCCGTCGCGAGCATCGCCACGAAAACAACCGAAACATAGGGGAAGGCATTCTCAGCACTGAGCAAATCGAAGGCATCAGCGAACGGTACCAGTTTCTCGTCTCCGGCAGCTTCAGACAGCATCCGACTTAGATCCGGCATGGACAGTCCAGATTTTCCCGTAGACAAGGTGAAGCACGACCAGTAGGTCGCATAGGTAGACGTCACCGCGAAAACACTCGCAACGATGGAGGAGCCCAGAGTCTTCGACAGGTACCTACACCGCAGGGACAGCCCTGCAGTCAGCAATGACGTCGTCATCAGAAACACGGAAGCGATCACGAGGAAACTCACCAGAATCTCGTAGTACCTCAAGAGAAAAATCGCGATGACAACAAAGACAGCGAAGCCAAGCCCCAGGTACAGCCATATGTCCCCATCGCTAGTCTCTCTCCCCCGCTGACTATCGCCGGTGACACTCACGTGCACAGAGTTGTCGTCACCAATATGCGTATAGTTCCTATCCCCGGCAATCGTGACAGCACCGTCACCTACGTTCACTATCTGCTGATTAACCATCGAAAGTGATTTATCAGAAGACAACACAATACCGGAGTCAGCAGGGGCAATCTTCTGGAGTACAAGACCAGAAATCACACCACTCAAAGTACCCACAACCAGTTCCGGAAACCAGGACATAATCTCTCCTCTCATCATTGAGTTCGAGAACAAATGAACATCACTGTCAAGTGGATTATACCATTTATTGCATGGTTTAGATTAAAGCGTCAAGCATTCTACTTGTACCCGCAGGTCATCACCCTTGACCCACGCCCACCCCGCACAGACCCATCCGGCTGACGATCGCCCACCACACGCATCAACCAACATGTGAGCACATTTGCCCCAACAGCGCCATCTCCAACAATTTGCGGTTGGAGCCTCATTCGCACCTATGTGCATCTTGAATGCGCCTCGCTTTGACACAGCGTGTGCATCTCCGCCGCCCATGCAGGCGGCAGCAACCGAAGCACCACACGGCAAACACGCAGATAAACCACTGTTTTCAGCGCTTTTTCAATGAAGCAAACACGCCGCACAAGCGGCTCCCATGAGGCCTCGCCCCCTCGTGCGCATGTAACAGGTTGATTGTCCCTCACATACACCAGGAGTAGTCTCTACATTCATCGCAACACAGAAAGAATAGCCTTTCCGTGTGCGCGAGATCAGCAATTGTCATTCACAGGTGAAGCAAAAGCATCATGACCGAGAACAAGTATCTGGCAGACGGTCCTCTCGTCGTCGCAATCGACTCCTCGACGACATCCACGAAGGCGATCGTCGTCGACGCAGAGGGAAACATCTGGCGCACGGCGAAGCAGAACATCCAGCTGCACACCCCCGCGATGGACCAGTACGAGCACAACCCCATCCGCTGGTGGGAAACCAGCCGCGCGACCATCGGGGAGGTGCTCTCCAAACTCTCGCCAACAGACCGTAGCCGCATCGCGGCCATCGGCATCACACACCAGCGCGAATCCTTCGCACCCTTCGACAAGGACGGCCGTCCGCTCCGAAACGGCATCCTGTGGCTCGACGGCCGCGCCACCGAGCAAATCCGCCGCTACGGCAGCGAACACATCCACGAGCTCTCCGGAAAGCCAGCCGGCGTCACCCCCGCCATCTACAAGATGGCCTGGGTCAAGGAACACGAACCCGAGATCTTCGCTGACGCCTACAAGGTGATGGACGTTCACGGCTACGTCGCCTGGATGCTCACCGGACGCCCCGTGAGCTCGCAGGCCGCCGCGGACTCCCTCGGCCTCTTCGACATCCAGAAGCGCGACTGGTCCGACGAACTCCTCGACATTGCGGGCGTTTCCCGCGAACAGATGGTAGACCTCGTCGAACCCTCCTACGAGATGGGCACGCTGCGCAAAGAACTCGCCGAGGAGTGGGGCATCGCCGAAGTGCCCGTCATCGCCGGTCTCGGCGACGGCCAGGCAGCCGGCATCGGAGCGGCCGCCGTCGATCCCCAGATCGGATTCCTCAACCTCAGCACCGCCGTCAACGCGGGCGTCGACTCGCCGGTCTACCGATACGACAAGGTCTTCCGCACCCACGTCTCCGGCATCCCCGGCAACTACGTGTTCGAGGTCCTCCAGTCCTCCGGCTCCTACCTGGCCGGTTGGTTCCGTGAAACCCTCGACGATCGGAAGCTCCTCGGCGCACCCGACCCTGCCCTCGACGAGGCCGCGAGCCTCATTCCCCCGGGCTGAGAAGGCCTCGTGACACTCCCCTACTGGAACGCCGTCCAATCCCCCCACTGGGACTCCATCGCCCGAGGCGCCGTCGTCGGCTGGCGCGGCACCCACTCTCGCGCCCACATGTACCGCTCCATCCTCGAATCCATCGGACTCGAAATGCGCTACAACCTCGACTCGATCGAGGCGGGCACCGGCGTGAAGCTCACCGGACTGCGCGCGATGGGTGGCGGCACGCGCTCCCTCCTGTGGCGCCAGATCATGGCGGACACCACCGCACTGCCCATCACCGTATGCACCCAGGACGAGATCTCCGCGCTCGGTGCAGCCGTCCTCGCCATGGCCTCGACAGGCATCTACGGCGAACATGACGTCGCTGCCACCGCAAAGAAGATGGCGCAATACGGCGAAACAATCGAACCCAACATGGAGAAGCACGAGCAGTACTGCGACGTCGCCAAAGTCCAGCGCAAGCTCTACCCGAAGCTGAAGGACGTTTTCGAGGACCTCTACGAGCTCTCCCGCAAGGCCCCCTCGACGAAGCCCGAATTGCCGAAGGCAGAACTCTAGGAATCGCAAGGAGAAACAATGTCTACCATTACCGTCCTTGGCGCCGGAGCGATGGGTTCGGCCATTTGCACGCCGCTCGCGGACGCCGGTTGGGACGTGCGTCTGTGGGGAACGTGGCTCGACGATCACCTCCTCGACGCAATCGAGCGAGGCGAGAACCATCCGCGCATCAACCAGCCGTTCGCGCAGGGCGTCACCCTCTACCATTCCTCTGAACTCGACGAGGCCTTGGCGGGCGCGGATACCGTCATCGTTTCCGTGACCTCCGTCGGCGTCGAGCAAGTCGTGAAAATGGCGCTGCCCGGCATCGTGAAGGCCGATGCTCTCATGGTGACCTCCAAGGGAATCCTGGAGTTCGACAACGGCGACGTGCTCTTGCTGCCCGACTCGATCCGACGCATCGCGGCAGACGAGGGCTACGACAATCTGCCCCCGATCATCGCCGTCGCGGGTCCCGTGAAGGCGAACGAATGCACCGCGCGGGAACCCACCGCAACCATCTTTGGGTGCAAGAACTTCGACGTCGCCATCAAGTACGCGCGCGCAATTCGCACCGACAACTACGCCATCGAGGCCACCAACGACGAAACCGGCGTGGAAATCTGCGCTCCCATGAAGAACGTCTTCGCAATCGCGCTCGGCATCGCTGACGGCCTCCAGGAGAAGACCGGAGTTTCGCACCACAACCTCAAGGCGGCCACATTTAACGAGGCCGTGAAGGAGATGTCCATCCTCGGCACCTCGCAGGGCGCCAACGAAATGACCGCATTCGGCCTCCCGGGTGTCGGCGATCTCGAGGTGACAGGGCTGTCCGGGCGCAACAAGTTCTACGGCGTGCGCATCGGGCGCGGCGAAGGACCGAAGGAAGCGCTCGAGGAGATGGCTCGCCTGGAGCAGACTGTCGAAGGCGTTCCTGCGGCCGGTTTGGCGCTCAAGTTCGTAGAGCAGCACGCCCCGGAGCTGCGCGATCAGCTGCCGCTCATGAATGCCGTCATTGACGTTCTCTCCGGCCAGGTCGAGGATGTCAAGACCAGGATCGGGCAGGCGGTGTTGCCCGCTCGACCGTGATCGTGGCTCCTCCTCGTGTGCATCCAACGGTGACCTCATTATCGAGGCCTCCGTTGGGCGCCCACCCACTGTCCTCACGGCGGGTGGCACGTGCCCAATCGAGGGGGTAGCGACTCTTGGTGGGGTCGGCGATGACCGAGATTCTCGGCGTCGCCGACCCCACAGAAGTTCAGTCACGGGTCACTTGGCGTCCCCAGCGTCCCTCTCGAACCCAACCTGCCAAAGCCCCATATCGAGGAGTTTCATCTGCGGATAGGTCAGGTCCTCGCACTGCATTCCGCGCCGTGCTTCCTCGAGGCGGTCGTTGTGCTCCTCGTAGAAGTCGACGAGCCTGAGGACGGACTTCAGGCTGTATTCCCGCGTTGTCACCTTGTATGTCGCAACGCCATCCTGAAAGAACCTGTCGTACGCGGGCACACACCCGAGCGTTCCCATGAGGATTTTCGTGATGAGGACTGGCGACACAGGAGTCGTAACCTCACACCCTGCGACCTCTTCGCGGATTGGATGGAAATAGTCGGCGATGTAGTCGTACACGTTCGTGAGCCTCGCCTGAACCTCAAGCTCCCGCAGGTCCACGCAAGCAACCCCAAACAGACAGTCGTATTCGGGCTTCAGGACCTCCTCGACAACGGGCGACAGCACCTTGTAATCCTTCTGAAGCAGGAAGGACGAACCTCGATACATTCCCCAGCTCGCCAGGTAGAAAGCGAGGTGCAGGCTCAAATAGTCGTAGTCCGGGGACGGGTCAGTCCGCGCATCTCGAAATACGCGATAGCAATGCTCCCAAGACCTCGAGCGTCCATTCGCATTCGTGCGCGCATCGTCGTAGAAGGTCTGCGCAGCGTCAATCAACTCATCGATCGCGTCCACGTGCTCCCTCGCTCATCTGACCTTCAACATTGAAATCAGGCCCCGAGCGATGAACTCCGAACCACCCTTCCCTGTCGAATCATAATCACAGCTAATATTCCTGCCGAGAAAACCCACGACGTGTCGCACGGCATCCTCACAACGGGCGCTCCCTGGGACGCCGTCGCAACTAGCCGGACATATCTCGGTGGGCCTAGTACCCTCTCCCCCACTCTCGGAGGATCTCTTCGATAACCTCGGACGAGCTGTCGTACCCCTCGTAGGTTGCGCGCAGCATCGCCGCCTCGTACACGTCCTCGTCGATGCGCACAGTGAACTCGACGACCGGTACTTGAGGAGCGACTCGCTCCACCACGTCCTGCTGCTGGCCCAGCCTCGACCCGAGCGTCAGGCCGTTCTCCTCCACCCACCGCCGGATTTCAGCGTTCTGTTCGACCATGCTCTTATCGTCACTCTTCGTCATAGTCATATGTGTACATGAGGGCAGGGTTCCCATCTTTGTGGCACACCCAGCACCCCACTCGTTGTTCGTAACCCGGGGACGTGCCACGGCCTCGTCAATCCTGGTGCGTCTCGGGCTGGCACTCGACGTCGCACACCCACTCACGCACCGCAGCGCGGAGAGCTCCCGACCGTGACGTGATACCCTCACTGGCCGCGCGAGCCATCATGGCGTCAAAAATATCAACATCAAGGCTCGTGGTTACGGCCACTCGCGGCGGGGGCGCAGGATGAGGCGCTCGCTCCTCGCGGAGGAAGGCCACGAGCTCTTCAGCTTCTCCGGATTCAATGAGCCAGCGCTGGAGGTCGGCCTTCATCTTTGCGTCCGCTCGGTTGCTACGCTTCCTCATGGGGACAGGCATACACGGCACATGCCTCACAGACTGCGCAACGCGACCACTGCACCCAGATTGACGCAGATCAACGCATCTCTTGTCAGAATGTTTCACGTGAAACAATTGATGGTACGAGCGCGCTCCCCTATCGAGGAACTCACTGCGCACACGCTCCATTCCTTTCGATTGGAAGCCCTACATGACGCCAAATGATGCCTTTTGAGCCTTACTGGCGACTTTGTCCACATACTGGCCCACAGTTTCACCTGTATCAGATGCGCACGTCGCGCACATCAATCAATGTTTGACAAGGTCAGACACCAGACACATACGACGAACGCACATTTGCGCCGCCCGTCACTAAATTTCGGGAAGATGTGCATCATAGTTACTTCATATTTTTAGTGTTTTGTGTTGGTTCTGGGCGTAGCCTGTGTTCTTAACAGGGTGTGCTTCCGATGGTGGGGGTGCGCTGGAGGATAGCTACCTCATTGTGGAGGTTGAGAGAACATGATGGTTCCACCGTTGTCCGAGCGGCCCGTGACTGAGGAGGACGAGGAGCAGTTCCGGCGAGAGTCCATGCCGCGCAAGTACACGCTGCGTCAGCGGTGGGCCGACTATCGAGCCGACGCGAGAGCCAACCGGCCCAAGGGCGCGAAGGCCAGGGTGCGGGCCTGGCTGCACGTTGAGCCGTTCTACTGGGGAATGCGCGCTACCTACGTGATCCTCTTCGTTGGGGCAGTCTTCGCCGTCTACATCAACGGCGTCGCCAACGGTTGGTGGCACGCGTGGGGCGAGAAACCCACCGTCGCAGCCACAACGACGCCCGCCGCCAGGCCTGCCCCATCCGCGTCGAATTCCACCGAGGCAGCCATGTCCGGCGGCTACCAGATCGGACCCGACGGCGTGCTCGTGCGCCCCGCCGAACACGCCGCATCCACCTACACCAAACCCGAACTACCCGAAGAAGCCAAAGAAAACACCGAACGAGGCGCAGAACTCGCAGCCGAATACCTACTCGACACACTCACCTACGCATGGAACACCGGAGACACACAACCATTCGAAGACATCACGCAACCCGGGAACAACTTCCGAGAAACCTACATTAATAACATCCATAGGCGCTATTCACGCGGCTGGGTGTACAACTACAAAGCAGCTGTAACAAACATTGTGGCAGTTGAAGCAGTAACAGATCAGAACTCAGGCGCCGAACCCAACACCATACTCGTACTTTTCGATATTACGACTAGCAATGGCACATCATGCAACGAACAACAGATCGTCGTTAGAAACGACGATTTTAAAGTCAGCCTCGGCCTCTTCATGACATGGAAAGACGGACGCTAGATAGAAACCGGAGGGGACGTGGAGCGCGATGGCCAGGAGTAACCTTACGTTCCTCTATGCAGCGGCTTTAGCAGTGACGATACTGAGCACTACTCCCATCGCAGCATCTGCAGATAACGATCCGATACCACCTGTTGATTCCTGCGCGAGTGCCAGCAACTCAGATATAGGCTTTTGCTCCGAAGCCCATGATAACTCCGTGACAACATCAGCAAACCGCCGTCGTAAGCGCCGAACGCCTCAAGATACACCTAATTTGGACTCGTCGAATGTGGATGACCAGCGCCCAAAAGAGACAGCGCAGGCAGCAGTTGCTCCTGAGGTGGCAATGGGCTGGCATTGGGAAGCATGTATCCTCACTGCCATCGGTAAGGAAGCCAACAGTCGCATCGCCTCGGACTATGAGTGCGACTCGCCGCCACCTACCAATGACAAACAAGAACAGCAAGATCCCGGTCGGCAGCCCACAACGGAAGAGATTCTTTACGCGGCCGCAGCCGTGATCCACGCTGACGGGGCCGGATTATATAAGCGACCACTCGGTGTCTCCTACACGAACAAGTTCATCCCCACCATCGTCGCGGTCACCAGCCCCACCCAAACCCACGTCATCAACCTGTTGGGACGCGACATCACGATCACGCTCACCGCCACGAACTACGAATGGAACTGGGGAGATGGAACTCCGAACCTGGTCACCACCTCCACAGGATCAGTCTGGTCCGAGGGCATGGATTTGAACACCGACCCGAACCTGATCCGCCACTACTACACCCCACCCCAAGGCTGGCGCTCCATGTTGGACGGCCCCTACCCCCACGAAGACCGCGACATCACTCTCACCACCACGTGGAGTGGTACAGCCACCAACCCCTTCACCGGAGAAACACAAACCATCAACGGCCTCGTCACCACCACAGAAACCACCGGCAAATTCCCCCTGTCCCACCTGGTCATCAACAACACCGACACCTGGGAAGAAAAACAAGGCCACTAGCAGGGCAATCGAGAGAAAAAAGAACCATGAACGACCCACAGTTACACCAACGTAAAACACGCCCTTGGATCATCGCGATCATCGCCGTCGTCACAGTGATAGCGGCATCCCTGCTTGGGTTCCGGGTATTCAACACCAAGGCTAATGCCGAGGCCAAGGATCGTCAGCAATCAGCACAATACGACACCTTACAGTCCACCGATAGACAGTCTGGGGACCTACAGTCAGGAGATACACCGTCCCCGGTACCTACACAGGCTGAGATCACCAAACCCAGTCCCCCGAACGGCCTTTACGAGGGAGGTTTAGTGGGCGCTCAAGTAACTGCGGTATGGTTCGTCGACTTGTGGGAATACGCATTTAACACGGGTGACACGGATGATCTTATGGCGCTATGCCAAGATGAAGACTTTTGCGATCAGTTTGTCGAGGACATGCGAAACTATCATGAAAACAGAATCGTTACAACACCCTTGGAGATTAACATTCAACCAGAGGGGAATAGAGCCTTCGCTTGTCACCTACGAACCAGCGGCATCTCAGGATTATGTATGCAGCTCTCAATGTCTCAAAAGAGCGCTAGGTTTTATGCTACGGGACCAACCAACGATACCCATGAATACACAACTGTGCGCGCAATTGAGTCAAGCGAAGCACAAAACGAATCTTACTTTACGATTCGCCTACTCCTTACAGAACAAGATGATCACTCATTTATCATGCGCAATATCGAGTGGATCGATCCTGAACACACCTGATACCAATACTCAGCGGTATGGCTGAGCGAAGACATGCAGAGCGACTGATCACTTCTTCAACACACAGGGAAAGCAAGCGTACCTATCCACAAGGAAGGATCCAAAGTTATCCAACTAGCCCGCCAACACCAGTATGTTTCACGTGAAACAATTCCCGCACTAACCTCGTCACCGACGACGACACGGGCATCAATCCGAGAATCACTCCCCCACATCACCACCGCAGCTGTCCCGCTATCCTAAGGCCACCGGACCAGCGTCACACCACGGTCACGGCTTCACAGCGAGCTCGTAACGCACCCAGCGGCGCTGACCCGTGGACGTCACCAGGCCTCGTGACACGAGGTCACGCAGCTCCGAGCGCGCTTCCTCAGCGGTCACACCAAAATGCTCCCTATATTCCC
>ERZ773250.337-NODE-337-length-29052-cov-9.831362_pt1 | contig 29052 bp, 23 predicted proteins | sample MGYA00511258_ERZ773250 | MGnify/ENA primary metagenome ERZ773250 (study PRJEB29015, sample SAMEA2738164) | human oral metagenome | biome: human oral; feature: human-associated habitat; material: saliva | place: China | collected 2187 ... | reverse complement strand
TGAAAGATATGAAATCAATAATAGGAAGAATAATATTAGCATTCATAGCATTTATTGTCATAATAACAATTTATGGACTAAGAGGTAATGCAGGTGAAGATAAAAGGAAAATAAGAATAGAACAGGAAAGAATGGTAGAATATACAGTACAGAATTATGAAGATATTAAAAAAATTGAGTTTAAGAGTTTCAAACAAAATGAATCTACTAGAACTTGGACGTCACATGCAATAATAAATGATGATATACATATAACATATGATATAAATGATTTATCTGGAGAAAGTGGAATTGGGATGGTTTTTCATATTTCAGCAAGTAATGGTAAAGAGTTAAAAAAGAAAAATAATATTGAAAATAATAGTAGTAAAGATCCAGTAGAAGTACATTATTGGGAAGGGTAAAATAGAGAGGGGATATAAAATGAAAGATATGCTATCGGTAATACTGAGAATAATATTAGGAATTGTAGCTTTTTTTGTAATAATAATAGTATTTACTTTTAACTATGAGACTGGAGAAGATAAAGGAAAAATAAGAAAAGACCAAGAAAGAATAGTAGAATATACAAAAGAAAAAGTTGAATTTTTAAATCATGAAGATATAAAAAAAATAGAATTTAAAAAATATGAAAGAAATATATCAACAGGAATATGGAATTTTGAAGTTATATTAAATGATAGAGAGGATGTAATCTTTAAAGCAGTTGGATTAGAAGGAGAAATATATCTAGGTAGTTTTGATGGAGAGAATATTCGCTTAGTTCAAAATAAAACTAAAAAAAATTATAATGATATTGAGGTAATATATGCAAAATAGGATAACAGATAAAGATTCTTTTAAATTATCAGATGATGTTTATGATAATGTTATGGTTGATGAATTGGTAGGAGAAGATAAGTTTAAAGTTCTGGCTGTGGAAAACAATATAAATAATGGAATGAAGGCAATGGTTGTTGCTCCAGTAGATAGTAAAGGAGAAATAGAGATTTTTAAAAAACTTAATAACCAAATAAAAAGAGTATAATAACTCTATTTTTTTTACCTAAATATATGTTATAATAAATAAAAAAGGTGTAAATACAGGAGGCTGACTATATGAAAAAAATAACAAGAGTGTTGATAGGTATAATTTGTTTTGTGCTATTAACAGTATTTGCAACAGGGTGTGCAGATAAAATTGATAAAAAGACGCTTAGACAGGAACAAGAAAGAATGGTAGAATATACTATACAAAACTATGAAGATATTAAAAAAATAGAGTTTAAAGATTTTGAACAAAATACGTCTACAAGAAGTTGGTCTTCAGGAGCAGTGATAAATAATGAAATTTATATAACATATAATTTAAATGATCTTTCTGGAAATGGTGAAATTAGTATAGTTTTTCATATATCAGCAAGTAACGGTAAAAAATTAAAAAAGAAAAATAATATTGAACATAATGGTGATATAGATGCAGTAGAAGTGCACTATTGGGAAGGATAAAAAATGCATACAGATAAAAAGAATAAAGAATTTTCAAGAAATGTTTATAATGTAAATAGCAAAAAAGTAGAGAAAAGAATAGATGTAGGGGATGAAATAGAAGGATATACAGTTTTAGCCGTAGAAAACAAAGAAAATAATGGAATGCAGGCAATGGCTGTAGCTCCGGTAGATAGTAATGGAGAAGTTGATACAAGTCAAATAGTAATTGCATATGCGGGTACAGATAAAGATGAATATAGTGATATATTAACAGATAAAAATCAAGTTATACGAGGGGAAAAAACACCCTTAGAATTTTATGAATTGCAAAATCCAAGCCAATATAGATTGCCATCAGCTAAAAATAAGCTTGCAGTAGATCCTTTGATATCGAGTACAATGACAACAAATCCATTGATATCTAGCACAAAGAAAATAGTAATACCAAATCAACTTGAAACATCAGAAAAATTTGCTGAAAGGATAAAGGAGGAATACCCATATTCTGATATTGATTTTACAGGACATTCGTTAGGTGGGTATATGGCTATCCGCACAGCGATAAAAAATAAATCAAGGGCAACTGTTTTTAATGCTCCTGATCCAGCAAATACCTTGTCTAAAGAAGAAATTAAGTTTGCCTTAAAGAACCCAAGTTTAATAAAGAATTATAGAAATCCTCGAGATACTATTGGGAATTTTGGTGGAAATAGGTTAGGTACTGCAATCTATGTGGATAGTGTAATTAATAATCATGGACTAACTGGTTTAGGATTTTTAACATCATTAGTTAATACATATCATTCTCTAGCATCTTGGACTAATTTTGATGATGACGGAAATTTAGTAGATAAAAATGGTAAGGCAGTTAAAAAAGTGATTTTAGAAGAATTAGATGTGGAAAATGATGGGAAAGTTGATTTTAAAATTAATGTAGAGAATTTATACCCTGAAAAATTATTTTCTCCTAAATATGTTAAAACTGTTAAAGGTTCGTTAGAGATAAAAATAAATCATGAAAGCTTACAAAGTTTATCAGGAGAATTAAAAAACTCAATCGCAGATTTAGAAACGGCATTATCAATATTAAATAGAGCGGAATCATATAATAATGAATTGTCAAGTCGAAAAGAAAATAGGAAAGAGACGTTGGGACAATATGTTGCCGATCACTTAAAACAGATTCAGGTGTTAGATATGATAGGTAAAATAGATAGTTTCTTTGCTGATTTAGATACTAAAAAAGGGAAATATGCAAATTTTTCTGGTTATAATGGAACCTATTTTTTTACTAAATTTAATAATATCGAAACTGGAGATAAATATTTGATAACGGAAAATGGAGTTAGATTTAAATATTATGAGATAAGTTGTAATTTAACTGATGTAGGGGATTCTAGCCAAGGTGTACTAAGTAATATTAGGAAAACAGAAAATGTGGCACCGGTTGGAGGAAAAGGAAGAATAGTTAGTTTATCAGTAAGAAGTAGTATAGGGAAATTGGGAGAAAGTGTTATTAATGGGTTTGAAGGTAGAATAAGAGAAAGCTTCAGAGGTGAAAATAACAGAAGTGGTTTTGATGATGGAATAGTGGATGCCTTAAAAGAAATAATCCAAGTAGAAAAGAAAAACGTTCAAACACTAATAAATTGTTTTCAATATATGAATTCAACAGTACAACTAACTAATTATAGTTTTAATAGCTCTGATAAGGATTTGGGTAATAAATTAAAAGCAAATGAAGAAGTAGTAGGTAATTATCAAGCGCCAACACTAGCAGTAGATTATAATACATTTTTAAATCAATCGGGAGTATTTGATGATGTAGCCGTGGTGAAAGCTTTTGACAATCAAGTAGATACAAGAACAAAAGAACTTTCAAAAGATATGCAAAGTAAACTTGGAGATTATTTCCAACAGGCAAAAGTATTTATGCAAGGTTCACTAGATAGTGTAAGGAAAAATAAAGACTATGCAGATAAAGTAGTGGCAGATTATCCAACTCAAATTTATTATAAAGAGAGAAAAGAAAGTGGTATTGATAACGAAAAGAAATATTATGGATCAGTAGAAGGTGATGTAAGGCAATCAGGAGGGATAAAAGAACTAGCTCAAACTGGAGATCAACTGGTCGAAAAACATCAATCTACATTAGATAATATAGATATAGTACACGAAGGGTTATCACAAATAGAAGGTTTATTACAGGACTCACTAGAGGAACTAATATATGGTTATGATAATTTAAGTGGAATATTAAAAGCACACAACATAGTTAGTCAAATACTAGCAAAAATCAATACGCAGGCGACAGTGTTTAATGACTTACTTAAGAAAAATACAGGTCAAACAATAAATGGTTTAAATACTAGATTAGAAGAAATCATAAATATAACAAATAATGTTAATACTATGGTTGATGATTGTTTTGGAAGTAAATAGTAATATAAATAATTATGAGTAGTAAGAAAATTCCTGAAATATTATTCAAAATTTTTAGGGTACTAACTTTAACTTACATACGTAAAAGAACCGATATTAAGTTATCGGTTCTTTTTAGTTAATATTTCTCAAGTATTTCTTTTCTAACTGCTGAAATTAAGTATAGTGATCCTGTAATTAGGAAAATCTCATCGTTTTCTAAGTTAGGTATTATGTTAGCTAATGCATTTTCGTAGTTATCGTATTTTGTAACATTTGTACTACCAAAACTTACTATTAGATTATCTAAGTTTGATTCTTTGATTTCTATAGGTACTTTTGTTGCTGAGAATTTTGCGGAAACTGTTTTTAATTTTTCAATCATATCTTTGTAATCTTTATCCTCTAAAATACCTAATAATATAGTTAGTTTTGAGAATTGTTGTTTATTAAGATATTCGACCAAGCTATCAATACCATCGTTGTTGTGAGCTCCGTCTAATAAAATATTTTTTCTTATCCATTCTAAACGTCCAACCCAGACTGACTCAGCTAGAGCTTCTTTTATAATAGAGTTATCTATGTCTATTATTCCACGTTCACGTAAGTTAAATAGGGCGCTTAACGCTAAAGATGCATTGTATACTTGATGTTCTCCTACCATTTTTGTTGAATAAGTTTCATTTTTAAAACTAAAGGCATTTCCTCTGGCATTTACTTCTTTAATTTCAATGTCAGTAGTATCTAAAATATTAAGTGTTGCATATTTTTCTTCGCAGACATCTTTAATTACATTGACTACACTATCTTTTGCTGGATACATAAGGACATGATCATTTTCTTGGATAATTCCACCTTTTTCATAAGCGATTTTCTCAAGACTATCGCCTAAAATAGCAGTATGATCTAAACCAATCTTTGTAATAATTGATAATTCTTTATTTTTAAAGATATTCGTTCCATCATAACGGCCACCAAGACCTACTTCCATAATAACAAAATCTGTTTTTTGATCTCTAAAGTATAATAAAGCAACACCTGTTATGATTTCAAAAAATGATAGTTTGTCATTTGGATCAGGATTGTTTTTATCGTAAGTTTCTTGAACTAGTTTAAATAATCTATATGCCTCTTTATATGAAATAAATTCATCGTTAACACGAATTCTATCGTTGAAACTAAGCATTCCAGGGCTTGAATAGAAACCAACTCGATATTTTGTTTTTAGTACGTCTTTAATATAAGAGCTAGTTGAACCCTTACCATTAGTTCCAGCAACATGGATAACTTTAAGATCTTTTTCAGGATGGTCGAAAAGTTCAAGGATATGCTCCATTCTATGAAGACCTAGTTTCATACCAGTACGCTCGATTTTATAAGATGATGTAATAAGTAGTTCTTCGCATACACATTCAATAGCAAAGTTAACGACGTTATCTTCGTCAAAGGTATGTAGTTTTTCAGCTAGTGTTTCTAAGTCTAATTTATCGAAAAGCTCTAAAATATTATGTTTATCTATTAAATTATTTTCTTTTAAATATTTTTCAAGTTTTATTTTACAATTCATAATAAGCTCCACATTTTATAATATACATTTAATTTTATAATGAGAAAGCTTAATTGTAAAGGATATAATTTCTATCATTTTGTGATATAATTTAAGTGTATTAAGATAAGAGAAAAAGTATTTAGTAGAGAAGAAAAATTAATATAGATGTTATATGATATTAAAAAAATGAATCTAGTGCATATTATTGCAGGCGTGCTTATAGAATTAGAAATAATGTAAGAAATATTGAGTGAATAAAAGATACAGCTTTTTAGAAATTTATCTTGAATAATTTTGTAAAGAATGCGATGGAGAGTAAGTAATAGTATTTGTGAGGGTGTAGATATGGATATTAGACTAGAAAATGGAATAAATATAAATAATTCTTTGTTATTATGTGACTGGTCAAATGAAAAAGGAGAAAAATTCCAAAAACAATGGATGGGAACTAAAATTACCTATCCATTAGATATAGATAAGATACAAAAAATGGATAATGTATTCTCAATTTTTAATGAAGAAGAGTTTATAGGTATAATACAAATTATCCGATTTGAAAATAATAATGCTCATATAGGTAGATTTATAATAAATCCTCAAAAAACAGGTCAAGGATTTGGAAAGGTAGCGCTGAAAAAGTTTTTGAAGTTTTTATTTAGCGATAAAAATATTGAGAGTGTAACTTTAACAGTTTTTGCCTCTAATAAATATGTAATGAATATGTATGAAAAGTTAGGGTTTAAGATAGATGAGGTTTTAAAATCTCCAGAATTAAAGTATATTATGAAAAATGCTAAGCAAATATAAATTGCTTAGCATTTTTACTATTTTAATCCATTCTTTTTGTGACAATAATTCCAACACCAATAAATACTAACACTAATAAACAAGCTTGTAGAAACTCTAAACTCCAAATATTATTAAGTGTAGAGCCAAAGTTTAACCAAATTAATCGACCGGGAATAAGTCCAATAAGGTTAGCTATAAAATAATTTTTAAACGAAGTTCTAGTTAGACCATATGAGTAACTCACAACACTATTAGGTAAAATAGGAATCAGTCTAAATATTATTAAAAATACAGCTAGCTTATTTTCTTTAATACCAAAAATTCTATTAAACTCTTTTAATGATAATTTACGTACTAGAAATTTTTCGATATAATCTCTCGCGAAGTATCTTGAAATAAGAAACATTACATTAGTATATACAATTGCAGCAGTAATAGTTAAGATAGCTCCAAGCTTAAATCCAAATAGGTAACCACCAATGATTGAAAAAATTCCTGGTGGAAATAAAAAAATAGGGAGAATAGATGCTAATAATAAAAATATTAATGGTGCATAATCACCGAATTGTGCTATAAAATCTTGCATAGTTTCTCCTTAACTTATCATTATAATATTTAATATTATATCATACATTTTAAAATAATAGCATTATTGGGGTAAAGAGCTAATTATTATAAGTAAAATATTTCAACTGAAAACTATACTATAAAATGATATAATAGAATAGTTAGAAAAAAATTATATAAGGTGAAAACATGAATAAACTTAGAAAACTTTTAAATAAAAAAAAATATTTAATTATGGGGATACTGAACTTTACTCCAGATTCTTTTTCTGATGGTGGAGATTTTTATGATGTAGAGGCGGCAATCGAAGGTGTTCGTAAGATGGTTGAAGAAGGTGCTGATATTATCGATATCGGTGCGGAGTCGACTCGCCCAGGTTCTACGGTTGTTAGTGAGGAAGACGAATTAGCTAGGCTACAAAGTGTATTTCCAACACTGAGAAAAGAATTTCCTGAAGTATGTTTTAGTATTGATACATATAAACCGACAGTTGCTGAGTATATGATTAAAGAAGGTATTGATGCTTTAAATGATGTTAATGGAGTTAAAGGAAGTAATATGGCTGAAGTTGCGGCTAAATACAATATTCCAATCTTTGTAATGCATAATGGCGGTGTTGAAGAAGGTCATGAAATTGAACAAGTAGTTCATGAACTTAGTGAAAGTGTAGATATTTGTTTAAAAGCAGGAGTGAAAAAAGAAAATATAATTTTAGATCCAGGTATGGGGTTTGGGAAAACTGCAGAAGCTAATTTAGAAATAACTAGAAAGCTAGAATTGCTTAATTCATTAGGTTGTGAAATTTTATATGCGGTAAGTAGAAAAAGAACTACAGATTATGTCTTAGGAGGAAATACTAATCCAAAAGATAGGGATATAGTGAGTGCAGCCTTATCTATAGAAGCGGTAAAACGTGGAGCGAGAATGGTTAGGGTACATAATGTTAAAGTTATGAAAGAAGCTTTAATGACTTATGAAATAATTAATGGTTAATAATTCTAAAGGAGGGTGACAATGAAAAATACATTTATTTATAATAATTATTTAGAAGCCCAAAAGGTCCTGAGTACTTTAGAAAAAGAATTAGAACAATGTGATGAGTTTATCTTTAGTGTAGCATTTATTTCTGAGAGTGGTCTAACTAGCTTGCTTCAAGTTTTAGAAGATATGGAAAAAAGAAATATTCCGGGTAAAATTTTAACGACAAACTATTTGTATTTTAATACGCCTAAAGCATTAGACAAATTAAATAAATTTAAAAATATTGAATTAAAAATTTATGATAGCGAAAAAAACAAGCATGGCTTCCATACAAAGGGATATCTTTTTAGACAAGGTCATAAATGGAATATCTTAATGGGTAGTTCAAATCTAACGAGCGCAGCATTAACTATTAATAAAGAATGGAATACTTTAGTTGAAGAAGATTTAGAACATAGTTCTAAGGTACTAGAAGAGTTTAATTCGCTCTGGAATCAATCTATAAAGTATAGTGATATTAGAGAAAAGTATATTAAAAACTTTAGCGTTAATAATACTCGAAGTAAGAAAGAAGAAAAGATTATTTCCGAGGAAATCAATCCTAATAAGATGCAACAAAGTTTTATAAAAAATCTAGAGAAGCTAAGAGAACAAGATAATAGAGGATTGTTAATTTCTGCGACTGGTACTGGAAAAACATTTGCGGCGGCCTTTGGGATGAAGAGTATAGATGCTAAAAAAGTCTTGTTTATAGTGCATCGTGAACAAATAGCAAGACAAGCTCTGGAAACTTTTAAACTAATTTTTGGTAATAGTCGTTCATATGGACTTTTAACGGGACAGAATAAAAATACCGAAGCGGATTTTATTTTTGCGACGATTCAAACTATATCTAAGCAAGAAGTTTATCAAAGTTTTTCTAAAAACTATTTTGATGAAATTATTATCGATGAAGTGCATAGGGCAGGTGCCGAGAGTTACTTGAGGGTAATGGATTATTTTAAACCTACTTTTTATCTTGGTATGACAGCTAGTCCCGATAGAACAGATAGTTTTAATATTTATGAATTATTTAATAACAATATTGTTTATGAAGTTCGTCTAAAAGAAGCTATGGAAAATGACTTATTATGTCCGTTTCACTATTTTGGTATTAGTGATTTGGAAATTGATGGTCAACCTATAGATGAACTTAGTGATTTTTCTAAGTTATATTCAGATAAACGAGTTAACCATATTATCGATAGAATAAACTATTATGGATATTCAGGTAATAGAGTTAAAGGACTTGTCTTTTGTTCTTCTAAACAAGAGGCAAAAGCACTAAGTGATGAATTCAATAAAAGAGGTTTTAAAACTACTAGTCTAACAGGTGAAGATAGTCAAGAAAGCCGTGAGAGAGAAGTCGAAAGATTAGTTGCTGATTCTGGTGATGTTCTTGATTATATTTTTACCGTTGATATTTTTAACGAAGGTGTAGATATTCCGGAAGTTAATCAAGTAGTAATGCTACGTCCAACGCAAAGTGCTATAGTATTTATTCAACAACTTGGTCGAGGTCTTAGAAAAAGTAAAGATAAAGACTTCGTTGTTATTATAGATTTTATCGCAAACTATAAAAATAACTTTCTAATTCCAGTAGCTTTATCAGGGGATAATAGTTATGATAAAGATACAGTTAGAAAATTTTTATCGCAAGGAACAAGGTATCTACCAGGAACATCTACTATTCATTTTGATGAAATTTCGAAACAAAGAATATACAGTGCTATAGATAATGTTAAGCTAAACACATGGATTTTTGTCGCTACAGAGTATAGTAAGTTAAAAAATAAACTAGGAAGAATTCCAGCATACTATGATTTTGAAAACTATGATGCATTAGATATTAAGAAAATTTTTGAAGTAGCAGGAAGTTATTATACTTTTCTTACTAAGAAGGAACGTCAATTTAAATACAAAGGTCAATTATCAAAAACGGCAGAAAATATGTTAAACTTTGTATCTACCAATTTAATACTTAGTAAAAAAATAGAAGAGTTACAAATTCTAAGTTTACTTCTTAATGATGATATGAAAAATATTGAAGGACAGTTCAAAGATATTATGTTGGCTGAATATAATAAGTTTATAGCTGATTATGAACTAGAAGTTAGTAAAAAAATTCTAACGAATAACTTTGTAACTAGTAGTGTTACTAAAAAGAAATTTAGTGATTGTATATTTTTAGATGAAAATAGTAATGTACTAAAAATATCAAAAGAATTTGATAAGGAACTGCAGTCTGAAGCTTTTAGAGAATTGCTAACTGAATTAGTTGAATATGGAATCTATAGATACAATAAGTATTATAAAGACCGTCTATATAGGGATACTAATTTTGTTTTATATGAAAAGTATAGCTTTGAAGATATTTGTAAATTGTTTTCTTGGGGAATCAACTATGTTCCGCTAGCGATAGGTGGTTATAAATATGATGAGAGAACGAAAACTCTGCCTGTATTTATAAATTATGATATTGATGAAAACTCATTTAATAGAGATTATACGCATGGATTTTTACCGGATAATGGTTTTACATCGATGTCTAAACCTCGACGTAATTTAGAATCTAAAGAGTGCGAGTACTTTTATAATAATGATACAAAAATCTATTTATTTATGAGAAAGAATAAAGAAGATAAAGATGGAGCAAGGATTTTCTACTTTTTAGGTGAGATGAAAACCGTAGGTGAACCAAAGCTGGTCCATAGAGAAAGAAGCGGAGATACTGTAATTCAATTTTATTATAAAATACAAACACCTCTTAGAGAAGATATGTACGAGTATTTTACAAGAGATAGAATATAAACAAGAACCCCCATCCTTAAGTTAGGATGGGGGTTAAGAAGTAAACAGCAAATATTAATGATAAATCTTCAAATATTATTTATTTTCTTCGTATTTTTTCTTGTCAAATCCATGCCATGCAGCTTCCATAATTCCTTCTAAGTCTTTTAGAAGAGCTAGACGAGGGTTAGCTGGTGTACATTGATCTTCGTATGCATCTAATGAAAGAGTCTTAAGTGCATCTTTGAATTTATCGTAATCTACACCGTGATCTTTGAAGCTCATTGGAGTTCCTACACGTTTACCAAGTTCGAATACTGCTTGTGCGTAAGAATCTACTGCTTCTTCAGGAGTATCAGCTTTAAGTCCTAACATACGAGCGATATCTTGGAATTTTTCTGCTCCTTTGTAGTGTTCGTATTTAGGCCAGATTGATAATTTCCCTGGTTGTGTACCGTTGTATTTGATTACGTATGGAAGTAATGTAGCGTTTGTTTCACCGTGAACTGTATGGAATTTACCACCAATTTTGTGTGCCATTGAGTGACAGATACCTAAGAATGCGTTAGAAAATGCCATACCAGCTAAGCAAGATGCGTTATGCATTTTTTCACGAGCATCTCTGTCAAATTCTTTAACAGATTTTTCTAAGTTTTCAAATACAATCTTAATTGCTTGAAGTGCGATACCATCTGTGTAGTCATTTGCTAAGATAGAAGTGTATGCTTCAGTAGCGTGAGTTAACACGTCCATACCAGTAGCAGCAGTTGGTCTAGCTGGCACTGTCATTACTAAGTTAGGGTCAACGATAGCAACGTTTGGTGTTAAAGAATAGTCAGCTAGTGGATATTTTTTATCATGTTCTTTATCAGAGATAACTGCGAATGGTGTAACCTCACTACCTGTACCAGAAGTTGTAGCAACAGCGATAAATTTAGCTTTATTTCCTAAGTGAGGGTATTTTACAGTACGTTTTCTAATATCTGAGAATTTTTGGATTAATTCTTTGAAGTCTGCGTCTGGTCTTTCGTAGAATAACCACATGATTTTACCAGCGTCGATTGCTGATCCACCACCTAAAGATACGATAGCATTAGGTTTGAATGAATTCATAATTTCTAATCCACGACGTACTGTAGAGATGTCTGGGTTTGGTTCTACTCCAGCGAATACTTCGTAAGCTACTTTATTTTTACGACGGTTTAATTGATCAATGATACGTTGAGCGAATCCAAGTTTAACCATAGATTCATCAGTTACGATCATCACTCTCTCTAAACCCTCCATTTCACTTAAGTATCTAATTGCGTTTGGCTCAAAGTATACTTTTGGGGGAATTTTGTACCATTGTAAGTTGTTGTTTCTACGCCCAATAATTTTATAGTTAAGTAGGTTTACAGCTCCGATGTTTCCAGATACTGAGTTTCCTCCGTAGCTACCACATCCAAGAGTTAGTGATGGGATAAGCGCGTTGTAGATATCCCCGATACCACCGAATGTAGCTGGAGTGTTCCATAAGATACGGCAAGCAGGAACTACTTTACCGAATTGCTCAGCAACTTCTTCGTCTTGAGTATGTACAGCAGCACTGTGTCCTAAACCATTTAATTCAACCATTTGACGAGATTTTTCAATACCATCTTCAGTGCTTAAAGATTTAATTACTGCGATAACTGGAGATAGTTTTTCACGAGTAAGAGGTTCGTTTTCTCCTACTTCTTTAACTTCAGCAGCTAAAATTACTGTTCCTTTAGGAACTTTAAATCCAGCAAGTTCTGCAATGTGCTCAGCTGATTTACCAACTACGTCAGCATTTAATTTAGCGCCAGCACAGTTTTTAGAGTTAGCTTTTGCTCCAAATACTAATTCTTCAAGTTTAGCTTTTTCTTCTTTGTTAACGAAGTATACATGGTGTTTTTTCATTAATTCGATGAACTCTTTGTAGTGTTCAGTATCAACGATAGCTGCTTGTTCACTGGCACAAATCATACCGTTATCGAAAGCTTTACTTAGTACGATATCGTTAACTGCTTGTTTAAGTTTTGCATCTTTATGCACATAAGCAGGTACGTTACCAGGTCCAACACCTAAAGCGGGTTTACCGCAAGAGTATGCTGCTTTAACCATTGCACTACCACCAGTAGCAAGAATTGTAGATACTCCATCATGTTTCATTAATGCGTTTGTTGCATCTAACGATGGTTTTTCAATGAATTGAATACATCCTTCAGGAGCACCAGCTTTAATAGCTGCCTCACGAACTATACGAGCTGCTTGTTTAGAACATTCATTTGCAGCAGGGTGGAAGCTGAAGATAATTGGGTTACGAGTTTTTAAGCAGATTAATGATTTAAATACTGTAGTAGATGTAGGATTAGTTGTTGGTACGATACCACAAACAACACCAACAGGTTCAGCAATTGTAGTTAAACCATCTGATTCATCTTTATCAATAATACCTACTGTTTTTAGTCCGCGTAAGTTGTTTGTAATATATTCAGAAGCGAATAAGTTTTTAATTGCTTTATCTTCTACTAAACCACGACCTGTTTCTTCAACAGCGGCGATTGCAAGAGGTCCATGTTGATCTAATGCTGCAACTGCAGCTGCATGAACGATTTTATCGATTTTTTCTTGACACTCAATTTCTTTAAATTTATCTAAAGCCACTAATGCTTTACTAACAAGATTGTTTACTTCTTCAACTGGATCAACAGTTGTAACTTTTTCTTTCGCCATAATAAATGCCTCCCGATAATTTATATATTTTATTATGTGTATAATGTGTAAAACTACCTATAAAATTCAGATAATTTTTTAAAGATTAAAGTTGAAACTTTAGTTTTTATTTGGTGTCGACTACCATTTACAGATAGTGTAGCATAGTGAAAATAAATAATAAAATGATATCAGAAGCATAGAAAATTAGTGAAAATATATAAAATCATAAACAAAAAAACAACTGTATTTTTATCTGAATATTCTTTTGAATTTTAATAAATACAGTTCAAATTTAGAGAAAGTTAATGCTAAAATGAATAATAATATTTTATTGGGTGCTATAATACAAGTAATTATATAACAGGAAAAATAGTTTAGATATCTTAATTATATTTGTATAAATAATAAAATCAAATTAGAATTAAATTTTTTTGTAAATGATAACGTCTATTAATTTTCAATGTTAAAAACTAATGTTGCACAAAATCAATAAATGTTTGATAATTGCTTATGTAGAAGAGATAATATAATCTTTTGAAATTAGGTAAAGGATTACCAATTTACAGACTTTAGTTATAAAAAAGTCTATAATTCATAAAAAAACAGATAAACAATGAAATATTATAATAGAATAATTTTCAAAATTGAAAAATCAATCATTTTATTTCTGGTTTACATAGAGATGTAATAAGTTAGCCCTTAAATTTGAAATTTCAAACATAATGAGAAGGGGGGGCAAATGATAACGCCTATCAATTATAGGGTTATTTTTTATGGTATTATATTTAGGTGAAGTTAAAGTAAGATGCACTTCCTACATGTTATATAACAATATATTGAAAAAATATGAGATAATCTATAATTAATTGTTAAAATAACGTGTTTTAATTATATAACAATTAGATAAATGCTGTTTTAATTCAATATTGGTTAATTCCTTCTATTTTTAAATATAATGAAAAAATATATATTTAATATAAAATTCAGTTATATAACAATATATTTACGACGTCTATAATATATGTTAAAATACAGTTGCAACAAAATAAAAAGTTCTCTATAACAATAATATTTATTGTATAGATTACAGAATTAAAAGGAGTAAAAATTATGGTAAAAGAAAAAGTTGCAACTGTTGATCCAGTTGAAGAAGTAAACACATTGGTATCGAAAGCATTAGTTGCTTTAGATGAATTCAAACAAATTGAAGATCAAGAAAAGATTGATGCAATTGTGCAAGCTGCAGCTGTAGCTGCACTTGAAGCGCATGGTCCTTTAGCGGTAGCAGCTGTTGAAGAAACTGGGCGCGGTATTGTGGAAGACAAAGCGATTAAAAACTTATATGCTTGTGAATATATTGTAAACTATTTACGTGATTTAAAAACTGTAGGGATAATTGATAAAGATGATGTTGATGGAATTACAGCGATTGCTGAGCCAGTTGGAGTTGTTTGTGGTGTTGTTCCGACAACGAACCCAACATCTACTACAGTATTCAAATCATTGATTTGCTTAAAAACCCGTAATCCAATTATTTTCAGTTTCCATCCATCTGCAAATGAATGTTCTAAGCAGGCAGCTCGCATAGTTCGTGATGCAGCTATTAAAGCAGGGGCGCCTGAAAACTGTGTGCAATTTATTGAAAAGCCTTCTATGGAAGGAACTCACGCATTAATGAACCATGATGGGGTTGCGACAATTCTTGCTACTGGTGGTAATGCGATGGTTCGTGCAGCTTACTCTTGTGGTAAACCTGCTTTAGGTGTAGGTGCTGGTAACGTACCTGCTTATGTACACAAAGATGCAAAACTTAAACAAGCGGTTAATGATATTGTATTAAGTAAAGCTTTTGACAATGGTATGATTTGTGCGAGTGAGCAAGCTGCTATTGTAGATAAAGAATTATATACTGATTTTGTAAAAATTATGAAATCTCACAGAGTGCATTTTGTAAATAAAAAAGAAAAAGCATTATTAGAAAACTTACTATTTGGAGCAGAAGCCAACTCTAAAAACTGCGCAGAAGCTAAATTAAATTCAGTTATTGTAGGTAAATCAGCTCCTGAAATTGCTAAGCTTGCTGGATTTGAAGTGCCTAAAGGAACAGTAATCTTAGCTGCGGAATGTAAAGAAGTTGGAGTTAACGAACCGCTTACTCGTGAAAAATTATCTCCAGTATTAGCTGTATTAAAATCTACTAGTACAGAAGATGGTATTGAAAAATCTCGTCAAATGGTAGAATTTAATGGATTAGGTCACACAGCTGCTATCCATACTAGAGATGAAGAAGTTGCTGAACAATTCGGTAAAGTAGTTCGTGCTTGCCGTGTAGTTTGGAATTCTCCATCTACATTCGGAGGTATCGGGGATGTATATAATGCATTTATACCTTCATTGACTCTTGGATGTGGTAGCTATGGACGTAACTCAGTTTCTGGTAACGTAAATGCTATTAACTTATTAAATATCAAACTTATTGGTCGTAGAAATAATAATATGCAATGGTTCAAAATACCACCAAAAGTATATTTTGAGCCAAATGCAATTAAGTACCTAAGTGAGATGGAGGGTTTAGAGAGAGTGATGATCGTAACTGATGAATCTATGGTTAAACTTGGATTTGCAGGACGTATTATCGATCAATTAAATCGCCGTAAAAATAAAGTTTCTTATGAAGTATTCTCAGGTGTAGAACCTAACCCAGATATTACAACAGTAAAACGTGGATTAGAAATTATGAATTCATTTAAACCAAATGCTATCGTTGCTCTTGGTGGTGGTTCTCCAATGGATGCTGCTAAAATTATGTGGTTATTCTACGAAAGACCAGATGCAGACTTCAAAGAATTAGTTCAAAAATTTGCAGATATCAGAAAACGTACAGTTAAATTCCCGCACTTAGGAAATAAAGCTAAGTTCATTGCTGTTCCAACAACTTCAGGTACAGGAAGTGAAGTAACTCCTTTTGCTGTTATTTCTGATAAAGAAAATGATAAAAAATATCCGTTAGCTGACTATGCTATTACTCCGCATGTAGCAATCGTTGATCCAGTATTAGTTCAAACAGTACCTGCTAGACCAACTGCTGCTACAGGTATGGACGTATTAACTCACGCTACTGAGGCATACACTTCTATTCTTGCTAACGACTATACTGATGGACTTGCTCTTCGTGCAATTAAATTAGTATTCGAAAACTTAGAAAAATCTGTTAAAGAATTTGATAAAGATGCTCGTGAAAAAATGCACAATGCGTCATGTTTAGCTGGTATGGCGTTTGCTAATGCATTCTTAGGGATCTGTCACTCAATGGCGCACAAAATTGGTGGTAAATTCCATACAGTTCACGGAGAAACAAATGCTACATTATTACCGTATGTAATAAAATATAACGGTACTCGTCCAGGTAAAGTATCTCTATGGCCTAAATATGAACACTATCAAGCTGATGAAAGATTCCAAGACATCGCTCGTATGTTAGGACTTAAAGCTGATACACCTGAAGAAGCTGTAGATTCTTATGCAAAAGCGGTATTTGAGCTTGGTAAACGTGTAGGAACTCCAATGAGCTTCAAAGATCACGGTGTAGATTACGATAAATTCAAAGATGCACTTAAGACTCTTTCATTAGATGCATACGAAGATCAATGTACACCAGCTAACCCTCGTCTAGCTCTTCTTAAAGACTTAGAAGGAATTATGGAAGCTGCATGGCATGGATTCGATAAGAAACCATATGAGGAAGATAAATAATTAATTATGATATATTAATAATATACTGTTAATATAAATCCGGGGTATGTAAAAGTACTCCGGATTAAATTATATTATAGAAGTAATTATTAAGTTTGTGCTAGAAGTTTAATATATTTTTGTTTATATAAGATATAAGAAAAGTATTTTGAAAAATAATCATAAAATCAGGGATATCTATTGATTTTTATCTCTATACTTGGTATAATATTCGCTAGAGTAATTTTATTACTCCTTACTCTCTTGAAAAATAGAGAGTCGCAAAGACCAAAAGGAGGTAACACACACATGAGAAAATATGAAGTAATGTTTGCTGTTCAACCACGTATCGATGAAGAAGCTAAAAAAGCTGTGGTTGATAGATTCGTAAATATTCTTTCAGAAGGTGCAGAAGCAGTAGAAGTTAAAGATTTAGGTAAAAAACGCCTAGCTTATGAAATCGAAGACTTCAGTGATGCTTACTACTATGTAGTAGAATTAACTTCAGAAACAGATGCGTCTACAAAAGAATTCGATCGTTTAGCAAAAATTAGCGATGATATCATCCGTCACATGGTAGTTAGATTAGAAAAATAAGGGGTGGCTTACTATGATTAATAACGTAGTATTAGTAGGAAGATTAACAAAAGATCCAGAACTAAGATATTCTAGTTCGAATATACCGATGGTTTATTTTACAATTGCTGTAAATAGAACATTTGCTGACCAAAGTGGTCAAAGACAAGCTGATTTTATCAGCTGCGTTGCTTTTAGAAAACAAGCAGAAAATATGGCTCGTTTTTTAGGGCGTGGTAGTTTAATCGGTGTTGAAGGTAGAATTCAAACTAGAAATTATCAAGGTAAAGATGGAAATACTGTTTATGTTACTGAAGTAGTAGCTGACAGAATCCAATTCCTTGAATCTAAATCTAGTTCAAATAGACAAAACAACGGTTTTGACTCTATGAGTTTTAATCAACCTCAATCACAACCTTCGTTTAATAATAATCAAAATTATTATAACAATACTAATCAAAACCAAGGGCAAGCTAATTCAGCTATGCAAGATTTTATTAATGACAGTTCATCATTCTCTGATTTTGGGGAAAACTTCCCAAGTAATTTAGATGATGACTTCATGCAGGATGTAGTAAATCCGTTTAAAGAAGACTAAAATTACATAGGAGGACATGCACAATGGCAGTAAATAACAATCGTCGTAACAACATGCGTCGTCGTAAAAAAGTATGTTATTTCACTAAAAATAACGTAGAATTTATCGACTACAAAGATGTAGAATTACTTAAAAAATTCATTTCTGAACGTGGAAAAATCTTACCACGTCGTGTAACTGGTACTTCAGCTAAGTATCAAAGAATGTTAACTACAGCAATTAAAAGAGCTAGACACATGGCGCTTTTACCATACGTTGTAGACGAAAAATAAGATTAATAACGAAAAAGATGAGCTTAGGCTTGTCTTTTTTTTTGCCTCTGTTATAATAAAAGGGAAAGAGTAAACATTTAACATATTTTATATAGAGGAAAAAAGATGGAATTTAGAAAATTAGATGAAACAAAAGTTTTAAAAGATCCAGTACATAGTTATATTCATATTAATTATGAAGTAGTATGGCAATGTATAGATAGTAAAGAATTTCAAAGATTAAGACGTATTCGACAATTAGGTGGAGATTTCCAAGTATATCCAACAGCAGAGCACTCACGTTTCTCACATTCTTTAGGAGTGTATGAAATAGTGCGAAGGATGGTTACAGAAATTAAGTCGCTTAGCAACGAGTTAAGTGAATATGATAAAGTTTCTGTTATGCTTGCTGGATTGCTACATGATGTAGGTCATGGACCTTTTTCTCATGCGTTTGAGCATGTAACAAATCATAGTCATGAAGATTATACTGTAAAGATAATTTTAGGGAATACAGAGCTTAATTCAGTTCTAAGTAAAGTTTCTAAAAATTTACCACATGATATAGTTGCGATTATTCAACACACTCATAAAAATGATATATTAAATCAAATTGTTTCAGGGCAACTGGATGCTGATAGAATGGATTATTTATTGCGTGATTCATACTTTACAGCGACAAGTTATGGTCAATTTGATCTTGAGAGAATTTTGAGAACTATGCGTGTTAGAAAAATTGATGATGATAAAAAGCAACTAGTTGTTAAGTATACAGGTATTCATAGTGTGGAAGATTATATTATGGCTCGTTATCAAATGTATTGGCAAGTTTATTATCATCCTGTAGCTAGAAGCTATGAAACGGTATTTATCCAATTATTTAAGAGGTTAAATGATATTTTCAAAGTAAATAAAGATTATTTTTCTGATATAAAAGTTTTGGTTCCGTTTTTAGAAAAATCAGAAGTGACTGTAGAAGAATACTTTAGATTAGACGAAAATTCATTACTGTACTGTTGTACTTTAATCCAAGAAAAAGATGATAAAATAGCTGCAGATTTGGCGGATAGATTACTTAATAGAAAACTATTTGAATACGTTGATTATAATGAAGATAACCTAGAACAAATAAAAAATATGTTAAAAGAAAATAACTTTGATATGAATTATTATTTAAGAATAGAGAGTATAGAAGCAAGCTTATATAGTCCATATAAGGGAAGAAAAATACTAATAGAGAAGTTAGATGGAAAAATAGTTGCTTTAGAAAAAGCTAGTACTATAGTAGAATCAATCACAAAAGGTGAAACTAAAAGAGAAGGTACGATATTCTATCCAAGATAAAATAAATAAAATAATTGCTAGTATTACTATATTGTTATGTATAACTAGTAATTATTTTTTATAACTTTAAATTGTCAGAAAATAAATTTATTTTAACTAACTATTGATTTTAATTGTCGGAAATGTTATAATCGTAATTAGTTAAAAAATTTTCAACAATAAAGGAGCGATGTTAAATGTTTGAATTAGCAAATGTATCAAGACCAGGAGTGAGTGAATATATTTCAGGAAGCGGTGCGTTATCGGCACTTGATAATAGATTAGAAGGTTTTAAAACTCCTTTAATTGTTACTGGGGAAAAATCTTATGCAGCTTTCAAAAAATTCTATAAAGGTAATAGAGAATTCAGAGTAGCTAAGTATGATGGAACTGCATCATATGAAGATATGCAACGTATTGCGGATGAATATGGGCAAGATGTTGACGTAGTACTTGGAGTAGGTGGAGGTCGTGTTATCGATACTGCTAAAGGTGTAGCTAGCGTATTAAACAAAGAATATATGACTGTACCTACAGTAATTGCAACTTGTGCACCATATGCACCAGTAGCTGCGGTTTACCATCCAGATAAAACATTTAGAGAGGTAGCATATTTCAAACGTACAGCATATGCGTGTGTTGTTGATTTAGATTTATTGTTAGAATCTCCAAAAGAATACTTTGTAGCAGGTATCGGAGACACACTTGCTAAATGGTATGAAGCAGTAGTATTAGTAGAAAGAAATAACAAATATAATGATCCATTAGTTAGAATGGGATTAGAAGCAGCAAAAATTACTCGTGACGTATTATTACGTGATGCAAACGGAGCTTTAGAAGCTTTAGATAAAAAAGAAGTTACAGAGAGCTTTAAAAATGCAGTAGACACTGTATTTGCAATCTCTGGATGTGTAGGATGTTTTGCTGTACACTATGGTCGTATGGCAGGGGCTCATGCGGTGCACAACGGTATGACATTAATCGAAGAAACTCATAGCGTATTACATGGAACAAAAGTTTCTTATGGTATCTTAGTTCAATTATTAGCAGAAGGTAAAAAAGATGAAGTGGAAAAATTAGTTCCATTCTATAAAGAAAATAACCTTGCTTATAACTTAGCATGTGTAAATGTTGTAGAAGATGTTGATGCTAAGATGAAAAAAATTGCAGAATTTGCTGCAAGTGATAAAGAATCATTCAAATTAGCTGTAGATGTATGTACTCCAGAAGTAGTGTTAGCAGCTATGAAAGAATTAGAAGAATTAACTAAATAATATATCAAAAACCCACTAAGTAAATTTAGTTTTACCTAGTGGGTTTTAGAGTGGGCTGTGATTAAAGATTATTTTTTAATACTGGAACTAACATAGCTTGTTTAACATCTTCTGCAGTATTATCTTGTAATAAGTAGTTTACTATTTCGTATCCGAATAATATAGCTACAGCTGGTCCTTGTGCAGTAATTACATTTTTATCTATAACAACTGCTTTATCAGAGTTGTAATTTTTATAATTAATTTCTTTATCAAAACCAGGGTAGGATGTTACTTCTTTGTCGTCTGTTATTCCAGCAGCACTAAGCACTATAGGAGCTGCACAAATAGCAGCAACTAATTTTCCGGAATTATACATTGTTTGATAAAATTCAATAATTTTTTTATTATCACGAAGTAAAGTGCTTCCTGGCATCCCACCTGGTATCACTATCGCATCATAGTCCAAAATATTATTTACTTCGTTTATTTTTTTGTCAGCAATTATTTTTACATTATGTGAACTTGTTATAAAATCTTCATTATTTGCAGAGATAAGATCAACTTCTAGATTAGCACGGCGCATAATATCTAGCGGAGCTATAAATTCTAATTCTTCACTACCATTTTCAATAAATAAAGCAACTTTTTTTGTCATAAGAACCTCCGAAAATTCATTATATCTACTTATATTTTATAATATTTCCTAGAAAATATAAAGTTATAGAAAAAAGCAACCACATCCGGAATGTGGTTGCAAAGTTCAAGCTTTTAAAATTATTTAGAAATTTCTAGAACTCCGTAGCCAGTATCACGGCGTTTATAAACTATAGAAACCTCTCCAGTTTTATCATCTAAAAATGCAAAGAAATCGTGACCTAAAAGTTCCATTTGGAAAACAGCTTCTTCTCTTGTCATAACTTCAACTTTAAGTTGTTTAACTTTTCCAAGAGTTACTGATGGTTCTTCTACATCTTCTAATTCGCTAGTAAGAAGATTTTCGTTAACAAATCCTTTTTCTCGACCTTTTCTATTGATTTTTGTTTTATGTTTTCTCATTTGTCGTTCTAGTTTGTCAACAGCTAAATCTACTGCAGCATACAAGTCTTCGTTAGTTTCTTCTGCACGAAGTGTAACACCTTTTAAAGGCACAGTAATTTCAATTTTTTTCTTATTATTTTTGTATACTTTAGCATTAGCGTAAACGTTTGCTTCTAAACTGTCAGCAAAGTATTTTTCTAATTTAGAAACTTTACTTTCGACATACTCTCTGATTGCTTGAGTAATTTCTAAATTTTCTCCTCGTACTTGATATCTTAACATTTTAAAGCACTCCTTTCATAAAGTAGACAATCTACTTTATAGGGTTTCCCCTTATTTTATACATTTATTATAACATTATTTGATAACGTTAGCAACAGTAAAAAGTTAAATAATGGATTTTAAAAAAATATATATTTATTTGCTTTGTAAATATATTTTTGTTAAAATTAAATTAAAGACAATATTGTAAGGAATTATAGATTATTACAAATATTAAAAAGAAGAATTATCTAAGATGATGCTTAAAGATTATTATAAAATAATGTTATGGATTATTTTTATAGAATGCTTTTATTATTGCTGTATTAATATTAGTATTGGAAATTTTATTTTTTGAACATTATAAGAGTAAAAATATAAGGGGAAAATGAGGAAATTAAACTAAAGTTCCAAGGGTGTAAGTTATGTTTTTTGAGGAGAATTATAAAGTTTAGATTGATGAAAAAGTTTCAAATATTGGCGGAAAATTAATTATTTTTAGTTTTAATTTGTACACAGATTTTCTTTCTTACTACATTTTTAAAAATGGAATTGGTCACTTTGAAAAAAATAATGGAGAATAAATTGAAGTGGAGGAGAATAACAATATGAAGTTGAGAAATTATGTGGCTATAGGAGTATGTGTTATTTTAATAGTAAAAATTTTAAATTCTTTTTTTATACAGCCAAAGTTGTGGGAGAATAGTTTGTCACAAGAATTTAAATCATTAGGTCTCAAAGGTGATTTAAAAGTGATTGACACAACAAAAGAAATCGAAGCATTCTATGGAACTAGAGTTAAGTTCAATTATACAGAAAGACTTTCTGATGGGTACGTTTTAAAAGAGGATGATTATGCAGATATTCATGGTACTACTGGAGAACATTTAGAGGGTTTATATTATGATCTAGAAATTGAGCATCTACTTAATGACGAAGAAAAAAAGTTGTGTAATGTTGTTAAACTACGCGAGTTTGACTTCTTATTTAACGTTTATAAAAAAAGACCAGGCTTTAAAGTAGAGGAAGATAAAATAAAAAAGGATATAGCGAAAAAAATTAATGAATTGTTTAATGAACAAGTAACGTTTGATTTTTATTGTAAGTTTGAATTAGATTCTAGAGATAAAGTCTGTGCTGCAATTATTTCACAGGCAGTTAAGAATCGTGATAATGGAGATTTTGAAGCAGCGGGCTTTTATAATATTACCCCTGAAAATTTAATGAAGAATAAAGGGGTGAGACTTAGTATCAGTTGTAATTTTTCTAGAGTTAATCCAAGTCTTACATATTCTTATCCGACAGAACATGTCGATATTTTTAAAGCAAAACTCTTAAGTTTACCAAAAGGTTCTTTTCTTGATGGAGTCTATTTAATAAATGGAAGTTATTATGACGATCAGAAAAGAACAGACTTTGAATTGATTTGTACATTTGTTGTTGAAGATGGTATTGGCCATTTTGAAGAAGATAAAATTATCTCGGAAAAAAAGATATAACTGAACGAAATTAAATGAGTTCAGGTTTCTCCTTATTTTATATATTAGTTATAATATTATTTGAAAAAGCTAGTAACTGTAAAACATAAAAAGTTAATATTTAAAAAAATATATATTTTGGCTTTGTAAATATTTTTTAAGTGGAAATCAAAGGTAATGGTATTAGCATTATAATGTTTATTTGTGATTTTTAGTAAGAGGGAATGAGAAATTAAACTGAAAGTTTCTAGGGAGTAAGTTATGTTTTTTGAGGATTATTGTGAATTTATAGAAGCGTTATATTGCGTTTATTATTGCGATATTGATGATGATAAAAAATTAGAATGTTACAAAAATATATATGATGACTATGTGAAATTTGGTAAAATAAATAATGATTTTGAGGAAATATATAATGATATAATTACGGGAGCAGTCTGTACTTTAGATGATTCTAATTTAGAATTTTTGAAAAAGTATAATGGACTGCTTCTTTCTATTTCAGATTTGCTAAGGCTCAAAATTAAAATACATTATTTAGATTCTTGTTCTCATGTTAAAAAGATATTAGGTGTAGAAAATAGAAAGAAACAATATCATTGTATTAGATGTGGGAATAATAATCAAAATTTATTTTATAGTTATAAAAATGAAGATGTTAAGATAGTTTATTGCATGAGATGTTTAGAATTCGGTCGTGTAGACAATTTTGCACCTATGTTTCAAATTAACATTCCGGTGATAAATAAGAAAAATATAATAAAACCAAGTACTAGGCTTAGTGATCTGCAGAGTGAAGCAAGTAAACAATTAGTAATTAATACTAGAAACAATAAAAATACTTTAGTCTGGGCTGTTTGTGGTGCAGGTAAGACAGAGATAGTTTATGAGATAGTTTATGCCTCCGTTATGTCTAATAAACGTATATGTATGGCTATTCCTAGAAAAGATGTAGTAAAAGAATTATACACTAGATTTTCTAAAGATTTTAGAGGTTTAGATATTAACGTCTTACATGGTGATGAAAAAAGTTTTGTTGATTCAAATTTTTATATTATGACAACGCATCAGTTAATAAAATACTATAAGTATTTTGATATTGTAATTATTGATGAAGTAGATGCCTTCCCATATTCAGGTGATGAGTGTTTAGAAGAGGGTGCTTTATCAAGCTTGGTGGAAGAAGGTGTTTTAGTATTTTTATCAGCAACACCATCAAAAAAAATTAAAAGTTATGTGGATGATATAATAAAAATTCCGATTAGATATCATGGTTACTTATTACCTGTACCGAGAATAAGAAAAGTAAATAAAAAGGTATTAATTTTTGAAGAAAAATCAGAAATAATGAATAAATATATCTCCGAAATTCTAAACAAAAAGCGTCGATTGCTTGTATTTGTGCCGGTAATAGCCATGTGTCAAAGTCTCAAGAATTATTTAGAAAAGTATATTTCAGAAAGTATTAAAATAGATTATGTCTATAGCGAAGATAAAGACAGATCCGAGAAAATCCAAAGATTTTATAATTTTAAAATTGATATACTAATAACGACAACAATATTAGAAAGAGGTGTAACCTTTGACTATTTAGATGTTATGGTCTTTGATGCTGGGCATAAAAATTTTACAAAAGAATCATTAATACAGATTGCAGGAAGAGTAGGGAGAAAAGAGTATGATAATACGGGAGAGATAATTTATTTTAGTGACGAAATAACTAAAAATATAAAACATGCAATAAAAGAAATAGAGTATATGAATAATTTAGCTAGCTACAGAAAGCTAAATAAGGAGTAAATATGAAATGTATGTATTGTAAGAAAGAGATAGTGGAAAAACTCAGTTTTAATAATGTTTTTTCTAAAAAGGATAGTTTGGTTTTATGTGAAGAATGCAAATATAATATTGACATAAATATAACTGAACTAGCAGAATATACCTTGTATTATTTTGGTGATTATGAATTTTTAAAGGAGATTATATATAATATTAAATACTCTGGGGCGATTCATAAAACGGAAAGATTTAGAGAACTTTTTAGTTTGTTTTTTAAAAAATATAAGTTTAATCTTGTTACAATAGTACCGATAAATAATACGAGAAAATACTCTAGAGGTTTTGATCATATAGCGCAGTTATGCAATGTTTGTAATGTGAAATACACTGATACCTTGAAATGTGACTATAGAGAAAAGCAATCCAAACTTCATAAAAAACGTGAAAAGCATAAGTTTAGAATTATAGATAATCTAAATTTTGAAAAATATCCTAAGAGAATATTGATAATAGATGATGTTATAACGAGTGGTAATACGTTAATAAGTTGTGCAGAAGTGTTAAAGGAAAGATTCCCTGATGCGGAAATTTGCTTTTTAACATTAGCTAAATCATAGAAAAATGTGATGTATTTACTGTACGTATTTTTCTGTTTTGTGGTATAATTTATAAGTTAAAAAAATAGTTAGGAGATGGTTAAAACAAAAATTCTATTTTCACTAATAATGATAGTACTTATTTTGGTATTAGTTTATTACTTAACGAAAAAATTTGAATTGAAGAAGGATCAAATAATTATATTTTGGATATTAGTATTATTTTGGTCGGCAATTAGTATTATTAGGGCATATAGAAAGCTCTATGCTATAACTCCTGTAGAAAATGGAGGATTATCATTAACACCTCTTTTAGCTTCTCAAATAGCTGCAGGATATGGTTTGATGAGTTTAATAGTAAGATTACCTATGTTTATAGCGAGTGATATATTTAGACGACGTAAAATATTCGTTCAAATATCACTGTTTTTACTAATTGTAACTTCATTTTTAGTAGCCTTTAATGGTAGTTATACTACTTTATACTTATCATCGTTATCTTTAGGTATAAGTGCGACAATGTTAGCATTGTTTAATGTTATGTTTTCGGAAACTTTCTCTAGAGAAAAAGCTGCGTTATCAGTATCTATTTTATCAGTAGCGCCGCTTCTTGCTGAATTTATCGCAGCACCAATACAATATATCTTTACTATAAATGAATATAAACATTTTAATTACATGTGGATAGTATCAGGTATATTGGCTGTTGCAACATTTATTTTAACATTTATGATGAAAGACTATCGTCCAGTTAACAGTGGTTTTTCATTCGATAAAGTTAAACTAGTATTAAAACATGGAAGTTTTATCTATGTCTGTATAATGGCCTTATTACTTTCATTTGTGAAGTTTGCGACAAGTGGAGCTAATATGATAGCATATGGAAAAACTTCATTAGGAATGAGTCCTCTTATGCTTGCTTATATGGATGCAGTGTTTGCTATTCCACAGCTAATAGCGGGTGTTTTAGTAGGGGTATATTTCACAAGAAAATGGGGGCTACAAAAAACATTACTATTTATGTTTGGTTGTGCGTTAGCATTCTACATTATAGCTCTATATGTAAATAATCCATATACAATTTACTTTAGTTATATTTTAAATGGTTTAGGTTATGGTGGAGCATATAACGTGCTTATCTCTCTTGCTATGCAATATTTTGATAGAGAGTATCGAAATGTAAGTATGGGAATATACCAAGCATTCTTTGCACTAGGGATTTTCTATGGTGACTATGTATATGTTTGGATAGCTAAACATGTAGCTAATGGTTTATTTGGATTTGACCAAAGTAAAGCAATATTCTTAATAGTTATAGGTATTACATTATTAAGTATGCTTATGGTTAAGCTTAGAGTAAAAGATAAATAAAAAAAGGATCTGACTTTTTAGTCAGGTCCTTTTTTGTTTTTAGTGTCCAATAAGATCGGCTCTCATCCAACCTTGTTTTCCATTATATGTTACAAATGCCCAAGTTTCACCACTAGAGTTTCTTTCAGTGAAATCAACATAAACTGTATCACCTTTTTTAGCTGTTGATAATACAGAACTTGAATCGTTTGAAGAACTTCTTAGGTTAACTCCAGCGTCTACATATATTCTAGCAGCTCTATTACTGAAGTATGTACGATTAGAATTAGACGAAGATGATGAGCTAGAAGAGTTATCTTTAACTATAATAGTTTCTTTTTCTTTTTCTTTCTCTTTTTCTTTCTCATTTAGACCATTTACAGTAAATGTACGTTTGAATTCACCTTTTGTATCTAATTTTAATTTTTGCGCAGTATTATGATTTAAAGTAATAGTAACTTCAACTTTATCACCATTTTTTAAGTTTTCTTTTTTATCATAAGAAATATCAGGTTTTGATAAGAAGTTAGAAATTTCAGTAGATGTGTTAGCTACTTCTGGGATTTTTTTAATATCTACTTCTGGTTTTCCTTCTCCATTTGTACCATAAGTTACGAAATTAATTTCATAAGCTGAAACATCTACAACATTTTCTTTTTTCATAAACTTATTATATCCGAAATATAGACCTGCAACTAGAACTAAGAAAGTTACTATAGCCGTAATTATAATAGGAATAGGGCTCTTTTTCTTTTCTTTTTTAGGTTCTTCATCATAACTATTGTTGTCATTATAATTATTGTTGTCGTTATAATTGTTATAGTTAGGATTTACAGGTGGTACATTATACTGTTGGTTGTTTTGTTGATTGTAGTATTGTTGGTCGTTAACCGTATTGTTGTATTGAGTATTTTGGTTATCATATTGTTGACCAGTATAACCAGGATTATTATATTGACCGTTATAATCAGGATTATTATATTGACCGTTATAGTCAGGGTTATTGTATTGCTCGTTATATTGATTATATTGGTCATTTGGGTAGTTGTTATATTGATCATTATTGTAATTAGGATTATTATTCTGAGAATTATAATTCCTGTTATTATTTGGGTTTTGATTATTCATAAATTTCTCCTTCTATTATTATTCTGCGTAGTCTCCACCTGGAGCATTTAGGTACTCTTCAAGTGGAATATTTTTTTCATAAAGAATTTTTGCGACATCTTGACCAACATATCTAATATGCCAGCTTTCTTCCATGTAACCAGTTTTTTCTACGAATTCTGGTTTATATCTAACGATAAATCCATATTTATGTGCATTATTAGCAAGCCATTGAGCAGCCTTTTTACTACGTTCACTTGTCCCTTCAGAACCTAGCAGTTGACCATCACTATCGATAAGGTCGAATACTAAACCTGTTTGGTGCTCACTGTATCCAGGGCGAGCTGAGAATCTATCCGCTTCTGCTTTTCCGTGTGCAG
>ERZ773250.332-NODE-332-length-29207-cov-4.341177_pt1 | contig 29207 bp, 24 predicted proteins | sample MGYA00511258_ERZ773250 | MGnify/ENA primary metagenome ERZ773250 (study PRJEB29015, sample SAMEA2738164) | human oral metagenome | biome: human oral; feature: human-associated habitat; material: saliva | place: China | collected 2187 ... | reverse complement strand
ATTATTATGATATAATGAAAATAATATAAAAAATATCTTGATGATAAGTAATATATTCATATTTTAGTAAGGGGTTCAATATGGGATATGAAACGTTAGAGCCAAGAGCGGATATTTTAATGACGGCAATTCGGTCAATTGGGTATACATTTGAGTCAGCGCTAGCAGATATTATTGATAATAGTATAAGTAGTGGAGCCTCTAATATTCACATTAACTTTAGTTCTATATCTCCAGCATATATATCTATTTTAGATGATGGATGTGGTATGAATTTAGATGAATTACGTCAAGCTATGAAATATGGTAGTAAAGATGTAAGAGAACAACGTGATAAAGAAGATTTGGGACGCTTTGGATTAGGATTAAAAACTGCATCATTGTCACAATGTAAGAAATTAACTGTTATATCAAAAAAAGATGGACAGATTTTTGGAGCTAGATGGGACTTAGATTTAATACAAAGAGAACAAGATTGGATTTTGGAAGTTTTTTCTGAAAAGGATATAGAGAGAATCTATCCACAGGCATCATTTATAGCAATGCGTGAATTGTTTAATTACAGTGAAGGGACTGTTGTTTTATGGGAAAATTTTGATAAGATGCTTGATGGTTCGCATGATGTTGAGGCATTGTTTGATCAAAAGATCAAAGATGCGAAACACCATCTAGAAATGGTATTCCATAATTTTTTAGATAATACATTCTCTAATCATGTAAATATTTTTTTCAATCATAGAGAGTTAAAAGGAAAAGATCCATTCTTAAAAAAACATCCAGGAACCCAACCTTTATCAGATGAAGAAATTTATTTACAAGGTGAGATAATTAAAGTCAAGCCTTATATTCTTCCATATTTGAGTAAGCTTTCAGAAGATGATATAAACTTATTAGGTGGAGTAGAAGAGTTAAGACATAAGCAAGGGATTTATGTGTACCGTAATAATCGGTTGATTATTTGGGGAACCTGGTTTCGATTAGATAGTAAGGGTGAGCTGAATAAGTTGGCAAGAATACGAGTGGATATTCCTAACTCATTAGATTCTATTTGGGAAGTTGATATAAAAAAATCGACAGCTATCTTACCTGATATTATCAAGCAGAATCTTAGAAATATAGTAAAAAAATCGATATCTAGAAGTGAGCGAGTGTATACCTATAAAGGTGAAAAAATTTTAGATGAGAATTTTACACATGTATGGGAAGTATATAATGGTAGAGAAGATATTAGCTATAAAATTAATAAGAACTTGCAGTTATATAAGGAGTTTGTAAAAACACTAGATAAAGGGCAAAAAGAGACATTTAATTCCATCTTACGACTGATTGAGTTAACAGTTCCATATCAGCATGCATATACAGCTCTTTCGAAAAATAATACTATCAATAATAGCTTGAATGAGAATGAAGCAGAGGATTTAATCAATAAACTATTATCTATAGTTTCCGATGAGGAAAGTGGAGATGAAGTGATTAAAGAGCTAAGAAAGTTGGATATACTAGCTAAGTTTAAAGATTATTTAGAGTAAGGGGAGCATATTTAGTATGAATGATAAGCAAGATATAATTTATACAATGGCATTATTAATGTTACAAAACCAAATAAAGGAAGGAATTGAGGTAGATGAAAAGTCTATTTCAAGTTCTATTGATAATGTTTTACCTTTGGTACAATATGAACTACCAAAAAATGAGCGTGTAGAGCTTTTTAATGAGTTAAAAGTACATTTTGAAACGATTATGTCAAGTGGCTATTCTATTCAAGGTGATGAAGATCTTGGTGATTGGTACAGCGATATAAAGAAAGAATGCCATGATAATAATTGTTCTTTTTGGGATAGATATAAAAAGTTTTTAATGAGAGATAAATTTCCTCAAAAGGTTATAAATTCTATTGATAAAGATACCGATACAATTACTAATTTGTTAGGGAATCCCAATGTTGACTATAAATATAGCAGAAAAGGTTTAGTTATAGGTGATGTACAATCAGGAAAAACCGCAAACTATATTGCGGTTATGAATAAAGCGGCAGATGCTGGGTATAAAATTATAATTTTGTTAACAGGAACAATAGAAAAACTTAGAAAACAAACACAGGAACGTGTTAATAGAGGGTTTATTGGAAAAAATGTTGAGAATAATATGTTCCATGTTGGAGATTTTAATAATCAAATTAATGTAGTTTCATTTACTAGCATTAAATCAGACTTTAGAGAGAAATCTAGAGATGTATCTGCAAGTCTATCTTCCTTGAATGATCCTGTAGTTTTTGTTGTTAAAAAAAATAAATCAGTACTAAGAAGTTTATTTTTATGGTTAGAAAGTGAAAATATAAAATTCAAGTCAAAAAATGGTCAAAAAAAGATAGATTACTCATTATTATTAATAGATGATGAGGCTGATAATGCTTCAATTAATACTAATATGGAAGATAATGATCCGACAGCAATTAATGAAGCTATTAGAAAAATCTTAGGTGTTTTTACAAAATCGAGCTATTTAGGTTATACAGCAACACCTTATGCAAATATATTTATAGACCCTAGTTCATCAGAAGACATGGTTCATGATGATTTATTTCCTAAAGATTACATTTATGTTTTGGATACACCAGATAATTATATTGGTGCAAAGAAGATATATTCAGATGCGGCTGAATACAGCTATATGCTTCAGAAAAATGATGATTTCGAAGATTATCTTCCAATAAAACATAAAGGAGACAGTTCCTTAAGTGATGATTTGCCTAATAGTTTGAAGCATGCCATTTTATCATTTTTTATTGCTAATGCAATAAGAGATATTCGAGGAGAAAAAGAAAAACATAGATCTATGTTAATTAATGTAAGTAGATTTATAAATATTCATAATCAACTTCAAGAAAAGGTAGAAACATATGTTGGTGAAGTTAAAAATCAAATAGAATATTATAGTGGACTGCCTTCTTGGAGTAAATACAGACACTTAATAGAGCTAGAGTGTGTTTATAAGTCTTACTTTAAAGATAAATTAAATTTAAACCTTAACGAGAATTGGGAAAATATACTTATGTCGTTGTATGAAGCGACTCGAATGATTGTTGTTGAAGCAGTAAATGGAGGTACTGCTTCAATGAAGTTAAATTATAGTGCATATAAGTCTGGATTGAGAATTATTGCGATAGGCGGACTAAGCTTGTCACGAGGATTAACTTTGGAAGGGTTAATGACGAGTTATTTTTACCGAAACTCTAAAATGTATGATACTTTAATGCAAATGGGAAGGTGGTTTGGTTATAGAACTGGCTATGCTGATATATGTCAAGTTTGGATGAATGACGATGCACTTACATGGTATAGAGATATTTCATTAGCAACAGAAGAGCTTAAAAATGATTTGAGAAAAGGTTTTTTTGATTCGTTAACACCAATGGATTTTGGTATCAGGGTAAGAAGTGATGAGCCAGCACTGTTAGTAACAGCAAGAAATAAAATGAGAAGTGCTGATGATCATGAATTGGATATGGTTTTAGATGGTAATTATATTGAAACACCTGCATTTTCTATTAATAGGACTAAATTACAACTTAATTTTGAGGCAGTACAAACATTGATAGCTCGATTACTAAATAATAAGTTTACAATACAAAAAAATACAAGAACTGATAAGTCTAATAATCTAAGCTTTACTAATGTGCCAAAAGACATAATACTTAATTTCCTAGATGAAATAAATGTTGACTTACTAAATCGTCATTTTGATACAAGGCAAATTATTAATGTTTTAGGGGGGGTAGATGATGCTCGTCTTAACTTTTGGGATATTATTTTTGTAAGTGGTAAGTCTAAGAATAGTATTAAAATTTTAGAGCATGAAATTAACTACGTAGTTCGTAGTTATAATGAAGTAGGAAAAGGTCATATTCGTATTAATAAAAGTCGGTTAGGGAGTCCTGGTGCAGTTAATGATTCGATGTCGAAAGACAAATATGAGGAGTTAATCCATACCTTAGAAACAAAAGGGGATGATAGGATTAAAGATGGCAAGGCAATAAGAACTATTCCGGATAAAGCATTTTTCTCAGTAGACTTTAAAAGAAATCCAGTTTTACTGATTTACCTTGTTGATTATTCTAGTGGAAGAGAAGCGTTGGAGAACGTTGGAACTTATGATGTAATAGAAAGACCTTTAGTAGGGTTAGGTTTAGGGATTCCTCAAACTGGTCATGGGAAGCATACACGGTTTAAATATAAGGTAAATAAGATTTGGGCTGAAGCAATGTATGATTGCGAGAGTGAAGATGATTTTGATGAAATAGATGAATGAGGTTAAGATGGAGAACAATTTAGAGATAACATTAAGAGTACTACTTGTTGATAGAGAGCATAGTTTAAAAATTTATCATGGTCGAACCTCAGAACAAAAAGAAGTGTATATGGTTGCCTGTAAGTATGAACCTATTAATGTGCCATCTACAAAATATATTAAAACGAAAAAGACTTATGATAAATTGAAAAATATGTGGCAGCTTTTATTTATCCTAGATTCCACTTATGAAAAGCATGAAATCAATTTTGCTAAAGTATTTGATGATATTATTATGGAGTCCAAGAAAGAATCTGTAGAACGTAAAAGTCTTACTGTATTCTGTGAAAAATATTTGGATTGGCAAAAGTTACTTTCAAAGATATCCAAAACGTTAACGAATCAGGTACAACAAGGATTGGTTGGCGAGCTATATTTTTTGGAAAACTTTTTAATTCCTAAGTTTGGAGAAAAAGTAGCCATTGAGATGTGGATGGGACCTTTATATGCGGTACATGATTTTACTGGTGAAAATATTTGGTATGAAGTAAAGACTGTCTTACAAGGTAAAGATACAGTTTCGATCTCATCTCTTGATCAATTAGATACAACAAGCTCAGAAGGTAAATTAATTGTTATAATGCTAGAAGAAACAAATGCAATTAATACTGAGGCAAAAAGTATTGTAAGGTTAGTGGAATCTATTGAAGAATCATTAGATTCAGCGTGTTTGTATAGTTTTAGAGAGAAACTATTAAATGTAGGATACAATAGTGAAGCTATTACTGAGGACTTTGAAGAGAAGTTTTTTAGAGTTTTAAGTTGCGATCAATATCTTGTAGATGACAAGTTTCCTAAGATTACGAAGATGCAGGTTGATTCAGAAATTATTTCTGCTAGATATGAATTAAGCTTACCTGCATTAGAGATGTTTAAAATTAAATAAAGGGGAACATTATGGCAGTAGAAGAATATAGAGAGTTACTTGATGAAGAATTACGTACAAGCGTATATGGAACTGGATGTAGTACGAAAGAAGCATTTTTGGAATATGTTTCTAATTTATTAAGTGGTAGTGAGATATCTTCAGAATTTCAATGTGTTGAGTATGAAGGAATCGGATATCGCCAACATCGTTTGCAAATTGATGGGTATATATATGATGAGTTAGAGGAAGTCATGTATTTGGCATTGATTGATTATGGTTCCAAGGACACAACATTAACTAACTCAGAAATTGAAAATATTACAAAGAGGGCAAAATATTTTCTAGAGGATTTAGCATATATTTTAAACTATGCCGAAGAAAGCTCTCCAGGGTATGGATTAGCATCTGATATATTTAATAAGAACTTTTTAATACGAAAATATAAGATATATTTATTTTCCAACAATCAAATGTCTAGTCGAGTTAAGACGCTTGAAGCTGATGAAGTACAAGGGGTTTCTTTGGAATATCATATTTGGGATATTAATAGATTATTTGAATTATCTGAGTCTAAAAATTTACGTGAGGATTTACATATTAAGTTTGATACATACTCGGACCAATTAATTCCATGTTTTGAGGTTATTAATGGTGAAGGTTATATAGGATATATGGCTAGTATTTCAGGTTTTTTGTTAGCTAATTTATATAATCATCATGGCGCACGATTGCTTGAAAGTAATGTACGATCCTTTTTGCAAGTCAGAGGAAAAGTAAATAAAGGAATTCGTAATACAATCATTAAAGAGCCAAATAAATTTTTTGCGTATAATAATGGAATTGCATGTACAGCTGAGGAAATTAGATTAAAAGAAGTTAATGGAAAAACATATTTAGACTCGGCAACTAATTTACAAATTGTAAATGGAGGGCAAACAACAGCTTCTTTAGCAACGGCACTACTAGATAAAAGAGATGATTTAATTGCTAATTTGAAGGGAATTTTTGTTCCAGTGAAAATTTCTGTAGTTTCAGATGAAAATGCTGATGAATTAATTGCGAATATATCTAGGTATGCAAATAGTCAAAATAAAGTTAGTGAATCCGATTTGGCATCAAATCATCCATATCATGTTCGAATGGAACAACTATCTAGATCTACTATTTCTCCTCCGATTAATGGACAACAATATGGTACATATTGGTATTATGAGAGAGCAAGAGGCTCATATGCACAAGAGACACATAAGGTATCAGTAGGAACAAGGAAAAACTTTGAAATTAAATATCCTAAAAAACAGAAGTTTGATAAAACCGAACTAGCAAAATTATCACATATATTTAATAAGAGTCCAGAAATTGCGAGTGCAGGTGGTCAAAAAAGCTTTGCTAAGTTTATGGCGAAAGTAATAGAAGATTGGGACAGAAATGCTGATGCTTTTAATGAGTCTTATTTTAGAGAGTTAATTTGTTATAAAATTATTTTCCAAGAAACTGATGCTATCGTAAAACGAGCTGAGTGGTATAATAGTTATAAAGCAAATATTATAGCATATACACTGAGCAAGCTTATATCAACGATCGAAAAACGATATAAAGGTAAATCTTTAAATTATAAAATGATTTGGCAAAAACAAAAAATAACTCTAGCTTTCAGACAACAATTGGAAGACTTGACTAAAGCGACTAATGATTATTTAATTAGTCCGACTCGTGATGTGCAAAACGTAACAGAATGGGCTAAACGTTCATTGTGTTGGACTAGGTTTGATAGCATGAATATTAGCCTAAACGATAATTTTATACGAGAATTAATAGATAGAAATGATGTCATTGAAGAAAAACGCGAAGCTCAAAAGCTTCAAAAAGAGATTAATATTGATTCTGCTATGATAACGGTTGCAAATTGTGAGAAGGAGGGTGTTTGGAAAAAAATATGGATATGGAACCAGACGCATGGAGCTATGACACAGACAGAAAAAGAGTTATTAGGAGTAGCATTGAAGATTTCAAAAGGTTTATTTCCGACTGATAAGCAATGCGTAAGATTATTAGAGATGCTCTCAAGAATAAGGGGGGAAGGGTTTCCTGGGTAATTTTTAGTAAGGAGTTATGAGGTAATGTTGAAAATAGTTGAGGCTTTTAGTGGAATTGGTAGCCAAGCTAAAGCGCTTAAAAATTTAGGGATAGAGTATGATGTTATAAATATAGTAGAGTGGGATATTTCTGCTTTTATGGCATATGATATTATCCACAATGGAAAACCAGATATAACTCCTTATAAAAAATTAAATAAAAAAGAATTAATAGATATCTTGGAAAAATTAAACTTAAGCTTAGATGGAAAAAAACCTGTAAAAAGAAATGCCTATAGAATGCTCAAGTTAGAGGCACTACAAATGATGTTAGCTGCCTATAAAAGAACAAATAATTTGGGTGATATCAGAAAAATAACGGCAAAAAACTTTCCTAAAAATATTGATGTCTTGACATATTCATTTCCTTGCCAAGATTTATCTGTAGGAGGAGCTTGGCATGGTAATTTATCTGGAATAGATAGAGATGCTAATAATCGTTCAGGATTATTATGGGAAGTTGAAAGAATTTTACTGGATTTATCTAAGAAAAAAAGAAAATTACCTAGATTTTTATTAATGGAAAATGTTAGCAATATTTTATCAAAAAGGCATAAAACAAACTTTGATGAGTGGAAAATGCAATTAGAACAATTAGGGTATTATAATGTAGTTTATACATTGAATGCTTCTGATTTCGGAGTTCCACAAACTAGAGTTCGTACATTTATGATTAGTGTATTAGTAGATGCAGAAAAGGAAGAGGTAATTCAGGAGTACTTTAGATATAATAATTTAGAGAAGCGATTTAAAGAAAACCCTGTTCCATTAAAACCGTTATCAGATTTTTTGAGATTAGATTACTCTATTGAAAAATATAAGGTAGAGTCAGATAAATCTAATCCTAATGATACTAAATCTCGACAAAAGATTTATGAGAATAATGAAATAATTTATAAAAATGGGCGAACTATTAAGGAATTTGTTGGTACATTAACAACTAAGCAAGATCGACATCCTAATCCAGGAATAGTGGACTATCCGATTCATAAAATAGGAAAAAGTTGTTATCGAAACCTCACTCCAAGAGAATGTTTTTTGCTGATGGGATTTACTGAAAAAGATTACGAAAGAGTTATAGATTTTGGCCCTAAATCTAGAGGAGATGCCTTTTTTTATAGTCGGGAGAGATTAGAGAAGTTAGCAGGAAATAGTATTGTTGTAGATGTTTTGGAACGAGTTTTTGAACAAATTAGTGAAATAAAAGCGTTGTTGTAATATAGTTATATATTTTGCGTTTATAAAGAAATCTTAATATAATAATAAAGAGGCATATATAACTCAATTTTAGGATATAATGTATGAGATTATATATGCTTTTTTATAAATATTCTTAGGGCATAAGTATTGGGAGAGAGAGTATGAAAAAATTAACTACATCTATTTTACTAGCATTATTCAGTGCCACCATCTTCACACCAACGCATGTAGAAGCGAGTTGGTTGTCGAAGTCTTGGAAAAAGCTAGAAAAGGTTTGGAATGAAACTTCAGAGCGAAATAAGGTTTCTAAAGGCGAGTCTGTGGAAACGGGCAATACATCTTCCAGTACAATTCGATTACCACAACGATCTGAGTATCCAACTAGTTACAGGGGTGGACGATTAATAGGATATAAAATGGATAACATTGAATATCAAGTATTAGGGGTTCCTATGGGGGCTACCTTCAGACAAGTAAGAAATAGCCTTGGTGAACCTACGGAAATTAATCATGGTATGAGATATGGTGGTGTAACATTTGCCATGTCGTTTACAAAAGGCGATTATTATGATACGAATGTGGTAGACTATATTGAGATTACGAATAGAGATGTTACGACTCATCGTGGGATTGCAGTAGGTGATACATTAGAACAGGTGTATAATGCCTATGGTCGACCAACACATATTTTTGAAAATAATGCGTGGTTTTATGGTGCATTTGTGTGGAATTCAGATTATATTTTTGGTATTTATTTTGATAATGATGGTGAAAGAGTAACAAAAATTCATTTGCATTCCCATTAATATGTATTGCCAATGAGAGGGATCTTATAAAAAATTAATCACATTTACATATCACTCGACTAACCCAAAGGAGGCACAACATGAACAAAACGAAATCATTCCAAACTTCCTCCTCTCTTCATCATGCATCATTTCCTCAAGATAACTCCACCAGTATCACCTATGAATACAGTCCGTTGTTAGAACACTTCCCTCTCACTCACGGTGTCACTTATCGCTATGGTGGCGTCAGTGAAGGTAGCTTTGATAGTTTCAACATGGGGTTGCATGTTGGCGATACTCCGGAAGCGGTGGCAGAAAATCGCAAACGCTTAGCACAGGTACTAGGGGTGGATCCTAATCATTTGACTTGTGGTGAGCAAGTGCATGGCACTGGTGTGACGAGGGTGACACAAGAGCTTGTTGGTCGAGGTGCTTTTAGTTGGGATGACAGTATCCCAGACAGCGATGCGATTTATACGAACTTGGTGAATGTTCCTCTCTTGTTGCTTGTGGCGGACTGTGTACCTGTACTCATCTATGATGCGGTGCATCATGCAGTGGCGGTTGTCCATGCAGGTTGGCGTGGAGCCATCGCTCACATTGTGGAACGCACGATGGATAGTATGCACTATGCGTACGGAACGTTGCCATCCGATTGCTATCTCTTCATCGGTCCTTCCATTGGAGCGGATTCCTTTGAGGTAAGTGAAGAGATCGCTGAACAATTTCGACAAGACATGCGTGCCTTGGGACTTTCACAGGTGGACCAAGTGGTGCGGTATATCCAACGAGAAGGACAAATAACAGCTACACCACATGTAGATTTGAAAGGATACATTGCAGCCTGTGTGGTGCAGAAGGGCGTACCACTGGAGCAAGTGTCGGTATCATCCACAGATACGATGATTACTGATGGATGTTACTCGTATCGACGAGACAAAGGCCGTACAGGTCGAATGACCATGTTTGCTGTCCTACGAGACCAAGCCTAGGTACAGATGTGTTAGATTCCTTTTTCTTAAGGATGGTTACTTTCACAGGACACCCTAGGACATTGTAGGGTACTCGAGGACATCACATGCGATGACGGTGCACGATTGGGGACATATACTTTCACCCACACATGGAATACTTGACAAATACATAAACTAGATGACTAAGAATAAGAAAATACAGAGAAATAGGCTTGAAATCATGCTTTTTCTATGTACTTTTCTTATTCTTTCGTTTATAATAAGAAAGATAAAGTATTATTTTTTTTATGAAGACCTTTCAGAGTGGAATGTAACGACGAAAGAGGACTGACATATATGATAGCAACAGCATTACATGAAGTGCAGGAACGCATTGAAGCGGCGAAAGCACGAGTGGGAAGAACAGATTCTGTTACGTTAGTAGCGGTGACGAAGAATCATCCTGTAGAGGCTGTACAAGAGGTAGCCCAGTTAGGCGTAAGAACTGTGGGTGAGAATCGTGTACAAGAAGCAAAAGAAAAAATGGAACTCTACCAGGGACCAGAGTTACAATGGCATTTGATTGGACAGTTGCAAAACAACAAAGTCCGCAATGTGATAGGTAAGTTTGCATTGATTCATTCGGTTCACAGTGTTAAGTTGTTGGATGAAATTCAGCGCATTGCCGCTAGGGAAGGGTTAGTACAAGAAGTATTACTGCAAGTCAATGTGGCACGAGAAGAGAGCAAGTCTGGGATGGATGTGGAAGAGTTTCCTACCATACGGGAATATGCCAAAACATTACCTAATGTACGGGTAAAAGGGCTTATGTGTATGGCACCATTTTTTGATGATCCAGAAGAGGCTCGCCCAATTTTTCGAGTGGCCCATGCTTTATTTGAAGACATGAAACTTCATTTTGATGAAGGGCAGATTGAATATATATCCATGGGGATGACCCATGATTTTGAAGTAGCAATTGAAGAGGGTGCAAATATTGTTCGTGTGGGAACCGCAATATTTGGAGAACGCCACTATGATAAGTAATGGAGGAAATGACGATGGCACTGAAAGACAGCTGGAATTCTGTAAAAAACTTTTTTGGCGGTAATCAAGATGATGGATATGAATATGAAGAGTATTCAGATGATACATATGAAGAAGAATTTCAACAGCCAGTGGTAACAGCACCAGTGGCAGGTGGTAATGGACCTGTAGCATCTGCAGTAAAACCAAAAACAGGAGGATATAATACAGTGGCACAACGTTCTAGTGGTATGAAAGTAGTCATCGTAGAGCCAAAAGCATTCGAAGACTCTGAAAACATTGCAAATCAATTGCGCGATATGCGTCCAGTAGTGATTAATTTTGAAAATACAGACCCTCATGAAGCTGCACGTATTGTGGACTTTGTTAGTGGCGCTACATTCGCTTTAGATGGCAAATTAGAAAAAATTGGTAAAGATATTTTCATCTGCGTACCAGTAAATGTAACAGTAGATTATACAGATAAAGAGTATACAGAAATATCTGATAAATTAGCTTGGAAAGAGCCACAAGCCTAACTATTAGGAGGTAGCCATGCAAAAAATACTGCTAATTGGCGTAGGATCGATGGGTGGTGCTATTTTACAAGGGGCCTTGGAACAAGGTGTTTGGGGGCCTGAGGAAGTAGATGTATTGGTGCGTCGCAGTGAACAAGCGGCGGAATTAGAGCGTACATTTGGTGTGACAGCCTTTACGGATTGTGATGCCATACCTGCCTTTGATGAGTATAGAACCATCGTATTTGGCGTAAAACCTCAAGTATTGCCATCTCTTATGCAAGAGGTAGGCCCACTGATTGAGCCGAGAACGCTATGTATTTCCATTGCAGCCGGCATTACATTGGATACCTTGCAGTCGTTTGCGCCTCATGCGCATTGGTTGCGAGCTATGCCGAATACACCCATCTTAGTGAAAGCTGGTTTTACAGCCATTGCAAGTAGTGATGAGGTAACGCCAGGTGAACGGGAACAAGCCTTGCGCATTTTTGAAGCATTAGGCGAAGCTGTCGTATGTTCAGAAGCTGATTTAGACCGTATTGGTGCGTTAGCAGGGGCAGGTCCAGGCTATATGTATACCATTTTAGATGCTATGGCAAATGCAGGCGTTCGGATTGGACTGACTAGACCATTGGCGTTGCAAGCGGCAGTGCAGACCATGTATGGATCCGGCTTGATTGCCTTAGAAACAGGTGCTCATCCGAGTGTATTGCGGGATCAGGTGACCTCTCCAGGGGGGACTACCATAGCTGGTATTGCTGCCATGGAGAAAGAAGGCTTACGGTCCTCTATTATGGAAGGTGTCCTAGCTTGCTATGAGCGGTCAAATGAAATAGGAAAACAACGTGAAAGATAAAGAAAAGTTAATTCGATATTTTGAAGCATCTGGTAATGGCGAAGAAGCTAGACGAATGATCGATCTAGCAGAGCAAGTACAAGCAGGCAGACCGTACCGTGTAACAGAGTTTATGTCTCCGGCGGGTCTTGTTATTGCCGATGCAGTGAAAGCGAATTTCGGTGGTATTGACACTATTTCCAGTGGTGGCTACGAAGGGGCAGAACGCCTTCGCGTGGCCTTTGTGGACCCTCACTTTCAAGGCACAGTAGATTTACAAATTGCGGTGTTGAAAGTATCTTGGGATCCACGATTTCGACTGTTGACGCATCGTGATGTATTGGGCTCGTTGATGGGGCTCGGTATTGACCGCACTCATTTTGGGGATATTATCGTCACTAGTGGCGGTGCTCAGGTGATTGTCGATGAGACGATAGCAGACTTTGTAATTCAAAATTTCACAAAAATTGCTATGGTTACTGTCACAGTATCACGGATGGAATTGAGTGAATTACAACCGAAAGAAGAAAAAATAAAAGAAGTACGAACTACTGTAGCTTCCATGCGTTTGGATTCCATAGCTTCTTCTGGTTTTAGTACATCTCGTACAAAAGTAGTAGAAGCCATCAAAGCTGGATTAGTACAAGTGAATTGGCAGCCTGCCAAAGGACCAGCGCAAGAAGTAAAAGAAGGAGATGTTATCTCTCTTCGTGGCAGAGGTCGTATGCAAATAGAAAGTATTACAGGTACGTCTAAAAAAGGACGTATTGGAGTACATCTAAAACGATTTATGTAAGGAGGCTGATCCTATGTTAACACCAATGGATATTCATAATAAAGAGTTTGGAAAAAGTATTCGTGGCTTTGACTGCGATGAAGTAAACGAGTTCCTGAATGAAGTGGTACAAGCCTATGAAATTTTGTATCGCGAAAATCGTGAAATGACTGATAAAGTAGAGCAAATGGAAAAACGTTTGAGCCAATATGAATCAACGGAAGAAACTATGCGCAATACATTGGTACTAGCTCAAGAAACTGGTGAAAACGTAAAAGAGGCAGCTCGCAAAGAAGCTGATTTAATTCTACAAAATGCAGAGCAACAACGTAAATTAATCTTAGAAGATGCCAATCGTGCGTTGCGAGAAGCAGAAGCTAAATATGCTACCATTGCCAATGAAATGGCCGTATTCCGTGCAAAAGTAGAATCAATTTTAACAGCGCAACTACAATTATTAGATGGCATTGCTTTACAGGACATAACACCTGTAGAGACAACAACAGAAGTATAAGGTGAATTTCGGCTTGAGTATTCAAGCCGTTTTTGCCATTGTAGAGATATATAAGGATAGTAGGATGATTACTGTTGGACTTTCACTAAAGGATAGACCCTGCCTAGTTGTGGGCGGCGGAGAGGTGGCCTTACGGCGTATTAAAAAATTAATAGACGAAGCGGCATCTATTATGGTGGTCAGTCCTGAGGTGCTACCCGACATTGCAAGATACCATGAAACAGGTGCATTACAATGGGTAGCGGAGCCGTACCGCTCAGAATACATGGTAGGTCAACAGTTTGTCATCATCGCTACAGATCGTCTAGATGTGAATGCTCAGGTCATGGAAGATGCACAAAGTGTACAGGCTTTCATCAATCGAGCAGATGTAAAGGACGATTCCACGTGGGTATTCGGCAGTGCTGCGGAGATGGGTGATTTGGAGATTTCGATATTTACCAATCAAGTGAGCCCACGAGTGAGCCGTTTGCTCAGACAGGATATAGAAAGAAGATATGGCATATTAGCCGAGTGGCTACCTCAGATTCGTCTATGGAGACAAGAATTACAACATATATTAGATACGCCAAAAGAACGAGAGCAGTTCTGGCGGACCTATTTAGGAGAATCGGAGTTTATACAAATAATAGAGGGTCAAGGAGACTCAGTGAAGGAGAATATTGTACATGCAATTAGTCGTATTAGGTCTGAATCATAGAAGTGCACCTGTAGATGTGCGAGAGAAATTTTCTTTTTCCAAAGAAGCTCTCGATCATGCTATGGATCATATCTATGCTCATGAAGAAGTAGAGGAGTGCGTCCTTTTATCGACGTGTAACCGCACAGAACTCTATGTCGTCCTAAATGACATGGAGAATGTAAAAGAATATATGATACGTTTACTACTACATCTGAAAGGTGAAGAAACAGTAGACGTAGATGAGAAATGGTTCTTCCTCCATGAAGGGAAGGCATGTATTTCTCATTTATTTAGAGTGGCATCTAGTTTGGACTCTCTTGTATTAGGAGAAGGTCAAATTTTGAGTCAATTAAAAATGGCATACATCTCTTCTTATAGTAAGGGATTAACAGCGTCTGTGTTTAATATTATTTTCCAAAAAGCCATTGCTGTAGGGAAACGTGTACGTACTATGACAGGGATTGCGAACACGCCAGTCTCTGTTAGTTATACAGCAGTGAATTTAGCGGAAGATAGTTTAGATATCCCTATGAATGAGGCAAAAGTTCTCATTTTGGGAGCTGGTCAAATGAGTGAGCTCACAGCACGTCATTTGCAAGCAAAAGGGGTAAAGAGCATTTTCGTGTCCAATCGGACTTTTAAAACAGCAGAAGAATTGGCAAGACAGTTTAATGGTAAAGCTGTAGCGTTTGATCATTTCGTGGAAGAAGCTAAAACAGCAGATATTATCATTACATCTACAGGGGCACCGCACTATGTGATTGAGCGAGAAGAAGCGGAAGAAATCATGGATGGTCGAGATGGTCAACCAATTGTCATGATCGATATTGCTGTGCCTCGTGATATTAATCCAGATGTAACAGAAATTCCAGGGGTCTATTTGTTTAACATTGATGCTTTGGAAAGTGTAGTAGAAGCGAACAAGCACCAACGAGAAGAAGAAGCTAGAAAAGCAGAACCAATTTTAGAAGAGGCGTTGCAGGAAATCGAAGAAAAATTACAATATCTATCGGTTCGTCCTATCATGGTTTTACTCAGCGAAAAAGCAGAAGCCATTCGTAAACGAGAAGTGCACCGTGCGATGGCAAAATTGCCACATGCTACAGACTTGGAACGTAAAATTATTAACAATATGTCTCGTATGTTAGTGCGTAAACTATTGCGAGATCCAATGATTCATTTCGGTGAAATCGCGGGGAAAGAAGAAGAACGCGATTATTGGAAGTTGTTCCAAGATATGTTTGCTTTGGAAGTGGAGGAGGATACACTATGAGAGACACAATTCGTATAGGCACTCGCAGTAGTGCTCTTGCTCTATGGCAAGCCAATTATGTAGCCGATACATTGCGCAAACATTACCCACAATGTAAGGTGGAGCTAGTCCATCACAGCACGAAAGGGGATCGTATTTTAGAAAAACCATTGGCTGAAATCGGTGGTAAAGGTTTATTTACGGAAGAATTAGAAGCGTCCATGCGTGATGGTAGCATCGATTTGGCTGTACATAGCTTGAAAGATATGCCGACGGAATTGCCAGACGATTTAGTGCTAGGTGCTATTACAGAGCGTGAAACACCATGTGATGCTTTGGTGTCGCCGAAATATAAAACATTAGATCAATTGCCACAAGGCGCTAAGGTAGGAACGAGTAGTTTACGCCGTCAAGCACAACTATTAAATCGACGTCCTGATTTGCAGATTTCTGTACTTCGTGGCAATGTGCAAACACGCTTAAACAAATTGGAAACAGAAAACTTTGATGCTATTGTATTGGCAGAGGCAGGGTTAAAACGATTGGGCTTGGAGTCGGTTATTACACAGACTTTCACTAGCGATGAAATCATTCCTGCTGTTGGTCAAGGGGCGCTCGGTATTGAATGTCGTAAAGATGATGCAGAAATGCTAGACATGTTATCTGTATTGCACGATGAAAATACTATGTGGGCAACACGTGGAGAACGTAGTTTCCTTCGCCAACTCGAGGGTGGCTGCCAAGTGCCGATGGGCGTGCATGGTACGATTTATAAAGGACAATTAACGTTGAAAGCAATCATTGCTTCCCTGGATGGAAAGAATTGTTTTGAAGGTGAATTGTCAGGACCAAAAGAAAAAGCAGATATGTTAGGTCGCAACTTGGCGAAAGCACTCTATGAAGAGGGAGGCAAAGCCATCATTGACGATTTAGTAGAAAGAGGAGTATTGAAATGACAGGCATTGTATATTTAATTGGTGCCGGACCGGGCGATCATAAATTAATCACTCTGAAAGGCAAAGAATGCATTGAAAAAGCAGATGTCATCGTCTATGACTATTTAGCAGATGCGCATTTCTTGTCCTATGCGAAAGAAAAAGCAGAGATTATTTATGCGGGTAAAAAAAGCAACAATCATACGATGCACCAATGGGAAATTAACGAGCTTCTCGTAAAATGTGGGTTAGAAGGCAAAGTGGTAGCTCGTCTAAAAGGTGGCGATCCTCTAGTGTTTGGCCGTGGTGGTGAAGAAGCGTTGGCTTTGGTAGAAGCAGGTGTGCCATTTGAATTTGTACCAGGTATCACATCTGGTATTTCTGCACCAGCTTATGCAGGGATCCCTGTTACACAGCGTGCCATGGCGACCTCCTTTGCCATTGTTACCGGTCATGAAGATCCAACAAAACCAGAATCTGGTATGAATTGGGAAGGCCTGGCCAAATCTGTGGATACCATTTCCTTTGTGATGGGTATCTCTAATCTGCCAAATATTGCTAATAATTTAATCAAATATGGTCGTCCAAAGGAAACGCCAGTGGCGGTTATCCGTTGGGGCACGAAGCCAATTCAAGAAACCTTAGTTTCGACATTGGAACATGTAGTTGACGATGTAGAAAAAGCGCAATTGAAAGCGCCAGCCATTGTTATCGTTGGGGAAGTCGTTTCCTTGCGGGAGCAATTGCGTTGGTTTGATAACAAGCCATTATTTGGTAAAACCATCGTTGTCACACGAGCTCGTAGCAAAGCTAGCGCTTTATCGGAGCGTTTATTAGAACTGGGTGCTCATGTCATTGAAGCATCTGCTATCAAAACACAGGCCTTACCTCGTACAGAGGAGATGGATGTGGCATACGATAGCCTATCTTCCTATGATGGATTGATTTTCACCTCTGCCGAAGGGGTGCGGTTCTTCTTTGATGGCTTATTAGACCGTGGACTAGACAGCCGTGCGTTAGGGTCTATGAAAGTATGTGCTATCGGCAGTGCTACTGCAAAATCTTTGTTAGACCGAGGCATTCGTGCGGACATCGTGCCACCGAATTACCAAGCGGAATCTGTGGTGGAAACGATTACGGCAGAACAAGGTCGTGTGTGGTCAACTCGTGAGTTAGGAGACTTGCGCTTTGTGTTAGTACAACCAAAAGTAGCACGTGATGTGATTTATAAAGGACTTTCACAGGCAGGATGCGATGTGACAGTATTGCGTTTGTATGAAACGGTACAAGATACGTCCCATAAAGAATACTTAGAAGAAGCCCTACGAGCAGGCGAAGTAGATTATATTACGTTCACTAGTTCTTCTACGGTGACGAATACAAAAGATATGCTTGGAGCCGATGCAGTGAGCTTGTTAGGCAATACGAAAGTTGTCTGCATTGGACCAATCACAGGTGCTACCTGTGTGGAAGAAGGGATTCAACCAGATTTGATTGGGGAAACCTTTACGATTCCAGCGATGGTCGAGCTTATCTTGAATGATTGTAAATAGAAAGAGGCACACTATGGAATTACGAAATCGACCAAGACGATTGCGCATCAACCCAGCTATGCGTGCGTTGGTTCGTGAAACAACATTACAAGTAGACGATTTAATTTATCCAATCTTTATCGTGCCAGGCACAGGGGTGAAAGAAGAAATTTCTTCCTTACCAGGACAATACCATGTGTCCGTGGACGAAGCTGTAAAATTGGCGAAAGAAGCTTATGAATTAGGTATCAAGGGAGTCGAAATCTTCGGCATCCCTACGTATAAAGATGAAGATGGTTCTTCCGCATGGGATATGGAACAACCCGTACAACAAGCGATTATGGCTATCCGCAAAGAAGTGCCAGAGTTGATTGTTATCTCCGACGTATGTCTATGCCAATATACATCCACCGGCCATTGTGGTCACGTGGAACATCATGAAGTCATCAACGATGCTACTTTGCCATTATTATGCAATGTAGCAGTGAGTCATGCGAAAGCAGGCGCTCATATGGTGGCCCCATCGGACATGATGGATGGACGTATTGCTGCCATCCGTGAAGCTCTAGATGCAGCGGGATTCAGCAATGTATCCATCATGAGCTATGCGGCGAAATATGCATCTGCTTATTATGGACCATTCCGTGATGCAGTCCATTCTGCACCAGGATTTGGGGACCGTAAGGGATACCAAATGGACGAGGCGAACCGTTTGGAAGCGTTACGTGAAGTGGAACAAGATATCATCGAAGGAGCGGATATCATTATGATTAAGCCAGCGTTATCCTATTTGGATATCGTTCGTGAGGTACGTGATAACTTCGACTGCCCATTAGCTGTGTACAATGTCAGCGGTGAGTATGCTATGATTAAAACAGCCGCGGCAGCCGGTCTTGTGGATGAAAAACGCATTACTTTGGAAACATTACTGTCCATGAAACGAGCAGGGGCAAAGATGATCATTACCTACCATGCCCTTGATGTGGCACGTTGGCTACAAGACAAATAGTGTGGAAATATAGGAGCCATTATGTTTAGTTTAGAAAAATCAAAACAAGCCTTTGCAGAGGCTCGTACATATATGCCGGGTGGTGTGAACAGTCCTGTTCGTTCCTACCGCAGTGTGGGGGGCAATCCTCCTTTCATCAGTTCTGCCAGCGGATCTCGCATTTACGATATCGATGGCAATGAGTACATCGATTACGTATTGTCTTGGGGGCCTATGATTCTAGGTCATGCGAACCCTGAAATTGTGGCGTCTATTTTGGAAGCCATCCCTCGTGGTACTAGTTATGGAGCACCAACGTTACTAGAAACAGAAGTGGCGAAAAAGATTCAAGCCTTTTATCCATCTATGGAACTGGTGCGCATGGTAAACTCCGGCACAGAATCTACGATGAGTGCGTTACGCTTGGCTCGTGGCTACACAGGTCGTGACAAAATTGTGAAATTCATCGGCTGTTACCATGGTCATAGCGATAGCTTGTTGGTGAAAGCAGGTTCCGGTTTAGCAACTTTTGGTGTACCTGATAGTCCAGGTGTGCCGGCGGGTGTAGCGGCAGATACCATTACTTTACCGTACAATGATTCTGATGCGGTTCGTCAATTGTTCGAGACCCATGGTGAAAGTATTGCAGCCATCATCGTAGAACCAGTGGCAGGCAATATGGGTTGTGTGCCTCCTGTAGAAGGATTCTTGGAAACCTTACGTGAAGTGACCACAGAGCACGGCGCCGTTCTCATCTTTGATGAAGTAATGTGCGGGTTCCGATCTAGTTCTGGTGGGGCTCAAAAATATTACAATGTCATCCCAGATTTAACATGCTTAGGCAAAATCGTTGGTGGTGGTTTACCGATGGCTGTGTTCGGTGGCAAGAAAGACATCATGTCTGCCATCGCTCCATCCGGTCCTGTGTACCAAGCGGGTACCTTGAGCGGCAACCCTGTAGCCATGGCAGCAGGCCTTGCGACCTTGTCTATGCTACAAAAACATCCGAATACATTCCGTCAAGTTGAGGAATCTACAGAAGCTTTATGCCAAGGCTTAGAAGCAGCGGCAAAAGAAGTAGGCGTGCCTGTAGTGGTGCAACGTGTGGGCTCTATGTTTACATTGTTCTTCACAGACAAAGCGGTGCGTAACTTCGATGATGCCAGTGCTTGTGATATGGAAGCGTTTAAGACATTCTTCCATTACAACTTGGAACGCGGCATCTATTATGCAGCGAGCCAATATGAAAGTAACTTCTTGTCTACATGCCATAGCGAGCAAGATTTGGCATACACATTGCAAGTTGCGAAAGAAGCTTTCCAAGTTATTAAAGGATAAGATACACTTACATAAGTTTTATGTATGAATGCCAATGCCATACACATCGAAACTAATCTATGTTACACTAGATGGTAGAGAGTGTATGGCATTCTTTATAGTCTGTATATGCATGTTAATAGTTTCTATTTTATGTATCGGTACCGTAGTAGATAGAGATATTTTAGCCTTATACTATATCTTGGAGGGGCTGCAGTAGCTATCGTTCAAAGGTATGTATACTAGATACGATAGAGATGTAACATAGGCATACTAGCTTATATATAGGAGGTGTAATAATGAGTGTGTTACTTTCGCCGAAAGAATTACATGAACAATTAGATAAAGTAGTTGTATTAGATGCGCGAGGATTTGATGCCTATGAAGCGGCCCATATTCCAGGGGCGTTTGTTATCGATATGGATGCCCACATGAGTGGTCTTTTAGGGGTACATGGCGGTCGTCATCCCTTACCAGATATGTCCGTGTTAGCCAACCGTTTAAGCGAATGTGGTGTCACTATGGACTCTCCCATCGTGGTGTGCGATGCGTGGATTTCTTTTGCCGGTCGTTTACGGTTCTTGCTACTATACATGGGTTTCACCAATGTGAAAGTCCTAGCTGGTGGTATCGAGCGTTGGTATCGTGAGGGATATCCGTTGACACAAGAACCTACACCTACTGTGGCAGATCCACAACCATTGGCCTATACATTGCAAGACCATTTAGTGATGAGTCGTGATGAAGTGTTAGCAGCTAGTCAAAGGAGTAGTCATGTCATCATCGATGCACGAGCACCACAACGCTATGATGGCTCTGTAGTGGATACCATGGATGGCATGACAGGTCATATCCCAGGAGCAATCAACCATTTCTACGAATGGGGCTTTACCCCTGATGGCATACGTCCCATTGCAGAGTTAGAAGCAGCCTACGGTGACTTAGCTAAGGTGGAGAAACCTATCGTTGCCTATTGTGGTTCTGGAGTAACAGCAGCAAACTTGATGATTGCCCTTGCTGAAATTGGTGTAGAACCAGCCATGTACGTAGGTAGCTCTAGCGATTGGGTGACCTATGAGGGATTCCCGTTAGAGACGGGTGTGAATACATTGTAAATATAAAACAGAGGCCTTGGTGATAAGACCTCTGTTTTTTATATTCTATTTATTTTTCATATAGTTTCTTATAAGTATATCTTTATGAGTATATAGTGTTTCAAGATATACCGTACCTTATAGGTACGGTATTAATGGTTAGCTGTTTGAGTATGCCCTAATGTGACTTTCAAGAATATCCCTGTTAGTGCAATGATTATACCTGTTACAATAAACATGGTGCTAAAACCCCATTGAGATACTATGGCAGAACCGCCTACAGCGCCCATAAAATAGCCAAAGAATAGAGTAGACTGATTGTAAGCAAAAATTTGTCCTGCTAAATGTTTTGGCGTGATATTGGCAATATAAGTGTTGATTCCTGGCAATAGTCCACCTAGTCCAAACCCTAGTAAAAAGCGAATAATGCATAAGATGATAATCGAGTCTGTAAAGGCTTGAGGAATTGTCATGCATCCTACATAGATAAAACTTGTCCAGAGAATGAATCGAGGGCCTAGTTTGTCAATATAACGACCTAATATAGAACTAGCTAGCATTTGAGCAATCCCTGTAGAAGTGAAAGCTAAACCAGCTAATAATGCGATATGCTCGTGTCCACGCCCTACGATGTGTTGAACGAATACAGAGAGGATAGGAGCTGATGCCATGGTAGTGAAGGCAAAAATAAAGGAAGCGATAGATACAAAGATAAGACCTTTCCAATCGGAGATAGATTTTTGTAAGGCTTTGAGCGATGGAGCAGGACCTTTTATTTTAGGGGTAAAGTCTTCTTTTATGAATAATAAGGAAGATAAAAAGGTTATGCCTAGTAAAGCGGATACTACAAAGAAGGCATACCGAATACCAAAGGTGCTTCCCATATAACCACCAATCATGGGGCCTAGTAAGGAGCCACCTAAGTTAGCAGCGGATAATAGCCCTAATGCCCAACCAGTTCTGGACTCTGGAGTTTGTGTAGCTACTAATGTAATAGAGCCAGAGAAAAAACCAGATACCATACCATTTAGAATGCGGATTATAACAACATGTTCAGGGGTTTGTGCAAACCCAAGAAGTGCATTAGTTACCATCATTCCAAAACTAGCTCGTAATAAAATCAATTTTCTCCCTTTTCTATCGGCTAATTTTCCCCAAAAAGGAGAGACAAGGGCCACCATAAGATAGGTGACACCCATGGCTAAGCCAGACCAGTTGGCAAGAGCTCCTTGATCGTGGACACCTAGGTCCTGTAAATATAAGGGAATGAGAGGGGCTGCTTGACTGAGACCCACTGATGCCATAAAGGCACCAAATAAACAAACGTATAATGTGCGTTTCCAAAGTTCCATACTGACTCCTATGTGCGTGGTTTAAAATTGTAATCATCTTGTCTTTATGGTAGCACATAAGTGAAGTTTGTTACACCCCTAATATACGTATATATACATGTAATGGGTTGTGTTAGTATACTAAATTTTTATGAATATCGTTCTAGCCTGTTATATTTCTTGCACGTACAGAATGCGCCTCCTCCTATTGCAACTACCCCACAGATAGTATATAATTGTATCTGTAATTGACAACGATATATGTTAATACGTTGATAAAGACGGTCATGCAAGGTAGCTCCGAGCGAGTGAGGGATGGTGAAAGCCTCATGGGTGAATGCATGGCGGATCACTTTTGAGTATATGTTGGGGAGCCCATATTGGGGGTACTCACATCGGTGGACACCGTTATATGTTTGAGCGATGATTCGTTGGGGGTAACTTTCACAAGAATCATCAGTAGGGTGGTACCACGGATTTGCATTCGTCCCTTCGGGGAGCGGGTGCTTTTTTTATTGAGAGGAGAAATACAATGTCTAATGAAGTGGATTATGGTAAGACGTTGCACTTGCCTGAAACAGAATTTCCTATGCGTGGCAATTTGCCAAAACGGGAACCAGAATTTATCAAGTTTTGGGAAGATAATAAAATTTATGAAAAACGCCTAGCTAAAAATAAAGGTAAGAAAAATTTTATCTTGCATGATGGACCTCCGTACGCGAATGGTAAATTGCACATTGGCCATGCCTTGAACAAAACATTAAAAGACATTGTGATGAAATATAAAACGATGCAAGGCCATTACACACCATACATTCCTGGATGGGATACACATGGTCTTCCTATCGAGCATGCGGTTATTAAAAACACTGGTTTGAATCGTCATGAAATGAGTCCGTTGGATCTTCGCAACAAATGTCGTGAATACGCACTGAATTGTGTGGAAGAACAAAAGAAAGATTTCATTCGTTTTGGTGTGCTTGGCGAATGGGATCGCCCGTATTTGACATTGCGTCCTGAATTTGAAGTAAAACAAATCGGTGTGTTCGGTGAAATGGCGAAACGTGGTTACATCTACAAAGGTTTGAAAACGGTATACTGGTGTACGCATTGTGAAACGGCTTTGGCAGAAGCGGAAATCGAGTATGCAGAGAAAAAATCCTTCTCCATCTATGTTAAATTTGCTTACGTAAACGGCGCTGAAAGTACTTTACCAGCAGGTTTCGACACAAGTAAATTGTTCTCCGTCATCTGGACAACAACTCCTTGGACAATGCCTGCTAACCAAGCTATCTCTGTGAACCCAGAATTAGATTACTCTTGGGTAAAAATTGGCGATGAAGCATGGTTGTTAGCGAATGGCTTAGTGGAAACTGCTACCAAAGAAATGGGCGTAGAATCCTATGAAGTGTTGAACACATTCAAAGGTAGCGAATTAGAATTAGCGAACTTTAAACATCCATTTGCTGATCGTAACGCTCCTATCTTATTGGGTTCTCATGTTACCTTAGAAGCTGGTACAGGTTGCGTACATACAGCTCCTGCACACGGTGAAGACGACTTTAACGTGGTGAAAGTATATAAAGATGCTGGCAAAATTGATTTTGACATTTTATCCTTAGTAGATGCTACTGGTCATTACATTGCAAAAGTAGATGATGGTCGCTATGGCGATACAGAACAACCATTGGTTGGTATCGAAATCCACGATGCAGAAGTGCCAGTGATTAAAATCCTAGCGCATAATGGTGCGTTGGTACAAAAAGGCAATATTCGTCACCAATATGCTCATTGCTGGCGTTGTAAAAATCCTGTTATCTATCGTGCTACAGAACAATGGTTCTCCTCTGTGGATGGATACCGTCAAGAAGCGTTAAAAGCCATCGACGAACAAGTACAATGGATTCCTAAATGGGGTCATGACCGCATTTACAACATGATTGCAGACCGTGGGGACTGGGTTATCTCTCGTCAACGTGCGTGGGGCGTGCCAATTCCTATCTATTATTGCGATCATTGTGGAGAGCATATTGTTAATGATGATACTATTGCTTCCTTACAAGAATGGTTTGCCAAAGAAGGCTCTAACGCTTGGTGGGCTCATGAAGCGAAAGAATTATTGCCAGAAGGATTCACATGTCCATCTTGCGGACATGATTCTTTCCATAAAGAAACAGATATCATGGACGTATGGTTTGACAGCGGTAGCTCTTGGTCTGGTGTATTGGAACAAAATGAAATGGAAGTACCTTGCGCTATGTACCTAGAAGGTTCTGACCAACATCGTGGGTGGTTCAACTCTTCCTTGTTAACAGGTATCGCTACACGTGGTCATGCTCCATATAATGCGGTATTGACTCACGGTTTCGTAGTGGATGGGGAAGGCCGCAAAATGTCTAAATCTGTAGGTAATACAGTGGCGCCTTCCGATATCATCGATGTACACGGTGCAGACGTAATGCGTTTATGGGTATCTTCTGCAGATTACCAAGCAGACGTTCGTTTGTCCAAAGACATCGTAAAACAATTGGCGGAAGTGTATCGTAAAATCCGTAATACATTCCGTTTCTTGTTGGGTAACTTAGATAACTTTAACCCAAATACAGATAAAGTAGCTTACAAAGATTTGACTGAATTGGATCGTTGGGCATTACATCGCTTAGAAGAAGTTCGCCAAAAAGTAACAAATGCTTACGAAAACTACGAATTCCACATTTTATATCATACAATCCATAACTTCTGTACCGTAGATTTATCTTCCTTCTACTTAGACGTGTTGAAAGATACTATGTACGCAGAGAAAGAAAACAATGTAGCTCGTCGTAGTGCGCAAACTGCCATCTATGAAATCTTAACAACTCTAGTTAAAATGGTGTCTCCAGTTCTTTCTTTCACAGCGGAAGAAGTATGGCAATATATGCCAAAAGAAGAGGGCATGGAAGAAAGCGTGATGTTAGCAGATTGGCCACAAGGTCATGCAGACCATGTGGATCCAGAATTATCTGCACGTTGGGCGACCATGTTAGATCTTCGTAGTGAAATGACAAAAGCATTAGAAGGCGCTCGTCGTGATAAAGCTATCGGTCATTCTTTGGATGCATCCATCACAGTGTACGCAGATGGAGACGCATACCAAGCATTGACTGGATTCGGTACTTCCTTAGCTAGCTTGTTAATCGTATCTGAAGCGCATGTAGTGGAAGGCCGTGACAAAGCACCAGCCAATGCTGTGACAGTAGAAGACGGCGTATTATCCATTGTGGTAACTCCTTCCGAGTTAGAAAAATGCGAACGCTGCTGGATTCACCGCGACACAGTTGGTCAAGATGGGGATCATCCAACATTATGTGCTCGTTGCGCTGAAGTAGTAAAGGGATAATTACAATAACATAAGTAGTCAAAGGTTCAAGTACTATCAATTTAGGTAAGGCAAGGGAATGTATCATTTCCTTGCCTACTTTCTAACAAAGGAGATGCCCTATGAACGTATTGATTGTAATAGATATGCAACATGATTTTATTGATGGAACATTAGGTTCACCGCAGGCGCAGGCCATCGTACCGGCGGTGCGTGAAACAATTCGTAATTTTGATGGCCCCATCGTGTTTACTCGAGATACACATGATGAGGGTTATCTTGAAAGCCAAGAGGGTAAACATTTGCCAGTGGAACATTGTGCCCGTGGTACTAAAGGTTGGGAGATTGCCGATAATCTGTTGGAAGTGGCTCGTGAACGAGGTCAACGGGTGGATGTACTAGATAAACCTAACTTTGGATCCTTGGATTTGTTAGCACACCTTAAGGCGATGCATGAAGAGGAACCAATTGAAACGATCACGATGGTTGGACTATGCACAGACATTTGCGTCGTATCGAATGCATTAATTTTGAAAGCGGGCTTGCCAGAAGTCCCACTTCATGTGGATCCGAAATGTTGCGCAGGAGTGACACAAGAATCCCACGAGGCAGCACTATTGACGATGAAGATGTGTCAGTGCATTGTGGAAGAATAAGATGTACTTTCATATTAAAGACACTTGCGTGTGTTGTGCCGGCTGTGCCATGGATTGTCCAGTACAGGCCATCACACGCAAAGGTGATCGCTATGTCATCCATCAAGATATGTGCATTCACTGTGGCGACTGTTATGCCATATGCCCAGTGGGTGCCGTGCAGATGGTGAAAGAAAAGGACTTGGATACGAACGAATAACATGTTTGTTTGCCAAGTCCTTTTTGCTTTTTTTGTCAGTATTGAAATGAAGCGCTAGTCACTAATGAATATATCGTGGAGTACTTCTTACATACATCGTTAAGAGGTTGTGTCACAAATGTTTGACTACTATAGATTTATTATAGACTTTCAGTGAACATATCCTTGACAAATAGAAATAACAAGATTATAATATTTAATTGCAAAAAAGTAACTATAACATTGAATTGATGAAGGAATATATCCAAGGTTGTGCTGAAATGAGTAAAGCAAGGTTCACAAGAAAAAATTACGAGCCTTGCTTATTTTGTCATTGGTCAGCAGGAAAACTGAGACCTGGAATCGTCTGCAGTCATACCGTTATAGAATATGTAAGCCAATTTTTATGAGGGGTGAAAAGAACATGTTCAAACCTGAGCAGGTGGGTAAGCGTACTCGATATACCTACGCTAAGATTAACGAAGTTCTCGAAATGCCACATTTGTTAGACGTGCAACGCAAGTCTTATGAGTGGTTTTTAGAGAGCGGTTTACAAGATATTTTTAACGATATTTCTCCGATTAAAGACAATTCAGGAAAGCTAGCTCTTTCCTTTGAAGGTTTCAGCCTTGGAGAACCAAAATACGACATTAACGAATGCAAAAACCGTGATGCTACCTATGCAGCACCATTGCGTGTCAATGTTCGTCTCGTTAACAATGATCCAGAAAATCCAGATATTAAAGAACAAGAAGTATTCATGGGCGACTTCCCATTGATGACAGATACAGGAACTTTTATCATCAATGGTGCGGAACGTGTTATCGTATCCCAATTGGTTCGTTCTCCAGGTGTGTACTACGGTGGTAGCATCGATACGATGGGTAACCGTTTGTATGATTCCACAGTGATTCCGAACCGTGGCGCTTGGATCGAGTTAGAAAAAGATGCGAATGACATTGTGTCCGTACGTATCGACCGTAACCGTAAATTACCAGCTACTGTATTAGTACGTGCATTAGGTTGGGAAACGAACGAATCCATCTTGGAATTATTCTGGAATGGACAAGTGGACGAAAATGGTCATCCAGAATACGATGAACGTTTACTTCGTACATTAGAAAAAGACAGCACACAATCCGCTGATGAAGCATTGGTAGAAATCTACAAAAAACTTCGTCCAGGCGAACCACCAACTGTGGAAAGTGCTCGTAACTTATTCGATAACTTATTCTTTGACCCTCGTCGCTATGATTTGGCGCGTGTAGGTCGTTATAAATTAAATAAAAAATTGGGCTGGCGTCAACGCATGTTCGGTCAAACTTTGGCAGAACCAATCGTAGATGAAAATGGCGAAATCATCGTAGAAGCGAATACTTATGTGAACGAAGAAGTTCTTGATGTAGTGGCTAATAGCGGTGTGTACAGTGGCGATGTAGTACCTGAATTCTTTGTAGTAAATACAGAAGGTACTGTGGTAAAAGTCATCTGTAACAACAGCAACTTGCCATTCAGCCATCGCACAGTAACTCGTGAAGACATGATTGCTAACGTAAGTTACATGATGAACTTGATCGAAAACATTGGTCAAACTGATGATATCGACCATTTGGGTAACCGTCGTCTTCGTTGCGTAGGCGAATTGTTACAAAACCAATTCCGTATCGGTTTAACTCGTATGGAACGTGTAGTCAAAGAACGTATGACGATTCAAGACGTATCTGTGATTACACCACAAGCCTTATTGAATATCCGTCCAGTTGTGGCAGCGATTAAAGAATTCTTCGGTTCTTCCCAGTTGTCCCAGTTCATGGACCAAACTAACCCATTGGGCGAATTGACACATAAACGTCGTCTATCCGCTCTAGGACCTGGTGGTTTATCTCGTGAGCGCGCAGGCTTCGAAGTTCGTGACGTGCATCACT